>Ga0075163_10007166_pt1 | contig 14772 bp, 13 predicted proteins | sample JI1023141ADNA_FD_71478 | JGI IMG/M metagenome (GOLD analysis project Ga0075163, IMG submission 71478) | Wastewater effluent complex algal communities from Wisconsin, to seasonally profile nutrient transformation and Carbon sequestration -... | ecosystem: Engineered > WWTP > Effluent > Algae...
CTGGTCTTATTTTACCATGGGCGAATTTAAGTGGACCGAGGCAGAGGTTGGCTATTCGCTTGGATTTGTCGGGGTTTTGGTGGCGCTTGTCCAAACGGTGCTCATCCGGCTATCAACCCAAAAATTTGGAAGTCAGGGTTCTGTATATCTGGGTCTTGCCTGTTATATAGTTGGCCTGCTGACTTTTGCCTTTGCACAGAGTGGTTGGTGGATGTATATCGGGCTTATTCCATACTGTTTAAGCGGATTGGCTGGCCCAAGTATGCAGGGTATTATTTCTGGAAAAGTGCCAGCCAATGCACAAGGCGAATTGCAAGGCGGGCTTACCAGTATTATGAGCATTACGGCCATACTGGGTCCGCTGCTGATGACGCATCTGTACTCTACTTTTTCAGACCCACAGGCACCATTCCGGTTTCCCGGTGCTCCATTTTTGATGGGGATGATTTTTTCGTGTATCAGTTTACTGGTTGCATACCGAAGTCTTCATTCCAGGTTCAAAAGGACCTGAAAGCCAGTATAATCAGCCACAAAATATAGGATAGCGTCCTCCACTTTTCGGGTCAATATCGAATCGGTCGAGGTGAAAAGATGGTGCCAGTCGCTCTCTTTTCCATTGGTTTCTCTTCCACATACTCACAAATCTGTCTACCTGAGCCTGAAGGTATTCCCGTGATTCTGTGCGGGTGGAAGTAAGTACCCTTATCGTTTCTTCGATCGATTTTTTTTCCAGAATAAGCTGTATTTCAATGGCTTCCAGTAATTCGTAAGGCATAAGATCTGCCTCGTCTGTCTGTTTGGTTTCGCCGGGCCTTAGCTCGGCCGTTGGTGCCTGGTTGATCATAAGATCCAGAGCAGAATACCCTAAAACCTCTTTTGCCCATACCAGCCAGTTTCTGATAAAATGTTTACTGACGCCCGCAATGGGTGCCAGGCTTCCAGCCGTATCGCCATCCATAGTGCAGTAGCCAACATCGCCCTCGCTGCGGTTGCTGGTGGTGAGGAGCAAAAACTGTAAGGCATTGGCGGCCATCCAGATTCCCGGTGCCCTGGTTCTGGCCTGGATATTTTGTAGTACAAGATCGTTATTTTTCCAGTCAAATTGCTGATTTAGAGCATTTTCTGTAATACGGGTATAGACAGAAACCAGCTCGTCTATTTCCCAGGAGGTATAGCGGGCACCAATTTGTTGGGCAACCGCTGCTGCTGCACCCCGGGTGATTTCGCCAGAGTTGGATGTGCCCTGGTATGCACAAAACAGCATTTCTTCGCACCAATCTCTGGCAGAATTGCCCTTGAGCGAAAAGCCTAGTTTTTGTTCAAGGCCTGGTTTGCCAAGCTCTGCCTCGGCTCTCCGCAGCATTTCGGCCACCAACACAGCACAGGCAGCCGAATCGGCACCACCTGAAAGTGATAACGCAAAACCACGTGCCTTAGCCTTTCTCAGGTAATCGAGTAAGGCTAGCGAACAGGCTGCTGTAAAGTTCTCATAGTCATCTTCTTTCGGGACCTGATAAAATTTGAGGCCTTCTGCTGGTTCTAATTCAAAAATGGCAACCCGAACCTCCGCAAATCCAAATCGGTTGGAGGCCGAAACCAGTTTTCCGGCCGCTCCGAAAAGCAATTCACCATCAAAAACCAACCTGCCAGATTCGTTTCCAACCAGATTGGCATACAGGTAGTAGCAATCGTTTCTACCTTCCAGCGTATAAATGATCTCATGTCGTTCTGCCTGTTTTCCACGGGCAAAATGAGAGGCAGACGCATTCAGAATGAGATCTGCATCACGGGCAGCACCATACAATGCAGGTCTTACTTCCGGATTCCAGGCGTCTTCGCAAATTTCAAACCCGATGTTTAATCCTTCATATCTGATCAGGATATCGCCAAATGGAACCAATGAGCCCTTAAATTCTACCTCTGCAACCTGTAAGGCTGGCCAGGCATCAAACCATCTGGGTTCATAATAAACACCTGTCCGGGCCATTTGCTGTTTGGCATAAAAACCGGAAATGGCGCCATTTGCGAGTATGGCCAGGGTATTGTAGCGTTTGCCCTGCCACAACAACGGTAGCCCAACTGCCACCAGCATGTTTTTGGTTTCGGGTAGCAGAGCGCATAGCCTGTTTTCTGCCTCTTCTGTTACCCATGGCATGTAGAAGTAGTCGTCGCAACCATATCCTGTTATGCATAGTTCCGGCAATACCAAAATGCGGGCGCCACCTGCTTTTGCCGATCGGATGGCTTCTACAATTCGGTGTTGATTTCCGGACCAGTCTAGCGGAGTTTGGTTGAGTGCGGCAGAGGCTACTTTCATCAGATAAATTGCTGTCGCAAAAGTCTGCAATCCTTTCGGGACCTTTGTGATAATTGTTGCCGAAAGGTTTCGGTTTGCGCTTTTAAAACTCCTTATTTCGCCGCTTCAGAAGAGATACACCAAATTGAATATGAGCTTAAGGAAAGAAACCATTCTGATTACCGGGGCCTGTGGCCAACTTGGAACAGAACTGGCAGAGGCATTGCGGGAAATTTATGGCGCCCAGCATGTTATTGCTTCGGACCTGTCCGATGAAAAAAGAGAGGTTGTAGAGGCAGGCCCTTTCGAAAAACTAAATGTATTGGATAAAGCTGGCCTTGGCGCTATCGTTGAAAAGTATAAACCTACCCAGATTTACCATTTGGCGGCTATCTTATCGGCAGCAGCCGAGCACAACCCAAAGCTGGCCTGGGATGTTAATATAGAGGGTTTTATGAATGTAATGGATGTTGCAAAAGCTGCATCTGCAAAAGTTCATAAACTCTATGCCCCCAGTTCCATCGCCGTTTTCGGGCCAAACACTCCCAAAGACAACACACCTCAGTTTACCATCACCGATCCTACCACAGTTTATGGCATTACCAAACTGGTGGGGGAGCGGCTGGCCGACTATTATTTTACGCACTATGGGCTCGATATCAGGAGTATACGCTATCCCGGACTGATCAGTTATAAAACACCTCCCGGAGGTGGTACTACAGATTATGCGGTAGATATTTTTCATCAGGTGGCCACAAACAGATCATATACCTCTTTTTTGGGTCCCGAAACGCCGTTGCCTATGATGTATATGCCAGATGCGTTGCGGGGAACCCTGGAGTTGATGGAGGCAGATGCTTCGAAGCTTACGATCCGGTCGGCATACAACCTTACCGCCATGACGTTTACCCCAGCCGAACTGGCCGCCGAAATTACCCGCCAGACTGGTTCATTTGATATGCAGTATGCGCCGGACTTTCGGCAAAGTATTGCAGATTCCTGGCCAAACAGCCTCAACGATGATGTAGCCAGACAGGAGTGGGGTTGGATGCCAAAGTATCAACTCCCTGAAATGGTGGCAGATATGCTCAAAAATATTCAACCAGCTGTTAAAATATAAGCAGGTTCGGCTTACTTAACCTGGTTGAGTTTTGTTTTCTTCTCTTCGGCAATTTTCCGGACCTTGTTGATTTCTTCCAGAGCGGCTTCCAGGTCTGTGGCATTTCTTGTGGAGTCGGACTTTAGTTTCACCAGGTGGGTCGCATTCTCATCCAGGTGGCGTAGCAGCTTAGACCGTTCTTGTCTGTTTCTAGCCATTTTATTTTTAAGGCTATTGCTTTCAGAAATGCGCTTGTCGTGGGCTTTTACGGCCAGGTTTACTACACGCTCGGCTTCAGAAATCTGGCCTATCAAATCCTGGCGGTATTGTTCCACGGCAAAATCGTAGAGCATTCTTTTCACGTTTTCTGCCTGTACATCCAGCAATTCCATATTCGATCCTGCCCGGAGAGCGCCCATAAAGACCTGAACACATCGGGGCGAAACTGTTATTTTAGAATAGAAGTCAATGGCATCGCCAGAAATGGCAGTGACCATAAGCCCAAGACCGGCCATTGCCTGGTTATCTACCGTTTCAAATTTACCAAGCGATTTCAGGTAGCGGCTCCACCCTTTCTCTACCATTTTCGCATCCAGTTCCAGACAAACCACAAATCCTTTGAGCGACTTTGGGCCAACCGTGCCGTTGGCAGTGTTTACCTCGATTTCCTGAGCCCATGTTTTACCGGGAAGGGTTATCCATAGAAGGATGAAAAGTAAATATTTGATTTTCAATAATTTAAAACTCATATCAGTAAGCATGTTGGTTTCTGGCAGAAAAAACATTTCCGCAAGTGCGCTATTTCTTCGAAGTTTCGCCCAAATCTATGCAGAGCCCCATCAAATCACCGCAATTAGAATCCTTTCAACGGTATATCCACAGAATTTTAGGTCTCTCTGCTATACTCCTTTCGCTTGTCTCTTTTAGTTGGGCGCAGCAAAGCGAGCCAGCTCCTTTTGTACTCAGCCAGAGAGTCGGGTTAGAAATCGACTCCATTGAGGCCGAATACTTCAATCTCTTTCCAGATCTGGATGGCGTAAAAAGCGTGGTTTACCGCAAGGATAATCTCGAAAATTTGCGCATGCTGGTGAGTCTCGCCAATGGGCAAGATACTACCGTTACTTTCTCACGCCTTGCTACTCAGGAACTTACGAGATATATCGATCACCACGAGGTTTTGATTGACAGTACCTCGCTGGTAAATTGGGATCTTTTGCCTGGGTACAATGTCAACAAACTTAATTATTTTGAAGACCATGGTTCTGTCGTTTTTGTAAGACGTTTAGACGGTACCTTGCAAGTGGGAAAACTACTTATGGTTTCGGATACGATGGTTCAGCTCTGGACTTCAGCTCAACCTTTCCGGCCCAATTTATTTCCCCAAAATATTCTGCGGATTCCTGTGCGGGAAATTGATCAGATTCAAAGAAAGCAAGATTTGTCGGGAAGAATTTTTGGAATAACACTAGGTGCCGGATTGGGCATTGCTGCACTTGCCATTACGGTAGATGTAGGAAATCCTGAGAATTTTGATGCTACAGGTACCTTGCTGGTCTTGGGTGGAGGTGCTATTCTGGGTGCTGGGTTAGGATATTTGTACGACCAGTCTACCATATCCAGAAGGAAGTATAAAATATTTGGGATCTACGATAACTATCTCAAAATTAAGCCAAAATTGCTCAAGCGGGTGATGTTTACTGGTGTTTATCCGCCGGAGTTGTATAACTAAAAGTCCTCTACCGGGTTATTTATTTATGATTTCGGATCGTGTGCAGAAGAAGGTCTTGCAGGTTATCTCCGGAAAAGAAGTTTCCAGGGTAGCCACCCGACTATGGAAATTCAACTATGCTTTTGGGATTTTATATAGTCCTCAAAGTCATGAATTTAAATTTGCGGCTTCGGCGCCATCTGCCGTAAAAGCCATTACCAGTTTTTTGGATATTGGCCTTTCTGAGCATTTTTCTGGTTTTGTAGCCATGCCTTTTGATAACAGGCATGCACCCGGTTTGCTTATTCCAGACGAAATCCGGCTAGAGGAGGTAGAACACCTGGAAATTCAGCCTGCATGGTCCAAACGAGACCTTTCTGACGAGCATACCACTGAAGCACAATATAAAACCAATGTAAAAAATGCGGTTGATGCCATTCGCCGAAGTGAGTTCCAGAAATTGGTCGTGAGCAGAAGGATCACCCTTCCTTTTCGCTCAAACGGATTGGAAATGCTCATCGATAACCTCATCGATGCTTATCCCCAATCCAATTTTTGTGTTTGGTTCACGCCTGGTAGTGGGCTTTGGATATCGGTGTCTCCAGAACTTTTATTGGAAAACGACGGGGCACAAACCATCCGGACTATGGCACTTGCCGGAACTCAACTCTATACTGGCCAGGAAATTAAGGACCAGGGATGGACAGAAAAGGAAATCGAAGAGCAGGCACTGGTTTCCCGTTATATCAAAGCTGGCCTCAAAGAAAATGGCAACCATTTTTACCAGGAAAAGGGTCCATTTACCATTCAAGCGGGTAATCTCCTACATTTAAGGACCGACTTTACGATTATGGCAGGAAGCAAAAACAACTTTTTATCTCTGGCAGATATTTTGCACCCTACCTCGGCCGTTTGCGGAAGCCCCCGAGACCATGCATTTAACTGGATTCAAACCCATGAGGCGTTTAGCAGATCGTTTTATGCCGGTACTATGGGTATAGTAGAAACGGGAGGCCTTACCCGGTTAATCGTTCAGCTCAGGGCGGGCCATGTAACTGACCACAATAAAATTACGCTGTATGCGGGTGCCGGAATCACAGCCGCATCTAATCCGGATAAGGAGTGGGTGGAGACCGAGGAGAAATTAAAAACCCTTAGCCGATACCTGAAGTAAATTGATTTTACTGTTTCGGAACAGAATCTGCAGCCGAAGATGTTTTGGATAACGAAGGTTTCTGACTTCCTTTTTGAAACTCTTCGGCTTGAATAAATCTGGTTTCTTCGGCTTTTCGCCCAATTTTATTGCCAAATTTCTCTTTCGCAGATGTAGCAAACGTAACCACTACGATAAGTGCTGAAACGGCCAATCCGAGCTGCACCAAAATAAGTGGAACTGCCTTATGCCGATAAAAAACAATAATGGCCCAAATGGAGATGATCAGAATAAGGCCATTTGAAGCCGTAAAAATATAGTTGGCCTCGTAGTTGGAAGCGTTTGCCAATACAAATGTATCGCCGATAACTACCCCTATAAATGCACTTTGGAGGCAGCCCAGAATGAGTGCCCCAAACGCCCAGTTGTAGAAAAGGTGGTTTTGCTTGATGTAACCAAGTAAAAGTCCCCCTAAGCCAAGGAGAAAAAATAAAAGCGTACTGACGTGGAGAATAGAGTTTTCGATGATACTCATCGGATTGTTGAAAGTATGTAGCTTGTATACCGTTGGAACACGGCTGGTAACTATTTTTTTTAATTTCCCAATGTAGGATATGCTTTAAACAAATACGCCCAAGCCAGATCTGTGTGGTTGGCTTTCAGACAGTTGCGGGCTTCGGAAAGCCAGAAACCTTCGTTTGGTTGGGTACTTTCTATCTGTTTTTGAAGCTCAAATATGGTTTCTACCGGTGGGATTTCGAGGCAGTTGGCTAGCCGGGATAGTTCATTCCCGGTGAGAAACTCAGATGCACGGATTTCGGCCGGGAGACCATCGAACCCGATTATATTCTTGGTTCGGGGCTTTGGCACCTCAAAAATGGAAGGTTCAAACGCTCTGCAGTAATACTCATAACCCATACGCCCAACCAGATCCATTTTAAACTGATCTACCTTTCCGTCGGCAGTCATCACAGTGGAGTCGTAATGCAGTGCCAGAATTTCGCAAATCACCAGGTTGCCGGCACCACCTTCCGTTCCCATTTTGATGATATCCAATACTTTACATTCGAATGCTGCGGGCGATTCGCCAACTCTTGGTGGTTTTACAAACTGCGAAGGAACCTCCGTAAAGCCTGCTTTGATAAATTCGTTTACATCTTCTGGAAAGTCGGTACTGGCCAGCGAAGCCTGTTCTACCATACTATAATTGACCACATTGATGACACATTCGCCGGTTGCCTCTACATTGTGCAGGGTGTGTTTGGTGGTATTGTCTTTTCCACGCCGGGCTGGCGAGAATACCAACGTAGCCGGATTGCTGCCAAAAGCATTGAAAAAGCTGAATGGTGCCAGATTGGGTTGTCCTTCGGTATTTACACTACTCACAAAAGCAATGGGCCGTGGCCCCACCGCAGCCAGCATAAGGCTGTGGAAAACGCCCAGGCTCAGGTCTTTTGGTTCGTAGGTTTGCCAATCTTTTTTCATGCAATAATTCCTTTTTTAAGATTTAAGTAATGGAGTATTTCGTTGAGCGTCATAGAATTAAGGACTTGTTCTCTGCTGGCTCCGGCCTTTCTGGCCATATAGGTTCCATATCGCATTAAATCCATTTCCTGGCGTTCGTGCGCATCTGGATTAATAGAAATAATGGCGCCAGCATCCAGGGCGTGTGCCAGATTTTGCCAGTCCATATCGAGCCTTGCTGGGTGGGCATTCAGCTCAATCGCAACTTTGTTAGCAATACAGGCATCAATTATTTTCTGGTAATGTAAGGGGTAGCCAGCCCGTTGAAGTAAAATCCTGCCGGAGCAGTGACCCAGAATGGTGGTATGTGGATTTTCTATAGCTTTAATGAGGCGTTGGGTGGCGGTTTGACTATCCATCTTCATGCCAGAATGCACCGAGGCCACCACATAATCGAAACCCGATAGAAAATCATCGCTGTAATCCAGAGAGCCATCTGGCAAAATATCCGATTCTATGCCTTTCAAAATCTTGAAAGGTGCCAGATTTTGGTTCAGTTTTTCAATTTCGGTCCACTGCTGCTCTACTTTATCTTCATACAAACCCTGTGCATAATGCGCCGATTTTGAGTGATCTGCTATGCCAAAATATTCCCATCCCTGGCCAATACACCATTCAGCCATTTCCGAAAGGGTGTTTTTTCCATCCGAATAAATGCTGTGGTTGTGTACACATCCTTTCAGATCCCGGTATTGAATCAATTTTTCGGATTTTTCAGTCGCATTTTCAGCCCATTCCCACGCCCCAATCCTTAAGTCGATCGGAATTTCGGCCTTGCCTAATTTTTCATACAACTCTTTCTCGTGCTGATAATCGCCTTTCACCCAGGTTTTATAGAGTGGTATTCCTGCCATGGCTGCTTGTTGCCAGTGCCCGTGGGTGGTGTTGAGCATGTACCTGTTTTTTTGCCAATTTTCTGCATTTGAAAAGAAAAAACGGATAGGGATTTGTTTTTCCCGGTGCCATGCCGAAAGCTTGAAAGGGCTGGAGTCGGGTAGGTTGAGCTCTAGTTTATCCTGATTTAATATCCAATCCTGAACTTGCGAAAACCCGGATGTTGGAAGCAAAAATTCGATGGCAGACACCACTTCAGACATCATAACCAGGTCTCCTACCAATTCTATCTTTTCGAAACCTGCTTCCTTTAGCGATGCCAACAAGCTGTTTCCCAGATCAGAAGCCTTGTGCATCAGCATTTTACCTCTAATGCTTTCTAAAAAACCAATTCCGTTCAGGACCGTTTCCTGAATTTTTGCACCAAACCCCTTGAGTAAGGCCACCTGCCCCGATTCGCAGGCAGATCTGAGCGCAGGTATGCTTTCGATCCCTGCCTCTTTCCATAAAACTTTTACTTTTTTTGGACCTATTCCATTGATTAGCAGCATGCTACGAACACCAATCGGGATTTGGGCTTCCAGTTCGTCGAGTTCCGTAAAACTCTCCCGTTCCAAAATCTGCTGTATGTTCTGGCCCATAGATTTGGTAAACAGGGCATCTCTTTCTGCATCGGGCAGCAGGCGGATTGCTTTCGTCATTTTGTCTATTTGCTGGGCCACACCCCTGAATGCATTTACCTTAAACGGATTAGCATCCATAAGCTCCATAAGACTCATGGCATATTCGAGCTTCTCTACAATTTCAGAATTTGTCATTCAATTTGTCCTGTATGTGGTTGATAATCTTTCCTTAAAGCCACCTTTTCTTCCTGAACCAGGCGAGGTGTATGCCTGCAACCAGCAACATGGCTATCCAGCAAAGGGTGTAACCGTACCGCATTCGGAGTTCTGGCATAAACTCAAAATTCATTCCATAAACTCCAACCAAAAAAGTAAGTGGCATAAAGAAGGCGGAATAAATGGTAAGAAACCGCATCACTTCATTATTGCGCTGGCCACTTACAGCCAGGCTAAGGTTAATCAGACCCGACACCCTTTCATTTTGCTCATCTACCATGGTGTTTATTCGGGTAAACATGTCTTTGGCGTCTTGTGCAGCAGGCTCGGCATCCGGGTTGTATTGTAAAATTTCCAGTACTGGTTCCGAAACTGCAAACAGCCTTTTCAGCACAGCCGATTTGCGCTTAATGCTATAGAGTGATTTGGCAAGCGGTGGAAATTTTTCGTTTGTAAACAGTTTCTGCTCAAAAAAATCAAGATCGTCGTTGAGCTTAAATACCAGTGGCTCAAACGATTTAAAGCACTGCTTCAGCAATCGGCAAACCAGTTCGAAAGCTGGACCTTTGGTTTGAGTTTGGGTGTATTTCTGTTTAATCTCATCGAGCCACGGAAAATCTGAACGGTGAATGGTAACCAACTCATCGGAGCGATAAAAAATGGCCAGCTTCCGTGAAAGTGCGTTAATAGACTGAAAATCTTTAGTTCCCAGTTCTGGGTCCAAAGCCCTGGCAATCACGAAATAGCAATTATCATCGCTTAACATTTCTACCTTGGGCAAATGTTCTGCCTGTAGCACATCCTGAATATACATAGGATGGATGTGGTATTCTGAAGCCAAAGCATCCAGTTCTGATGGGGTTGGATTGGTTACATCTACCCAGGTAAACCCAAATTCCTTTTTCGACAGAACTGTGCTACGCATACGGTTTAGGCCGATTCTATAATGGCTTCTTTGAAAATTTTTGTGGTAAGACCCTGCAGAACTTTTCCAGGTCCCAGTTCGGTAAAATGGGTAGCTCCATCTGCTGCCATGTTCAGGATGGTTTGGGTCCATCGCACAGGTCCGGTTAGTTGCAATGCCAGGTTCTTTTTAATGGTTTCTACATCACGGCTTGGCAAGGCCGTAAAATTTTGATACACCGGACATATAGGTGCTTGTATTTGTGTTTCCAAAATGGCCTTTTCAAGATCAAGCCTGGCAGGCTCCATCAAAGGCGAATGGAATGCGCCGCCCACCGGCAGTACCAATGCTCTTTTGGCGCCGGCAGCTTTCATCAGTTCGCAGGCTTTCTCTATTCCCGCCATAGATCCCGAAATAACCAACTGGCCCGGGCAATTGTAGTTGGCAGCCACCACAATTTCATCGGTAACAGAGGCGCAAATTTCTTCTACTTTTTCGTCTGCCAAACCGAGCACCGCCGCCATGGTAGAAGGTTGCAGTTCACAGGCTTTTTGCATGGCCAATGCCCGTTTCAGAACAAGCGACATACCATCTGCAAACGACATGGCGCCTGCAGAAACCAGGGCGGAAAATTCTCCCAGACTATGTCCGGCTACCATATCGGGCTCAAAGTTTTCGAGTGTCAGTCTTTTGGCTACAGCGTGCAGGAAAATGGCGGGCTGGGTAACCCTGGTATGTTTCAGTTCATCTTCACTGCCTTCAAACATAATTTTCTGCAGGTCGAAGCCTACAATATGGTTGGCCTCTGCAAACAGTTTTTGTACTTCTGCATGGTTATCATACAAGTCTTTGGCCATTCCCGGAAATTGGGAACCCTGGCCAGGAAAAACATAAGCTCTTTTCATATGGAATCAATGGTAGAATACTGCCTTAAAACAGAGAACCATTGGCAAGAATAGTTCGATTTGCTGATTTGAAAAAATGGAATCACTCTTGCGAAAAAAGTAGGTTACAACCTCGGATTTCTGCGCTTTCTACCCGGCCCAACAATTCAAATCTGCCGTCGGGGTAGAGGGTGCCTGCATCGTCTGTGGCAATAAAACTACAGGTGGCATAATTGGCGAGATCGATAATCTGGAAAGCACCTCTTCCGTCTTTTTTAAATGGACCTAAGGGTTCGTCTAACGCTCTGACTAAAACCTTTTTGCAAAAGCCCGGTGTGTATACAAGATCCTCGGCATAGGATTGGCTCAGCAGCTCTGTCATGCCATATTCTGAATATAAGTGTTTGATATTCAGCCTATTTTTTATGATTTCCAATGTTTCGGCTTTGGTCAGTTTTTCATCCAGCCCCTTCATGCCTCCGGTTTCAATGGTCAAACAATCTGAAAGATCGATATCTGATGCTGTGGCCAGCTTCAACAATGCATAGGTGACAGAAAACAGAAGTATGGGTTTGCCACCTTTTCGGGCCGATTCTAATTGGTTGATAAATAGCTCAAAATCGAGACCGCAATACAAAACCGGATTTTGGCTGATCGCTCCAAAATGTTGAACCATTGCAATCAGAGAGGATTGCGGATTTTCCAGGTAAGTGGGTAAAAGTCCTAGAATAGAGATATCTGCCAAACTTCTCACCTGATCTTCGAAAATGGTTTGGGAAATCAGATGGTACCAATCAAGGTTCTCAACCCAATGGATGCTTCGGGTTTGCTGGCTGGTGCCACTACTTCGGAATTGGATGTCGCTATGCCAGTTGCCCGTTTTTATGGCTCTGGTTTTAAAAAGGGAGATGGGTAAAAAGGGAATGTGAAGAATATCTTTTACCGAATCTGGCTGACAACCAATGCGTTGTAAAAACTCATGATAGGTGGCGTTCTGCCGGGCCTGAAATCTGAAAATCTCAAGGGCGAGCGATTCAAAGCCGTTTGGCTCCTGGCGAAGGCCCAAAATCCGGGTTGCGTATGCCTCAGAATGGTCCTGCATTAGGCATTGGCCTTGGCTGATTTTCGGCTCAGGATGGCGGCGGTCATTCTGCTGATGCAAACCAGCGATCCAGCTTCGTTGGTGATCCGGATATCCCATACCGAAATTTTTCGCCCCAGTTGCAATGGCTTACAGGTCGCCAATACGGTGCCAGAAGTGGCTGATTTAATGTGGTTTGCATTAATTTCTAGTCCTACGGCATAGAGTCCTTCCGCTGGGTCGAATACCGAATTTGCCGCCACCGAGGCTACAGTTTCGGCAAGCGCCACCGAGGCACCACCATGAAGGAGTCCGAAAGGTTGCCGGGTTCTCTCATCTACCGGCATGCTGGCCTGGAGAAAATCTGCCCCCATTTCAACAAATCGGATCCCCAACAAACCTCCCATATTGCCTGGCAGCAGTTCATTGAGTTTTTCCACAGTTACAGAATTATGAAATATGGACTCCATCGATTGGTATTTTTAAAACTGCCAACGGGCAGCAGATTAGATTTTTGATTCCACAAAAAATGCATCTGGCAAAACGAAACCAGAAGGATCGTCTTTCGTTTGGCGCCCTGTGTTTGTTTAGTTGTTTTGAGTATTAGTTCTACTGCTACAAAATCCCGCCAACTTGGTGGGATTTTGTTTTTCTGCCATTTCTAATCCTCGTCGTCGTCTTCTGTTTCAAACGAATATAGGGTAGAGTCCAATGCCAGGGTTCCCAGGTTAAAGTTTTTGATAAACTGCTCTATTACCGATTCTGTTATTTCCGGAACGTTGAGGTAAGCCTCCAGGCCAACGCCATATTCAAAATTCGAATCTACTTCTACCGATTCTGCCACATTTGCTAAGCCGGCATCCTCGATTTCGTACATACAATAGGCTTTATACTGTTCAATTTCTTCGTTGTAATCGGCCGAAGCGATCGCATTTCCTTCCGCATCAATTTCAAAATCAAACCCCTTATATTCCGGGTATTTTTCAAGTGCTTTTCTTTCAGCCATCTCGTCCAACCTGGACTCGTATGCCATTCGGAGTGTTCCAAGGAGGCAATCGTACACGACAGGTTTGCCATTATGCTGCCCGATAAACATAAATTCCGCCATTTCAGACGATAATTCCTCTTCGTCAATATAAAGAAACGATTTGCCTGATTGCGCCATTTGGGCCTTAAGCTTTTCAATCTCCGTGTTAGAAAATCCCTGGTTATGTGCCATTGTGCTGAATAAAATTTTTGAGTGAAATCCCGGTTACCGTAGCTATGCCGCCTACAAAAAACGGAAGCATAAACACTACGACAAACAATAAAATCGGATGGGGGAGAGATAGCAGCTTAGTAAGTCTGGGGGCCAGGATATGCCCGTTTTCATGGCTAAGCCACAAACTGTAGGTAAGCCAGCTAAGCCCGGAAGCAAAACCACCAAGCCAGAATCCGATTCCCTTCCGAAGGTTGAATGGAAAAACAAATGCAAAGTTGATTATTGCTATGATCCACCAGGGCAACCAATTAGGCAGCAAACTGTTGGCAATGAGCACTAAGCAAAAGTAAATTAGACTTTCCATCCGAAGGCGAAAAGTAGACAATCGCCCCCGGACCGCAAACCATTTCGGCTACATATAGGCCAATTGGGCTGAAATAGTACGGGTAGACTTATTCTATCGCAAAACCGATTTTACTGACCTTACCTTTTTGATGGACAATGGCCCTGTAAATGCCCGATGGAAGACCGCTCAACGAAATTCGAAAAGTGCCTGGAAGCAGGCTGGAGCCATGCATGAGCGAACTTTCTTTTACCTTTTTGCCCATGGCATCTGTGATCTGAATGGATGCAGGTTGCAAACTGCTCTGCATATGTCTGAAGCCAACATACAAATCATTTTTTGCAGGACTTGGATATATAAACCATTCATCCTCGGTGATTTCAAATGTTTTGGCGGAGGTTACCAGTGGAAGGGAGTCGAGCACAATGTTTTCGTCGCCCGGTTGGTTAAGTACGAACATAAAATAGGTCAGCATCATTTCATTCGTGGTTGCTTCGCCTGCTGTTACCGTTACAGGTGGGCTACTCGGATTGAAAGGGTTTGCATCCGTATTGTCGTAAACCGATTCAGATCTGAGCACAGTACCCATCGGAACTACCATCAGTTTTCTGAACATATACTGACCTTGCCAGTTAAAATTCCAGTCTTTTATGCGAACAATTTTGAGGGTGTCGGGGTTGCCAGGTCTCAATCCATAAACTTTGGCATCACGCCCGATCAGGTGCATATGAGGTGTTATTCCCAATACCGAAATGGGGATTGGCATGCCTTGCGATTCAATAAATTTTTTACGTTCATTTGGCAAAATTTGAAGGGGTCCATTGGTCATGTTTGAATAGTGATTCAGGATGGGAACCTGGTAAACCTCTCGCATTATGGGTGTTATGGGCTTATAAACCACCGAAA
>Ga0075163_10007168_pt1 | contig 14770 bp, 13 predicted proteins | sample JI1023141ADNA_FD_71478 | JGI IMG/M metagenome (GOLD analysis project Ga0075163, IMG submission 71478) | Wastewater effluent complex algal communities from Wisconsin, to seasonally profile nutrient transformation and Carbon sequestration -... | ecosystem: Engineered > WWTP > Effluent > Algae...
TCACTTCAGCGTGACGACGACCTTCCCGGCTGCCCGGCGCGACCCGAGATCGGCGATAGCTGTGGCGACCTCCGAGAGTGGGTACTCCGCACCGATTGGCGGGTGGATCGCGCCAGTCTCAATCAGGTGAGTGATGCTCGCCCACTGCTTCGAGATGAAGCCTGGGCGCACAAACGCATACGCACCCCAGCCGACTCCTCGCACGTCGACGTTGTTGAGAAGCAGCCGATTAACCTTCACTGTCGGGATGTCGCCTGCGGTGAACCCGATGACCAGCAGTCGCCCCTCCGGTGCCAACGCGCGCAGCGAGTCTGTGAAGCGATCACCGCCGACGGGGTCCACGACAACGTCCACCCCGCGACCTTCTGTCAGTTCCTTGGTTGCAGCCAAGAAGCCCTCAACATCGATGGCATGGTCAGCGCCTGCTGCCAGCGCGACGTCTCGCTTCGCAGCAGTGGAGGCAACAGCGATCACAGTCGCTCCGAGCGCTTTGGAGATCTGAATTCCTGCCGTCCCGATTCCACCGGCAGCACCGTGGATCAACACTGTCTCGCCACGCGCGAGGCCCCCTCGACGGATCAGCGCGAACTCCATCGTCAGGTAGTTCATGGGCAGCGCTGCACCTTGGGCGAATGACATTGAGTCAGGGATTCGGACAGCGAGGTCGGGCGTGACCACAACCTGTTCGGCAATTCCGTTGAGCAACGAGAAAGACGCGACCCGATCGCCGATTTTGAAACCGGACCCGGCTGGGGCGTCCGAGACGACGCCTGACACTTCGGACCCTGGGATGAACGGAAGGTCAGGTTTGACCTGGTACTCACCGCGCGTCATAAGCAGATCGGGAAAGTTCACTCCGGCGGCGTGCACATCGATCAGCAGTTGGCCAGGTGCGAGTGCAGGAGCATCAACCTCGCCGACCGCGACTGCATCCGGGCCGGAAAGTTCAGTGATCTGAGCAGCGCGCATGTGGTTCCTCCGTTGATAGGCGATGACTTCGCAGGTCGTAAGGATCTCGCATGCGTCAACGGGGGTGTGCGACGGACCCTAGGGTCTGGTCGCACACCCCCGTTGGCGGGCTGGCAGTTCGCGGGTGGGGTTAGCCCGAGTAAGCGCTGCCGGTGGCGTTCGAGCTTGCGTCAGGAGCTCCTTGTGGCGCTCCCTGAGGTCCACCCTGTGCGCCTGACGGCGGTGGTCCGCCGGCTTCCTCACCGGTGACCTCGAAGGCATCGTTGACCTCCACGGTGACCGGAGTCCCATCAGACTTGCGCAGATGTGCCTCGTACACGCCGTCGGAGTCGCTCTCGATCCGGATCACCGTTGCATCCGGGTACTTGGCGAGTGCGGCTGCCTTCACTTTGTCGGCCGTGTCGCCCGTCAGCAGCTTTTCGTCAGGGCGAACAGAAGTTGCACTGTCTGCCCCGCCGCCTGGCCCGACCCCTTGCGAGGTTGAACTGCCTGCCGCTGGCGCTGGAGTCGTCGTGGCGGCATTGGCGGCGAACGTTCCCGCCGTCACAATCCCGACGATCAGCCCTGCGCCTGCCAATGCGCTGCCGAGTGCCCACGACTTCGCTCGGCTGTTGCCGTTGTTTGTTGTGTCTGTCATGCGGTTCCTCCTCAGTGCGTCCCTGGTGGGTCGCTGTCGTGAAAGCAACACTGTGGGACGTACATGTGAGGGGACTGGCGGAACCCTGTGGGTTCGATAAGAACAGTGCGAGCTAGTCGCCGATGCGGTCGAGGAAGGCTTCGACCTCTGGGGCGTGAACGTCGGCTTCAGTGACCAATGCCAGGTGTCCGCCTTCGAAGATGTTCAGTTCGGAGTTCGGGATCAACCCAGCGATGATCCTGGCGTTACATGACGGAATCAGCGGGTCGTCGTTGCCGGACATCACGAGTGTGGGTGCCTTGACTCGTGGCAGGAACGGGACGCTGGTCCAGCCGAGTCCAGCGGTCAACTGCATGACGTAACCCGCACCGTTGTGGCTCGTGCTTTGCTGCCGCAATGCCGTGAGCGCCGCAGTCGGGTTGTGGCGCATTGTGCCGCCGTAGATTTCGTGGGCGACCGATTCCAGGTAGTCAGGGTCCGTGTAGCGCCGGTGGGTGATCATCTTGGCGAGGATCTTCGGATGTGCCGGAACCATGATCGAACCGGTGGCAGTGCTGACCAGCACTAGCTTGCGGCAGTGGGCCGACTCGCTGTACGCGAACTGCTGGGCGAGTCCGCCGCCCCAGGAGATGCCGAGGACATCGGCCTTCTCGAACCCAAGTTGCTTCAGGATGCCGGTGATTTTGCGCGCTAACCCCTTGAGGCGGTACGGGTGGCGCGCTGTGGGGGAGCCGCCGACACCGGGTACATCGAACCGAATGATGTCGCGTTGCGGACTCAGAAGGTCAACGAAAGGTTGAAGCAGTTCGAGCTTGGCGCCAATGCCATTCATCAACAACAGGGGAGTTCCCGTGCCGTCGCCGACGTCGTGGACGACGCGGAATTGCTGACCGTCCACCGTCAGTTCTAACTGCTTGGTTTCACGCAAAGGCGGAACTCTCAATGCACGGGCCATTCGATCAGGGTACGACCCGATTGCATGGCGCGTGCATCTGCCATCCGTGCTGCGTTCGGTCGGCGCTGCGCCCCAGCAGGCGAGGTGTTAGTCCTCGCTGATGTATTTCCCAGGGGCAGGCCCGATCGGCTTGAACGTTTCGCTGCCGAGCTCGGTGGGCGCGGCGACCTTTCCGCCGCCGCGCTTTGCCGCCCACGCACTGAAGTCGGGCCACCAACTTCCTTGTACGGCAGTCGCGGACTTCAGCCATTCTTCGGCGGTTTTCGGGTTGTCGTCTGCCACCCGGAATTTGGCTTTCGGATTGCCGGGCGGGTTGATGATGGCAGCGACGTGACCGCTGCTGCTGAGCGCGAACTTCACGTCGCCGCCAAGCAGCTGGGTTGTGCCATAGACGGCGGACCAGGGGCAGATGTGATCGGCAATTCCGGCGACGGCATAGGTGTCGGTGTCGACCGTCTTGAGATCCACCTTGGTCCCCAGCATCACTGCCTTGCCAGGCTTACCGAGGGAGTTGTGCACGCCCATCTCGACGAAGTCCTTGTGCAGCGCGGCCGACATTCGAGTGGTGTCTGCGTTCCAGAACAGGACGTCGAATTTCGGCGGTGTGCGACCGAGGAGGTAGTTGTTGACCCAGTAGCTCCAGATCAGGTCGTTGGGCCGCAGCCAGGCGAATGCCTCAGCGAGGTGGCGGCCGTCGAGGTAGCCACGGCTTGCCGACACCGCGATCGCTGCCTTGGCGGTGTTCTCGTTAAGGGCTGCAGTAGCGAGACCGGCGTGATCTTGGTCGAGAACGGCAACGGCGAGTCCGAGCGCGGAGACCTGCTCGAGTTCGCCCTGCGCCTTGAGGTGGGCAAGCGCCATGGTCGTGACAATCCCGCCAGAGCAGGTGGCGAAGAGGTTGAGCTTCTTGCTCTTGGTGATCTTGCGGGTGGTTGCCATCGCATCGATGATTGCTGCGCCGTAGGAGTCGAATCCCCAGTCTCGGTGTTCGGCGGTGGGGTTGCGCCAGGAGACCACAAAGACTTGATGACCTTGGGCGAGCAGGAACTCCACCAGGCTGCGCCCGGGTGCCAGATCGACGGCGTAGAACTTGTTGATCATGGGAGGAATGACAAGCAGTGGTCGCCGGTACACGGTCTTTGTGGTCGGCTGGTACTGGATGAGCTCGAACATCTCGGTTCGTTGCACGACCGAACCCGGGGTGATCGCCAGGTTCTTACCGACTTCGAACGCATCCTCCTCGATCATCGCCGGAGTTCGTGGCGCCCGTTTCATGTCCTTGGCAAATGCCTTGGCTCCGCGGGCGAGGCTCTTGCCTTTCGTCTTCTTCGCGGCCGCAACGGCATCCGGGTTGAGGACCGGCGAGTTGCTGGGAGCGAGGGCATCGTTGACGTTTCGAATGACGAACTCGGCGCGTTCATGATCGTCGTAGCTCAGTTCAGCATCTTCGAGCAGGTCTGCTGCGGTCTTGCCCGCGGCGAGGTAGCTCTGCAGGACACGTTTGAGGACGGGATTCTCTTGCCAGGCTTGGGCGGCGAACCTGCGGTCACCTCGTGGTGGCATCGCTTGGGACTTGCCCAGCGCCACCATCGTCAGTTCGTTCGCGAGTTCGGCCGTGCGCTTGGCCACCTTGTGTGGTTTGGTCGCAAGCTTCGCGCCCATGCGAACTGTCGCGGTTCGCGGTCGGAAGTGATACCCGACCCCTAGTGCAGCTTCAGTGAGCAGCAAGTCGAGTGCAATTGCCGCTTCTGCCGGTTCAATCTGTTCGAGTGCCTCTGCGTCGGCACCACTGATGTCGTCAGTCGCCATGGCAACTGACCTTGCCTCAACCCACGGGCGGGACGCGACTCGAAATCACCCTGCCGGAATCAGGTTGTGGATCTTCCCCGGAGATCAGTTTCCGGTTGCGGGGTGCTGTGCAAGTGGAACCCACGGGAGGGCAGCATGGTGGCGTTCAATTGTCATGCTGGTGTGTCCCGAGTTGTCTGCACTGGTGGCGCCTGCCTGCTTGGTGACGACACTGTTCGCGGTGACTGCATGAACACCCGCGTACACGAGGACAGCGGCGATGGCCAACACAATCAAGATGATGCCGATGGTTGCGTTGCTGCTCTTAGGTGCGGTCGAAGCCGTGTTTGCGCCCATGATTCTTCTCCGTAATGTGTGGCCATCTATTGGCGGTTCACCCACACTATGTGGATCTTGAGTTGGTTGGTGTGGTTGTTGTGGTTACAGTGCCGGCGTCGCGATGGCGATGGGCGCCGTGGTGACCTGAGCCTTGCGTGACTTGCGGCCGAGGCGGAAGAGCGGTTCTGGGGTTCCGAGGTAGGTAACGACTGATCCGTACATGGTGTGCTCCTTGTGGTGGCGGGGGACTTTCTGACACTCAAAGGATTCCCTCACCAGAGCAAGCCAACCGCAGTTGTCATGCCGCAACGATGCGGCAGGGCTGACGTAACGATGCGGCATGCGTGATTGGCCCAGCTACCGTTTCAGTGGGCCCGGGAAGGGCATCTATTACGCCCACATTTCGCTGTCGAGCGGGTGATCAGAGCGTGACAGCGACGGCGAGCTGGTCGCTGTCTGTGGCTGTGATTGTCAACTCCTGCACGGAACCTGCGGCGGTGAGATCACCACATGCGAGTTTGACCCGTTCCACGATCGACGCTGGGCCCTCCACCGTCGTTGTCGCGACCGGTGTTCGCATCGAGACCTTCGCCTCGGACTTCGCTTTTCGGATCTGCGACAGCACAATCCCGGCATCAAGCAGCACCTGTGCGTCGCCATCGCCCGCCGCAGCTAGTTCGCCAACAGTCGGCCACTGGCTGGAATGGATGAGCCCGGGTTGCCACCACGACCACACCTCTTCGGTGACGAAGGGCAGGAACGGCGCGAACAGGCGCAACTGAACGGACAGCGCCAGAGCCAGCGTTGCCTTTGCCGAGGCTGACGCTTCCTCGCCGCGAGCTCCGTGGGCTCGTTCCTTGATCAGTTCGATGTAGTCATCGCAGAACGACCAGAAGAACGTCTCGGTCAGTTCCAGTGCACGCGTGTAGTTGTAGCCGTCGAATGCGCGAGTGGCGTCGTCGACGACCTGCCGTAGACCTGCCAACAGAGCCTGGTCGACTGGGTCGGTGATGGCCTCGTCGTCGCGTTCGGCTCCCAACATCAAGGCGAACTTCGAAGCGTTGAGGATCTTGATGGCGAGCCGCCGCCCAATCTTCATCTGTCCGACGTCGTAGGCGGTATCGGTCCCGGGACGACCGGAAGCTGCCCAGTAGCGAACGGCGTCGGAGCCATACTCGACGAGTAGGTCTGCGGGAGTTACCACGTTGCCTTTGGACTTACTCATCTTCTTGCGGTCAGGGTCGAGGATCCAGCCGCTGATGGCAGCATGTTTCCAGGGCAACTCGTTGTCTTCCAAGTGCGCACGCACGACGGTTGAAAACAGCCAGGTGCGGATGATCTCGTGAGCCTGTGGGCGAAGATCCATGGGGAAGACCCGTGACCACAAGTCGGAGTCCCGTTCCCAGCCGCCGGCGATCTGGGGAGTGAGTGAGGACGTTGCCCAGGTATCCATGACATCGGGATCGCCGACAAACCCACCGGGCTTGCCACGCTGATCCTCGTCGTAGCCAGCGGGTGGTTCTGCTGAGGGGTCAACAGGGAGTGCGTCTTCGCTGGGAACGATCGGTGAGTCGAAGTCGGGTTCGCCATCGACATTGACCGGGTACCAGACAGGAATCGGAACGCCGAAAAATCGCTGACGAGAAACCAGCCAGTCGCCGTTGAGGCCTTCGACCCAGTTGTTGTATCGAACCTGCATATGGGGTGGGTGCCAATCGAGTTCGGCTCCTCGCGCCAGCAACTGCTCGCGGAGTTCAAGATCGCGGCCGCCGTTTCGCAGATACCACTGGCGGGTCGTGACGATCTCCAGTGGTTTGTCGCCCTTCTCGAAGAATTTGACGGGGTGAGTGATTGGCTTCGGTTCACCAACGAGGTCGCCCGATTCGGTCAGCAGTCCGACCGTGCGCTCCTTGGCGGTGAAGACCGTCGCGCCGGCGATTGCCGCATAGGCCTCGCGGGCGGATTCGTCGGTGATCCAGGCAGGGGTTTCACGGATGATCCGGCCGTCCCATCCGAGGATCGGCCTGGTGGGCAAGTTCAGCTCGCGCCACCAGATGACGTCCGTGAGGTCACCGAAGGTACAGATCATCGCGATGCCGGATCCCTTTTCCGGATCTGCCAACGGGTGGGCCACAACGGGGACGTCGACCTTGAACACCGGCGACGTGACGGTAGTGCCGAACAGCGGTTGGTAGCGCTCGTCGTCAGGGTGGGCAACGAGTGCGACACACGCCGCCAGCAGTTCAGGTCGGGTGGTTTCGATGTAGATCGGTTCGCCGCCATCCGGACGTGCGAACCCGATGCGGTGGTAGGCCCCGGGACGCTCGCGGTCCTCAAGCTCTGCCTGAGCCACGGCGGTTCGGAACGTCACGTCCCACAGGGTGGGTGCCTCGGCTTGGTAGGCCTCGTCACGTGCGAGGTTGCGCAGGAATGCCTTCTGCGAAGTGGCCCGCGCGTTGCTGTCGATCGTTTGGTACGTGTTTGACCAGTCGACCGACAGGCCGAGTTGGCGCCACAGGTCCTCGAATGCTTTCTCGTCCTCGATCGTCAACTGCTCGCACAGTTCGATGAAGTTGCGGCGTGAGATGGCGATCTGGTCCTTGCCCGGCTTCTCCGGCGGGACGAAGTCCGCGTCGTAGTGCAACGACGGGTCGCAACGCACGCCGAAGTAGTTCTGTACTCGGCGCTCGGTGGGCAAACCGTTGTCGTCCCAGCCCATCGGGTAGAAGACCGCCTTGCCCTGCATCCGCTGATAGCGAGCGATGCAGTCTGTGTGGGTGTAGCTGAACACGTGACCGACGTGCAGCGAACCGCTCACCGTGGGTGGTGGCGTGTCGATCGAGTACACCTCGTCGCGCGTCTTCGTGCGATCGAAGACGTAGGCGTTCTGGTCGTTCCAGACCTGCGCCCACTTGGTCTCGATGCCATCGAGCGACGGCTTTTCTGGCATGCGCGAGGGTGCAGAGTGTTCCGAGGTCATTCCGCCATCCTAGGAACCCGCCGTTCGCTGGATCTGTCAGTCCCTAGACTGACGTCATGAGTGGCACTGACGACACCAGTTCTGGCTTCGCTCGAGCAGAGGCTGAACTGCTCGCGCGGTGGCCGGAAAGTAAGGTCGCGCCGGACCTTGGGCGCATCTGTGCTCTCATGGATTTCATCGGTGAACCGCAACTGTGCGCCCCCGTGATCCACATTGCCGGTACAAACGGAAAGACCAGTACCGCCCGCATCGTCGAGTCGCTTTTGCGCGAACAAGGCCTGACCACCGGGCTGTTCACCAGCCCATCCTTGGAATCGATCACTGAACGAGTCCAGATTGACGGCGAACCGATCTCCGAAGCGCGATTCGCCGCAGCGTATGAAGACATCGCACCGTTCCTGACGCTGCTCGACGAACAAGCGGAGTTGGTGAACGGTCCACCCGTCACGATGTTCGAGGCAGTTACGGCGTTGGCGTTCGCCTGTTTCGCCGATGCGCCGGTCGACGTGATGGTGATTGAGTGCGGCATGGGCGGCGCCTGGGATGCGACGAACGTCGTTGAGCCAGCGGTCGCCGTTGTGACACCCGTGGGCCTCGATCACACCGACTACCTGGGTGATTCGCTGACGGAGATCGCCACCGAGAAAGCGGGGATCCTCAAGGCCGGAGCGCTCGCTGCGTTCGCGCGGCAGGAGCCCGAGGCCGCCGCCGTGCTGATGTCCCGGTGCGTCGAGCTCGATATCACGCCTGTTCGTGAGGGTGTCGAGTTCGCCGTGGTGAACCGCAGCCTGGCCGTGGGCGGGCAAATGCTCACGATCCAAGGCATGGGCGGCGAGTACGACGACTTGTACCTGCCATTGCATGGCGAACATCAATCGGCGAATGCCGCGCTCGCCTTGGCGGCTGTGGAATTGTTCTTCGATGCCGGACCGCAGCGCCAACTCGACATTGATGTGGTCCGGGCCGGCCTAGCAGCGGTGACTTCCCCGGGGCGTCTGGAACGTGTCAGGACGAGCCCAACCGTCATTATCGATGCGGCCCATAACCCCGCTGGCGCACGAGCTGTTACCGCCGCTCTCGCAGAGTCCTTCGACTTCAGCCGCCTCGTCGGGGTCGTCGCTGTCTTGGAGGGTAAGGACGTTCGCGGCATCCTTACTGCGCTGGAGCCCGGGTTCGATTCAATCGTGGTAACCCGGAATTCCTCCCCGCGCAGCCTCGACGTTGATGATCTTGCTGAAATCGCCCTCGACGTATTCGGTGAAGATCGAGTGTTCGCGAGCCCACACTTGGCCGAAGCGCTCGATGTTGCCGTTGGACTCGTCGACGATGTGGCGGAATGGGGTTCGGCCGCAGTAGTCGCGCTCGGTTCAGTCGTGACCGCTGCAGACGCCCGCAGGATGATGGCGCCTAGGCCTCCGCGCGTTCCCAACGACGCACGCGAATTGACCTATAACCTCCTGCCCGAGGGTGAGGAGCCGGACGACGATCAAGTCCAGGCCGGATTGGAACGCGGATTGGGATTCAATCTTCCAGGCTTTGACCCCGAAGATGACCCTTTGGACGACGACCCCGACGACGATCACTTGGATGCTGATGATGACGATGAGGAGGATTCATGAGGACTTTGTGTGCCGCTGTGCTGACCTTTGAGTCGATCATCGTTCTGCTATCAATCCCGGTCGCAATTGTGGTGTACGGGTTGGCCGCTCCCGTCGGGGTGATTGGCGGCGGCGTGCTCATGATCGCTTGCCTGCTTGTTGCCGGAAGTCAGAAGCGAACGTGGGGCCTGACCGCCGGGTGGGTGCTACAGGTCCTCATCATCGCCACCGGATTTATCGTGCCGGCGATGTTCTTCCTGGGAGTTGTATTCGCGATCATGTGGTTCTACGCGATTCGCGTTGGTCGTCAAGGCGACGCGATCAAGGCTGCGCGTCAAGCCCAGGAGTCCGCCACGTAGCCTGATCGCCGGTTGTTGGCCCGACGAAGGAGAATTCCGCAATGAGTGAGCGCACGCTGATCTTGGTTAAGCCTGATGGAGTCGCCCGTGGGCTGACTGGTGAGGTGCTTGTACGCGTCGAACGCCGTGGGTACAAGATCGTGGCGCTTGAGCAGCGGACGATCTCCACCGAACTCGCCGAGCAGCACTACGGTGAGCACGTCGGCAAGCCTTTCTTCCCGGATCTTGTTGAATTTATTACCTCCGGTCCGCTGGTGGCAGCGGTTGTCGAAGGCCCCGGAGTCGTCGGCGCGTGGCGCACGATGATGGGTGCCACCGACCCAAAGGTCGCCGATCCAGGTACGGTCCGCGGTGATTTCGCGACCGAAATGAGCAAGAACGTCACACATGGGTCAGATTCGCCCGAATCTGCGGAGCGAGAGATCGGCCTGTTCTTCCCAGATTTGGGCTGAACCCGACGTATGGTGAAACCCTTCCCATCAGCACCCACCTGGAAGGTCTCGCGTCTGCCCCATGACGCCGTCATACCCGCAAGATTCCTCGGTGCCGAACCGGCAAGGGACAGATGTCCCCCCGGATCGGCTATCTGTCGTGGAATCAGCCGGCGACGAACCATCGCAGCCCCGTCGGGCTGAGGGTCGATCCCGGTCACGCCCCGCCTCGCGACCGCAGCGGGCGTCGTTCAGTGAGTCAGTCGGCGGATTGCTGTCCATCTCGGGTGCGCTGTCCGCGCTCGGTCGCGACATGGCGGTGGACCTGGGGACGGCCAACACGCTGGTCTACGTCCGTGGCAAGGGTGTGGTGCTCGATGAGCCGAGCGTTGTGGCGCTCGACCAGCGCACGGGCGCGATTGTCGCCGTCGGGACGGCTGCCAAACAGATGCTGGGCAGGACGCCCGACGGAATTGTGGCTGTTCGCCCACTCAAGGACGGCGTTGTAGCTGACTTTGAAACCACTGAACGCATGCTGCGCTACTTCATCCAGAAGGTCCACGGCCGTCGCACCCTCGCCAAGCCACGGCTAGTCATCTGTGTCCCGAGCGGAATCACGGCGGTTGAGCAGCGGGCAGTCAAGGATGCCGGTTACGCAGCGGGGGCTCGGCGCGTCTTTGTCATTGAAGAGCCAATGGCCGCTGCGATCGGTGCCGGTCTGCCGGTTCACGACGCAGAGGGTTCGATGGTGGTCGACATTGGTGGCGGAACCACCGAGGTAGCCGTCATCAGCCTCGGCGGCATCGTTACCAGCATCTCGGCGCGTATCGGTGGAGACCGGCTCGACGAGGCGATCATCTACCACGTGAAGAAGGAGTACTCGCTACTCCTTGGGGAGCGCACGGCAGAGGACATCAAGATCCGACTCGGTTCGGCATTCCCCACCCGCGACGAACCACAGGCCCAAGTTCGCGGCCGCGACCTGATCAGTGGACTCCCGCGAACCGTTGTATTGACTTCCGATGAGGTGCGACGCGCACTCAATGAGCCCGTCACGGCGATCGTCGATGCGATCCGTACGACCCTCGATCGGACCCCTCCGGAACTCGCCGGCGATGTCATGGATGCCGGGATCGTGCTCACTGGCGGGGGAGCATTACTTCGTGGACTCGATGAACGAATCCGGCATGAGACGGGAATCCCGGTGCGAGTAGCTGAGAATCCGACCGACTGTGTGGCCATGGGGACTGGCCGCTGTGTCGAGGATTTCGAGGCCCTCAAGCCGGTCCTGCTTGCGGAATCGCGTTACTGAGACACGGCGGAAGACCAGACCAGGGGACAACAGTTCACACTCGATCAGGGGGATCGGACGCATGAAGGCCACGGCGGATGCGTGAGGCAACGAGGGCACGCGCTGTGCTCGGAGTGTTGCTGCTCGTGTCGATCACGCTTGTGCTCCTTGACGTCCGCGGAAGCAGTGCGATCGGTGGGTTGCGGGGCTTAGCCGCAACGGTCATCGGCCCCGTGGAGACAGCGGTAGGTGCAGCAGCGGCGCCGTTCGTCAGCGTCGCGCAGTCAGTCACAAGTTTCGGAAATTCACAGGAGCGTTCAGAAGTCGCTGCCCAGGAGCTCGCACAGGCGACGGGCTCTGATCAAACCCAGACAGACAACGCCCGCGCAGCTTCCCAGCTTGACGCAATGCTCAAGACCGCCGGTACTCGCGGCTTCCAGGTGTTGCCCGCTCGCGTTGTTGCCTATGGTTCGGCGCAAACCTTCTCTGGCACGGTCACCATCGATGCAGGCAGCAACGACGGCCTGACCACCGACATGAGCGTCATGAACGGCAACGGGTTAGTCGGCAAGATCGTCGCCGTTGGTCCCACCACGGCGACAGTTCAGCTGGTCACTGATGACGACTCCGTTGTAGGCGCTCGCTTGGTGAAGACCGGTGACGCTGGGGCATTGCAGGGAACCGGTCAGCCGGGCGAAAGCATCTTGCGCCTACTCGACCCGACGTCGCCGGTCAAAGAGGGAGACCAGCTCGTCACCTTCGGATCGCCCGACGGCAAGCCGTACGTGGCCGGACTGCCGCTGGGAACTGTCACCGGCATGCGCGGCGAACCGGGGCAGGCTGATCGAGTAGCGGTCGTCGCTCCCGCTGCACGGATGGGTGCCCTCGACGTTGTTGGCGTCGTCGTGACCTCGCCTCGTGGGCAGGCCCGAACTCCAGTGAGCCCGGCAGCGCCTAACGCCAGTCCGCCAGCAAGCGCAGGGAGGTGAGTTAATGCCGCGACTGACCCTTCCGCGGGTGTTACTCATCATCGCGTCGCTCGGCACGGCCGTGGTCCTGCAGAGTGCAGTTTTTGCGCGCCTCGGGCTTCCGGGAGCCACCCCGGATCTCTTGCTTGTCGTCGTCCTCGTTGTCGCCCTCGTCGCCGGACCAGCGGTTGGTGCAGTAACCGGGTTCGCCGGGGGTGTATTGATCGACATTGCGCCACCGGCCGCCGGATCGATCGGACAAACCGCCGCCATCTACGCGCTGGCCGGATTCGTGATTGGTCATGCACAGTTCGAACCGGGTCGACCTGACCTGCAGTCGGTCCTGTCGATTGGTGCTGTGGCGGCCGCGGTGGTCCTCGTGCAGGCAATCCTTGGAACTCTTCTCGGCCAGCCAGAAGTGACGTGGTCGCTGGTTCCATTGCTGGTCGCGACCCAGTTCATCTATGCCGCGTTGCTTGCGTTGTTGATCATTCCGGCAATCGGGGTTATGTACCGCGGTGCTGGCGATGAAGGTCGATTCGCATGAAGTTCGACTGGCGGTCAGTGGCCGACTCCGTCTCCGGAGCTTTCTCCCAGCTCAGAGCACGCGGCTCGAGCGGATCGAATAGCTCACAGCCAACCGGTGGCACTGGTGGTTCGGTCGCCCGCGTTCGTCGTCGGGACGCCCGGATCATCGTGCTTCAGGTTTTGGTGCTCTCACTAGTCGCAACCCTGTTTCTTCGCCTCGCGTGGATGCAGCTAGGTGACAGTGCGCAGTACCGCACTGCGGCCACGTCCAACAGTGTCCGCGAAGTGGTGGTGCCTGCCCAGCGTGGGTTGATCTTGGATCAGATGGGCCGTCCGATGGTCGCCAATAGGTCGGGACTTTCGGTGACGGTTGACAGGGCAGAACTCGCGCGTCAGCCCGATGGCGGCAGGGAAGTCCTGACTCAACTTGCGAACAAACTGGGCACAACACACGACGCTCTCGTCGCCCGGATGAAACCTTGCGGAACCCCCGGCGCACCCAAGCAGCCGTTGTGTTGGAACGGCGCCCGCGAACGGCCAGTCATCGTCGCCGAAGACGTACCCCAGGAAGTCGGCCTCCAGCTCATGGAGTCCGAAGGTGCATTCAAAGCGGTACGGACTGAGCTCACCCCGACCCGTTCCTACCCCAAGCCCTACGGCATCAACCTCGCGCACCTCGCGGGCTATCTCGGCCCGATGACTCAGGAAGAGGTGGCTGAACTCGACGAGGACACTCAGGCGACTTTGGCCAACTCTCCGATTGGCCGCTCGGGGCTCGAGCAGCAGTACAACGACGTCCTCAGCGGTCGTCCCGGAATTCAGCAGGTATCTGTCAGTCGGTCAGGGAAGGTGACAGACACCCTGCGGGACGAACCGGCCGTTGCTGGCGACAACCTCGTGACCAGCGTTGATGCTCGCTTGCAGGCACTCGTTGAGCAGCAACTTGCCGCAGCCCTCGCGCGCGGTCGGGATCAGGGGAAGCCATCGGACTCCGGAACGATTGTTGTCACTGACGTCACGAACGGTCGAGTCCTCGCACTCGCTTCTGCCCCCACCTATGACCCGAAGATCTGGGTGGGTGGCATCAAGGAGTCCGAGTACAACGCGTTGACCGATCCCAAGCGGGGGAACCCCCTGTTGAACCGTGCGACGCAGGGAACTTACGCCCCAGCGTCCACGTTCAAAGTCATCTCGACCTCGGCGGCCGTCAAGGCGGGCTACAACCCGAACAGCACCTACGCGTGTCCCTCTTCCTACGACGTCGGTGGGCAGGCGTTCAAGAACTACGAATCGCATTCTTACGGTTCGATCGATCTTGCTCGCGCGCTGTCGGTGTCCTGCGACACCGTTTTCTACAAACTGGCGAACGAGATGTGGCTCAAGGATGGCGGGTTGAATCCGTCGGGCACTCCGGCAGAAGCCATGTACACCGCGGCCCGTGACTTCGGACTCGGCAAGAAGACCGGCATTGATATTCCGGGAGAAACCACCGGGCGGGTTGTCGGCCGGGAACAGAAGAAGGCTGACTACGCCGAACGCAAGGACGACTTCTGCCGCCGCGCGACCGAGGGCTATCCCGAGGTCAAGCCGGCAGATCGTGCCGCGCTGTTGCAGTCATACGCCAAGGACTTCTGTGCCGAGGGAGACAAGTTCCGCGCCGGTGATGCGTTGAACTTCGCTATCGGCCAAGGCGACACGGTCGTGACGCCATTGCAGATGAACATGGTGTATTCGGCGATCGCCAACGGTGGGACGCTGTGGAAGCCAACGGTGGCGAAGGCCGCGGTGTCGCGTGAGGGTGAGCTGCGCAAGGAATTCGAGCCAACCTCAAACGGCAACGTGACGGCGAGTGATTCGACGCTGTCGTTCCTTCGCAAGGCCCTGAGTCAGACGACGGTCACTGGTACCGCGTCCGGGGCATTCCGGG
>Ga0075163_10007169_pt1 | contig 14769 bp, 8 predicted proteins | sample JI1023141ADNA_FD_71478 | JGI IMG/M metagenome (GOLD analysis project Ga0075163, IMG submission 71478) | Wastewater effluent complex algal communities from Wisconsin, to seasonally profile nutrient transformation and Carbon sequestration -... | ecosystem: Engineered > WWTP > Effluent > Algae...
CGACTTCTTGTTCTTGAGCTGGCCGACGTGCTGCACGTCGAGGACCGTGCTGCCGTACATCGCCACGACCTCGGCGACGCGCGAGCCGTTCTGGACCTCGAACTCGCTGGCGTCGATGTGCATCGGGGCGCGCTGGACCGGGGCCGCGGCGGCCATCGGGGCCGCGGCGGCCAGCGGCGGGGCGACGGACGGGGTCGGCGCGAGGACGGGGGCGGCCTGGCGGACGAAGCCGACCTCGAGGCGGTAGGGCCCGAAGGTCAGGACGTCGCCGTCCTTGAGCGCGGCGTTCTTGTCGATGCGCGCGCCGTTGAGGTTGGTGCCGGTGGCGCTGCCGAGGTCGATCACCCGGACCTCCTCGCCGGAGATCTCGATGACCGCGTGCATGCGGGCCACGGCCTCGTCATCGAGACAGACGTGGCTGCTCTTCAGCTTGCCGATCTTGATGACATCTTGTGAGAGGGTCTGGGTGTCGACGAGTTGATCGCCGTAGAAGACTTTGATTGCGACGGTCTTGGTGGACATGCTGCGGTCCTTGGCCAGCGGGTTACGTCCGGCACTGACAGCGGCCCGGCGCGCGGGTTCCCGGCGGTCTCGCGGTTCGGTGCCGCGACCCGTGTGCGCACACACGGCCGCACGGCCGCGCGCGGGCACGCGTCGCGCACATGTGCACATGCCTGAAAAGACATGTCTGTAAGGACATGATAGAGCGACGGCCGGGCGGCCGCGGGCGCTGCGGGCCGCGGCGGCTTCCCGGGGGGCGCGGGTGCGGCTATCCTCGCGGCGTGCTGCTCGCGCGCGCGCTGGGTGTCCTCGTCGTCCTGCTCCTCGTCGGCGCGGGCGCGGGCGGCGTGCTCGGGATGTTCGGCGCGTGGAGCTGGTGGCTCGATCTGGCGGCGCAGTTTCGCGTGCAGTACGCGGGCGCGCTGGTGCTCGCGCTCGGCCTCGCGGCCGCGCTGCGGCGCTGGCGGCTGGTGGTCCTCGCGGCGCTGCTGCTGACGCCGAACCTCGAGGTCCTGTCGCTGGCTGTCCCCGGGGACAGGTCGGCGCCTGGGCCGGGGCTGCGGCTGGCGCACTTCAACCTGCTGTCGAGCAACCGGCGGCACGCCGAGGTCCGCGCGTGGATCTCCGGCAGCGGGGCCGAGCTCGTGCTCGTGCAGGAGGTCGACGCCGCGTGGGCCGCGGCGCTCGCCGATGTCCCGGGCTACCGCCTGATCCACGCGCTGCCGCGGACCGACAACTTCGGGCTCGCGGCGCTGCTGCGCGACGGGGCGGCGGCGCCTGAGTCGATCGAGGTGCTCGAGCTCGCGGGCGTCCCGGCGCTCGCGCTGCGGCTGCGTCACGACGGGCGGCCGCTCGCGCTGCTCGGGCTGCACACGCTCCCGCCGGTGTCCGCGCGGTACGCCGCGACCCGCGGCGAGCAGCTCGCGGCCGCGGCCGCGTGGGCGCAGGGCCGGCGCGACGGGGGCGCGGCGCCGGTGGTGCTCGGCGACCTCAACGCGACGCCGTTCAGCGCGGCGATCGCCCCGCTCGCGGCCGCGGGGCTGCGCGACTCGCTGGTCGGCGGCGGGCTGCTGACGGCCGGGAGCTGGCCGGAGCTGCCGTGGCCGCTGCGCATCGCCATCGATCACTGCTGGCACGACGCGGCGCTGGTCACCCGCGAGCGCGCGCTCGGCCCGGCGCTCGGCTCGGACCACCGCCCGCTGCTGGTCGAGCTCGCGTGGGCGCCCTGACCCCGGGGACATGCCCGGGAGGACATGCACAAAGGGACATGCCCGTGAGGACATGTCCCTTCGGAGCTGTCCGCGAGGACAGGTTGCTCAGTCGAGGCCGAGCAGCTCGACCTCGAAGACGAGGGTCGCGTTCGGGGGGATGACGCCGCGGATGCCGCGGCGGCCGTAGCCGAGGTCCGGGGGGACGGTGAGGCGGCGCTTGCCGCCGACCTGCATGCCGAGCACGCCGTCGTCCCAGCCGAGGATGACCTCGCCGGCGCCGAGGGTGAAGCGAAACGGCTGGCCGCGGTCGTGGGAGCTGTCGAACTTCTTGCCGTCGGTGAGCCAGCCCGTGTAGTGGACGGAGACCTTCTGGCCGCGCGCTGCCGCGGGTCCGGCGCCGGCGGCCAGCTCGTCGATCTGCAGGCCCTCGCTCATGCGCCCGCGGCCTTGCCGTCGGAATCGACGGGGTCGGAGTCCGGCTGGTCGCCGAAGAAGCCGACCTTGGCCCTCACGTACTTGTAGATGTCGGTGCCGAGCTTGAGGCCGAACCCGGTGATGATGGCGGAGATGAGGATGCGCATGGCGCCAGCCTAGCAGGCCCGGGGCGAGTTGCCTGGGCCGGGGTCGCGGCCGGACGCGGTCGCGCCCGCGCACGCGGGGGATCTCCGGCGCGGGCGCGGCGATCGGTGGTTCACGGGGTCGCGGCGGGGTCGTCCCGGTCCCGCCGCCCCGCCGCGCTGCGCAGAGCGCGGCCCGGCCTCACTCCGGGATCGCGCACACGCCCACGTCCTCGTAGCCCGGCGGGGCCATGCCGGGGACGAAGAACGGCTCGCAGTCCTCCATCGGTTGACACGGCGCGTCGCCCTCCATCACCGAGCAGTACGGCGTGCAGCAGCCGGACTCGGCGCTGCAGCCCTCGACCAGCGCCGGGTTGGCGCAGAACGAGCCCTTCTGACACTGGTTGATGTACGTGCACTCCGAGCCGGGGCCGCCCTCGCCGGGCATCGCGCTCTCCTTGAAGCACACGAAGTTGTCGCCGGCCGAGTTGTAGCAGGCCTGTCCCTCGGGACAGTCCTGGATCAGCGGGTCGCAGTCGACGAGGCAGATCGGCAGCGAGCCGTCGTTGTACACGACGCACTTGGCGCCGGTCTCCGGGCACTTGCTCTCGACGTCGCAGAACTCGACGCAGGCGCCGCCCTTGCCCTCGTCGTCGGTCAGCAGGCAGATGAGCCCGACGTCGCAGTTGTCGATGCCGGTGTACTTGCCGTTCTCGATGTCGCAGGGGTCGCCGACCTGGCTGTCGCCCTGGACCTGCACGCAGACGTTGACGCCCCACGGCTCGCCGCGCATGTCCGAGACCGCCGTGCACTTCTCGCCGCGCGGACAGTCCTGCACCGTCGGGTCGCACTGCCCGGCGACCCCGCCGTCCGGCTCGACGATGAAGTTGACGGTGTCGTCCGCCGCGGTGCTCGAGCCCACGGGCTCGCTGGTGGCCGTCGGGCCGCTCGTCGAGCCGCCCTCGGTCGCGCTGTTGCTGCCGCCCGCGGTCGTGCCGTTGCCAGTGGCGTCATCGGTCGCGCTGGCCGGTCCGCTGGAGCCCGACTGCGCGGTCGACTCGCCCGCGCCGGTGCCCGGGTCGGTGGCGGTCGCCGAGGCGTCCGCGGGGGTCTTCTCCCCGCAGGCGACGAGCACGAGGCCGAGCGCGAAGATCGAAGGCGAACGAGACAGGCGCATGAACACAGTCCTCCAGCCCCGGACCGTAACAAAATTCACTGGAAATTGCGCGGCGCGGCGAAACCTCGAGGCGGCGGCGCGGGTCGCCTGTGACCCCGTCGGGTCCGGGATTTCACAGGCCCACGCGCTCGAGGGCGTACTGGACGGCGCGCAGGTCCTCGCGGACGGCGGCCGGGGTCGCCGGGTCGGCGACGGCCGCGTCGATCGCGGCGCGCCGCGGCCACCACAGGGTCTGCGCCTGCTCGTCGAGGGCGACCGCCGCGAGGGTCAGTCGCCCCGCCTCGTCGCGGAGCAGCGCGGCGTCCCGGGCCGAGATGCCTCCAGCGTCGACCGGGGTCGGCGCGACGGGAAGGATCCTTCCCGTTGTATCGGCATCGAGTCGCCGCGTCGCCGCGGATACGGACGTGGGCGCCGCGTCGCCGGCCGACTGCAGCAGCACCGCCGTGACCACGCCGAGCGCGGCGGAGGCGAGCAGCGACGGCCATTGCCGCCAGCGCGAGCGCGGCAGCTGGCGGCGGTCGCCACGGCGGCGGTCGGCGGCCGGCGGGGCGGCCGGAGGCCCGGATCGACGCCGGTCGCTGCGAGTCGAACGGCGTTCAATTGGGGTCTGCGGTTGCATGCGCACGCAAGCGTCGCCGGGTCGGCGGCCGCGGGCAAATTTTGGGCGCTAACGGGGTCCTGGCTGCGATGCAAAAGCTTGACCTGCGCAAATTGTTTGTATACACCCGTTCAGTGTCGGAGAGCGCATTCGACACCCCGGAGGCCCGCCGTGAAACCCAGCCTGACGCACCGCCAACAGCAAGCGCTCGACTTCATCAGCTCCTGCCTGGATGAAAACGGCTACCCGCCCACGCTCCGCGAGATCGGCGAGCACATGGGCATCAAGTCGACCAACGGGGTGAACGACCACCTGAAGGCGCTGGAGCGCAAGGGCTACCTCGTGCGGGAGGAGCTCAAGAGCCGCGCGCTGCGCCCGGTCGACGCGCCCGAGAGCGCCCGCAAGATCGAGGTCCCGATCCTCGGCCGCGTGGCCGCCGGCCAGCCGATCCTCGCCGAGGAGAACGTGGTCGAGCGCATCAACGTCGACCGCTTCTTCCTCGGCGCGTACCCGTCGGCGGAGGTCTTCGGGCTCGTCGTCCAGGGCGAGAGCATGATCGAGGATGGCATCTTCGACGGCGACTACGTGTTCGTCCGCCGCCAGTCGACCGCCGAGCGCGGCGAGATCGTGATCGCCATGATCGAGGGTGAGGCGACCTGCAAGCGCTACTACCCCGAGGGCGAGAAGATCCGGCTCCAGCCCGCCAACGCCACCATGGCGCCGATCTACGTCCATCGCGCCGACGGCCGCAGCTTCGACATCCTCGGCCGGGTCGTCGGCGTGTACCGCAACCTGCACTGAGCGCGCCGGCACGGAGCGCGCCGGCCTGACCGCGCCGCGTGGGCGCGGCCGGGCCCGCGGCGCCGGACGGACCTGAGCCGGGCCGGCGGAGAGCCCGGTGTTTGGGCGCGTTTTCCGCTGTGTCTCCGAAAGTGTCCCCACGCCCCGCCCGTGGCCTGCAAACGCGCCCGCGCGGGGGAGTTCCGCTACAGTGATGCCCGTGCCGCGGCCCCCAGACTCGCCGCGCCCCGCGGGGGCGTCGAACGCCCGCCGGCGTGGTGCGAGCCCGCTGGTGCTCGCGGCCAGCGTGGTGCTGTCGGCGGCGCTGAACTACGGCAGCTTGCTGGCGAGCCTGGTCCTGTTCGACGGCGGCGAGCGGGTGATGACCGTGACCGTCAAGCAGGACGTCTGCGTCACCGGTGAGAAGCGGGGGCTGCGGCTGTTCGAGGCGGCGCTGAGCGGCAAGGCCGACATCTTGCTCGCGGGGGTGCATCAGGTCGTGGTCGACGGCGAGTGCGAGCCGGTGCCGATGGTCGTCGCGCTGCTCGACGAGCCTCGCGAGGAGCGCGACCCGCTCGAGGAGCTGCTGGTGCCGGAGCCCGAGCCGGAGAAGCAGCGGCCCAAGCCCAAGCCCAAGGACAAGGACAAGCCGCTGCCGGAGCTCGAGCCCGAGCCGGAGAAGGAGCCGGAGAAGGAGAAGCCGCCGGAGCCCGAGCCCGAGCCCGAGAAGCCGCAGGAGAAGATCGACTTCGAGCTGCAGAACCTGAAGATGGTCGAGCAGCTCGAGGAGAAGGACGAGAAGGACGCGCCGAGCGACGCGCACTACCTGTCGAACATCAACCGCGACGTCACCGAGGAGACGCGCTCGGAGATCTCGAACCTGCACAAGGACGCCGACAAGGCCAAGGCGTCGCAGCAGGAGCCGAGCAAGGACCCGGAGAAGGGCCACGCCGACGAGAACAAGATCGCCGAGCTGCAGGAGCAGAAGAGCCAGCTCGCGCAGCAGGCCCCGAAGGTCAAGGTCAGCCCGGTCGAGCAGCGCCCCGAGCAGAACGACCCCAAGCCGAAGACGCTGCTGTCGATGCGCGACCTGCCCAAGCGCGAGCACTCCGACGAGATGCTGAAGAACGAGGCGCAGGCGAGCGAGGCCGCGGCCGGCGAGCTCGCGCCGGACCGGCTGTCGAAGGCGGCCGTCAACCCGCAGAACCGCACGCAGCAGGGCGCGACGCCGACGAAGGACAAGCAGCTCAAGTTCCGGCTGTCGAAGAACGACCTCGACGCGATGTTCGGGCGCGACATCGCGGCGCAGAAGGCGATCATCAGCCAGCGCGAGTCGAAGAAGAAGGGCATCTGGGAGGAGCAGCGCGAGCGCTACCAGTCGCCGCTCGAGAACATGGTCCCCGAGGTACGCCCGGGCAACCAGACGGCGCTGCGGTCGCGCAAGCACCCGTTCGCGCAGTTCATCGCGACGATGCACCGAACGATCCACGACAAGTGGGCTTACAACTTCCTCGAGCAGCTCGACACGATGGGCCGCAGCCACCCGCTCAACAAGCCGGAGCTGTGGACCCGCGTCGAGATCGTGCTGCTCGGCGACGGCACGATCGACAAGGTCCGCACCGTCCGCTTCTCCGGCAACATGCAGTTCGATAATGCGGCCCGCGAGGTCGTGTTCAACTCGGCGCCCTACCCGACCCCGCCCAAGGAGATCCTCAGCCCCAACGGCAAGGTCTACATCCACTGGGCGTTTCATCGCGACGAGCGCGCGTGCGGCACGTTCGGCGCCGAGCCGTTCATCCTCGACAACGCCGGCCAGGGCGAGCGCCCCGACCCCAACCGCGCCGTGCGGCCCGCCAGCTCCGAGTCCGAGGCGATGCACAGCCGCAGGCTCGCGCGCCAGCTCGGCCCCGCAGGCGGCCCCGAGGGCCCCGCGCCCCCGCCCGGCCACACGCACCCGCCCGGCGAGGAGCACGGCCACGGCGAGGGCGGTGGTGGCGGTGGTGGGGGCGGCGGCGGTGCCGGTGCGGGTGGCGGCGCGCAGGAGGGCGGCGAGTACAGCTCGACGGCGGACCCGGCGGCGGGCAAGGTCGCGGACGGGTGGTTGCGGTCGTTCGCGGCCGGCGACGCGGCGAAGCTGGCGAGCCGCTCGAGCCTGCCGTTCTACGTCGGCGACCAGATCGTCGCGCGCACGCGCGAGGAGCTGACGGGCGTGCTGACGACGATGCTCGAGGAGGCGCGCGGGGGCAAGCCGGGCCCGGTCGCCGTGCACACCGCGGCGGGCCTGCGCAAGCTGTTCGGGAGCGTGCCGACCGGCGTCATGGAGGGCCTCGGTCGCAACTACGCGGTCACGAAGATCGGCGGCGAGGTGTTCATCGTGCTGCTTGAAAAGCACTTCGGGACGTGGAAGGTCGTCGGCGTCGCGCGCTGATCAGCTGACCTTCTCGGGCAGCACGACGCGGAACAGCGAGCCCTTGCCGACCGCGCTCTCGACGTGGATCGTGCCGCCGAGCATCGAACAGAAGCGGTCGACGATCGTCAGGCCGAGCCCGGTCCCGCCGTAGCGGCGCGTCGTCGAGTTGTCGGCCTGCTGGAAGTCCTCAAATAATCGCGCGATCTGGTCCTCCGGGATGCCGATGCCGGTGTCGCGGACCTCGAACTCGAGCACCGAGAACCCGCCGAGCACGCGCCGCGTCACCGCGAGGTCGACGCGGCCCTTGCGGGTGAACTTGGACGCGTTGCTCAGCAAGTTGAGCAGGATCTGGCGGACCTTGGTCTCGTCGGAGATCATGCGCTGGACGTCGGGCTCGACGCGGTGGGTCAGCACGTTGGCGTTGGCGGCGACGAGCGGGCGCGCGGTGTCGAGGACCTCGGTGATCATCGCGCGCACGCCGAACTCGTGGAGATCGACGCCCATCTTGCCGGCCTCGATCTTCGAGAGGTCGAGGACGCTGCTGATGATGCCGAGCAGGTGGTTGCCGGCGGTCCGGATCTTGCGCAGGTCGCTGGCGCCCTGCCGCTGCTCGCCGTCCTCGAGCAAGATCTCGCTGTAGCCGATGATCGCGTTGAGCGGCGTGCGCAGCTCGTGGCTCATGTTGGCCAGGAACGCGCTCTTCGAGCGGCTCGCCGCCATCGCCTGGTCGCGCGCGTTGGTCAGGTCGAGGTTGAGCTGGCGCATGCGCTCGTCGGCGACCGCCCGCTCGGTGACCTCGCTGACGAGCACGACGTGGTCGCCGCCGGTGCGCGTGAGCTCGTGGCTGTGGCCGGTCCAGGTCAGCTCGAACACCTGGCGGCCGCCGCCGGGCGCGTCGAGGTCGGCGGTGACGCGGCCGATGTGCTGCGGGGCGCCGCAGCGCGGGCACGGGGTCGCGGGCGGGGGCTGCACGCGCGCGCGGACGGCCCGCCACCACGCGCCGAGGTCGGGCCAGCGCGCGCTCATCTGGCGCAGGGTCGGGCTCTCCTCGACGAGCGCGCCATCCTGGCGCAGGAGGGCGATGCCGATGCCGACGCTGCGGGTGGCGTGCTCGAGCAGGGCGGCCTTCTCGCGGTTGGAGGCGGCGACCTGGACCTCGAGCTCGGCGGCGCGGGCGGTCTCGAGGGCGATGGCGATGTGGTTGGCGATCGAGACCAGGATCTCGACGTCGTCCGGGGTGAAGGCGCCGCGCACGAGGCGGTTGTCGAGGTACACCACGCCGACGAGGCGGTCCTTCATCAGCAGCGGCGCGGCCATGACGCTGCGCAGGTCGTGGGTGCGCGCGCTGTCGGTGACGGCGACCGGGCCGTGCGCCTCGCTGCCGATCACGACCGGCGCCCGCGCGCTGCGGACCTGCTCGACGATGCTGCGGCTGTGACCGGCGAGCTCGTCGAGGTCGCGGCCCTGGGCGTCGCGCCCGGCCTTGAGCTCGAGCGCGTCGTCGCCGGGTCGGCACAGGAACAGGTAGGCGCGCTCCGCCGCGAGCAGGCGCACCAGCTCGTCGAGCGCGACCCGCGACTGCTCGGCCGGGCTGCGCACCGAGGCCGACGCGACGCTCAGCTCGAGCAGCGCGTCGAGGTGGCGGCGCAGCTTCATGGCCTGGACGTCGACCAGCGCCGTGCTGGCGGCCAGCGGGGCGCCCGGCGACCCGAGGCTGGCCGGGCCGCGCTGGCCGTGCTCGCCGCGGACGAGCGCGACGCGGGCCTCCCAGCCGCGCTCCTGCGCGAGGTCGAGGGCGAACCGGGCCTCGCGCTCGGCGGCGGCGCTGCGGCCCTGGCCGGCGAGCACGCGGGCGCGCAGGCGCAGGACCTCGAAGCGCAGCCACAGGTGGTCGACCTCGAGCGCGAGCGCCTCGGCCTCGGCGAGCCGGGCGAGCGCGTCACCTGGTCTTTCGGACAGGTGGTCGACGACGGCGCGCGCGGGCAGCAGGAAGCCGCGCCAGGTCGGGTGGTCGGGGACCCGCTCGAGCTCGGCGACGGCCTCGCGCAGGCGGGCGACGGCGGCGGCGCGGGCGGACGGCGCGGCGCGCAGGGCCTGGGCCTGGCGGGCGTGGACCTGGAAGCCGTAGAAGTAGCGGGCGTAGAACGAGACGCGCTCGGGTCGCAGGCCGAGGCCGCGGACGTGAGCGATGGCGGCCTCGACGGGCTCGCCGAGCTCGCCCTGCTCGACGTGGTAGGCGAGCGAGAGGGCGACCATGATGGTGTGCCAGAAGCGGTCGTTGGGGCGGGCGGCGAAGAAGCTGCGGGCGCGGTCGAGGGAGGCCGCGCCGCGCTCACCGCGGCCGAGCAGGGCGAGGATCGCCGGGACCATCGCGTGGAGGACCGCGAGCTGCTGCTCGCGCTCGCGGCCGCGCGACGAGCTGCGCTCCTCGATCTGCGCGATCGCGTAGCGGGCCAGCTCGAGCGCCTCGCGGGCGTGGCCGCGGGTCCACAGCGACACGCACAGCGTCGTCGTGCCGGTGATGAACCACCACGACTCGAGCCAGCGGCTGTCGTCGCGCAGGACGGCGCGCAGGCCGTGCTCGGCCGCGCCGACGCGGCCGCAGAACTCGTCGGTCCAGGCGGCGTAGAGCTTGACGCGGGCGCTCGTCGCGGGGTCGTCGACGCGGGCGGCCATCGCCGCGGCGCGGGTCGCCGCCCGCAGCGCGGCCCGCCGATGATCGAGGCTGCCGAGCAGGATCGCGTACAGCGCGTCGGCCCGGGCGAGCTCGGCGGACTCGCCGAGGCGCACGGCGGGCCGCAGCTGGCGCACGACCGCCTGCGCGAACACGAGGTCGCGCATCTCGAAGTACAGGATCCTTCCGGCCTCGTCGTGGAGCCGGCCGAGCAGGTGCGCGCGGGCCCGCTGCTCGCCGCGCGCGCCCCCGTAGCCGATGCCGGTGAGGCGCACGAGCGCGACGACCAGCCAGATCCACAGGGTCCGCGCGAGGTCGCGGGCGCGGGCCCGCGGCAACGCCTCGCCGACCGCCGCGAAGGCGCGGCCGATGTCGCCGAGCGCCCGCTCGTTCTCGAGGTTGTAGAGGCGCACCCGCGCCTGTCGCCAGTGCAGCAGCGCCTGCTCGACCGGGGTGGTCCGGCGCGCGAGCGCGGCGTCGATGTGGACCTCGGCCTCGGCGAGCCGACCGGTGGTGCTGCACACGTCGACGAGCGCGCCCTGCAGCCGCAGGTCGACGGGCAGGCCGGCCTGCTCGGCGACGCTGTGCGCGAGGTGGAGGAAGCCGTGCGCGTCCTCCGAGGCGAAGTCGGCGAGCGCGGCGAGGCCGGCGGCGGTGCAGGCGGCGACGAGGCGGTCGGGGCGGCTGCGGTCGCCGGCCTCGTAGTGGTGGGCGCGCGCGTAGATGTCGGCGAGCGGGGTGTCGTCGCCGCGGTCGAGCGCGACGGCGACGCGCTGGTGGAGGGCGCGCCGCGAGCTGTCCTCGAGGACAGCCAGCAGCGCCTCGCGCACGCGGTCGTGCACGAACGCGTAGAGGCCGGCGGGCGTGCGCTCGAGCAGGCGGGCGCCGGCGGCCTCGGCGACGGCGGCGACGACGACGTCGCGCGGCTGCTCGGCGACGGCGACGAGCAGGTCGAGGCCGAAGCGGCTGCCGAGGACGGCGGCGACGGTGAGGACGGCGCGGGTGCCGGGCGCGAGCGCGGCGGCGCGGCCGACGATGAGCTGCATGACGTCGCCGGGGAGCTGGAGGCTCTCGAGGCCGCCGGCGTCGAGGAGCCAGCGGCCCCAGTGCGGGCGCAGCAGGCCGGCGTCGAGCATCGCGCGCACGTACTCGCCGACGGCGAGCGGGCTGCCGGCGCTGCGGTGGCAGATCTGGCGCGTGATGTCGGGGTCGACCTCGCCGCCGCCGAGCAGCGCCGCGATCAGGGCCGCGACCGCGTCGTCGCGCAGCGGCGCGACCGGGACGCGGGCCGCGGGCCCGAGCTCGGGCAGCGCCCGCTCGCCCGCGCCGCTGCGCAGCGTCGCCAGGCACAGCAGCGGCGCCGCGGCGATCCGCCCCGCGAGCCCGCGCAGCACCACCAGGCTGCTCTCGTCGAGCCACTGGATGTCGTCGACGATCAGCAGCAGGCCCTCGTGCTGGTGCGCGAGCGCGACGAGGTACTCGACGACCGCCGCGTGCAGCTGGTCGTTGGCCTCCGGCGTGGCATGGCCCTTGAGACATGTCTCTCCGAACATGTCCCGAAGTTCAGGGCAAAACTGCAGCAGGAGCCCGCGCGCGTCGCCGGCGGCCGCGGCGAGGCGCAGCGCCGCCTCGACGCGCGCGGCGGGGGCGAGCCGGCGGACCCGGCGGACCAGCTCGCCGAAGGCCTGGCGCAGCGGCGCGAACGGGGCGGGCTCGCCGGCGGTGCACTTGCCGGCGAGCACGATCGGCGTGGCGCGGGTCGGCAGCGGGGTGGCGACGCGGTGCGCGGGGACGCCGAGGGTCGCCGGGCGAAACAGCCGCCCGGGCGCCGGCGTCGACGGCCTGCGCGGCAGGTCGCGGGGGCGCTCGTCGGCGGCCGTCGGCGCGACCGCGGCGAGCAGGCCGCGGGTCAGACGGCTCTTGCCGGCGCCGGCCGGGCCCTCGAGCACCGCGACGCCGCCGAGGCCGCGCAGGGCCCTGGCCCACAGCACGCGCAATTGCTCGGACTCGGGCTCGCGGCCGATCAGCGGCGCCTCGTCGCCGAGCTCGCGGGGCTCGTCGGCGGCGCCGAGGGCGGGCGGTCCGGGCACGGCGTCGAGGCGATCGACGCGGGCGAGGTCGTGGGCCAGACCGGCGCCGGTCTGATAGCGGTCGTCGGGGTCCTTGGCGAGCAGCTTTGTGACGATCGCCGCGAGCGCGCCGGGGATGTTCGGGCACAGCTCGCGTAGATCCGTCGGCGGGACCACGGCGTGCATGCGCAGCAATTCGCCGAGCTCGCCGGCGAGGAACGGCGGGCGTCCGGCGGCGCACTCGAAGAGCACGGCCCCGAGCGCGTAGAGGTCGGAGCGGCCGTCGATCGGGCGGCGCAGCGTGCCGGTCTGCTCGGGCGGGCTGTACAAAAAGGTCCCGGCGACCTGGCCGTCGTCGGTCGTCTGCACGCGGGTGGCGAAGCCGAAGTCGATGATCTTGATCGCGCCGGCGTCGGCGACGAGGATGTTCTGCGGCTTGATGTCGCGGTGGACCATGCCGCGGCGGTGCACGGCGGCGAGCGCCTCGGCGAGCGTGAAGCCGATGCGGGCGACCTGCGGCGCGGGCAACGGGCCGCGGGCGATCCGCGCGGCGAGCGTGTCGCCGGCGACGAACTCGGTGACGAGGTACGGCTGCTCGCGGTGCTCGCCGACCTCGAGGATCTCGACGAAGCAGGGGTGGCGCAGGCTCGCCAGCGCGGCCGCCTCGCGGCGAAATTGCAGCGCCTGGGCCCGCGTGTCGCCGAGCGGCGCGCGGCGCAGCAGCTTGACCGCCACCGTCCGGGCGCCACGCCGCCCGCGGTAGACGACGCTTCGCGCCCCCTGCCCGACCTCCTCCTCCAGCTCGATGCCCGGGATCTCGATCACGATTCGCGCTGCCGAAGATGGTCGCCCATGCCCGCAGCCCGCGATAGCGGGGCGCCGAATCGACGTTTCGTGGGGTCTGGGGTCCCCGCGGCGCGCCCCGGTACGCCGTGGCCCCGCGCGCGTGTCCGCTCCGTCGCGTCATATCGCCGCTGCGGCCGCGCGGGCGCGGCGCCTGGACAGGTCCTCGCGCTTTCGTATAGAAAGCAGCACGTCATGGCCGATACCCACATCGCACAAATGTTCTTCGACCGGGCCCGCGCCGGCGGCTCCGAGACGGCATACCTGGTCCGCAAGGGCCCGCGTTTCACCGAGGTGAGCTGGACCGCGGCGGCCGAGCGGGCCCAGGCGATCGCGTCGGGTGTGCTCAAGGAGCTGCCGCTGAAGCCGGGCACCTGCGTGACGATCATGGCGAACACGGGGCTCGACTGGATCGTGTGCGACTTCGCGTTGCTGTCGCTCGGCCTGCGCACGGTGCCGATCTACGTCAGCTTGTTGCCGCCGGAGATCGGTTACATCCACGCCGACACCAAGGCCGAGTTGCTGGTCGTCGAGAACGCCGAGATGTTGGAGAAGGTCCGGCGCGCGCGCGAGGGCTTCACGTTCTACGACAAGAGCTACCCGGCGGACGCGATCAAGCTGCGGCGCTGCATCGTCATCGACCCGACCGGGCTGGCGCCGGCGGACGACTGGGAGAGCCTCGAGCAGGTCGAGTCGCGCGGGCGCGCGGCGCTGGCCGACACGAAGGCCGAGCGCGACAGGCGGATGGCGGCGATCCAGCGCGCCGACGTCGCTACGTACACGTACACCTCGGGCACGACGGGCGAGCCGAAGGGCGTCATCCAGACCCACGACAACATGCTGTCGATCCTCGAGAACGTCGAGGACGCGCAGATCTTCACCGACCGCGCCAAGGTCGGCGGGGCGTTCCTGTTCCTGCCGCTGGCGCACTCGTTCGGGCGGCTGGTCGAGTTCGGCGGGGCGTTCTACACCACGAAGGTGATCCTCTCGTCGATCGCCACGGTCGCGGAGGACCTGGCGCTGACGCGGCCGGGCTTCTTGCCGGCGGCGCCGCGGGTGTTCGAGCGCGTGTACGGCAAGATCATGACCGGCATCGCCAGCGCGCCGCCGATCCGGCAAAAGCTGTTTCACTGGGCGATCGGCGTCGGCAAGCAGACGATCCCGTTCCGCCAGCGCGGGCAGGCGCTGCCGCTCGGGCTCGGGCTCAAGTTCAAGGTCGCCGACAAGCTGGTGCTGTCGAAGATCCGGGCCAAGCTCGGGATGGACCGCATGCACGCGCTGCTGTCGGGCTCGGCCCCGCTGCCGCGCGAGGTCGCCGAGTTCTTCGCCGGCGCGGGTCTGGTGATCCTCGAGGCCTACGGCCTGACCGAGACCTGCCCCGGCCTGACGACCAACCGCTTCGACAACTGGCGCATCGGCACGGTCGGTCCCGCGATCAAGGGCGTGTCGCTGCAGCTGGCCGCGGACGGCGAGATCCTGGCCAAGGGGCCGAACGTGGTCTCGGGCTACCTGAACCGCCCGGAGGCGACCGCGGAGGCGTGGGACGAGCAGGGCTGGTTCCACACCGGCGACATCGGCGAGCTCGACGCGGACGGCCACCTGCGGATCACCGACCGCAAGAAGGACCTCATTAAAACCAGCGGCGGCAAGTACGTCGCGCCGCAGAAGATCGAGGCGCTGCTGAAGACCAAGCCGATCCTCTCGGAGGCGGTGGTGATCGGCGACGGTCGCAAGTACTGCGTCGCGCTGCTGACGGTCGACAAGGAGAAGCTGGCCGCGTGGGCCCAGCGCACCGGCAACCCGCCGGACCTGCAGGGCGAGGCGGTCCAGCGCGAGGTCCAGGGCTACATCGACGAGGCCAACAAGGGGCTCGCGAGCTTCGAGTCGATCAAGTACTTCCGCGTGATCGACCAGGAGTTCTCGGTCGACAACGGGCTGCTGACGGCGTC
>Ga0075163_10007170_pt1 | contig 14766 bp, 9 predicted proteins | sample JI1023141ADNA_FD_71478 | JGI IMG/M metagenome (GOLD analysis project Ga0075163, IMG submission 71478) | Wastewater effluent complex algal communities from Wisconsin, to seasonally profile nutrient transformation and Carbon sequestration -... | ecosystem: Engineered > WWTP > Effluent > Algae...
AGCTCCGCCAATGCTCAGACGTTATCGGCAACCCTAAGACGACACACCGGCAAGCAAACTTACCATCACTAACAATGAATAATAAAGAATGAAAAAAACAATACTAATCGCAACCTTAGTTTTACTGACAAGTTTTTCTCAATCTTCATTTAGGACGAAGCCACCCTTTCAACTTGGTCCATTATTAGAGCAGTATTCAAAGGAATATTATGCTTTAAATCCATTGGAAGCCACCCAGGCAGGAATCAATGACTACAATAGCCAACTTGGAATTACCATCAGCGAGGGCTATATAAAGAAAGCTAAAGCACTAAATCAAAAATACCTTGATACCTTAGGTTTCATAAGCAGAGTAGGGTTAACAGCATCTGAACTATTAAGTATTGATGTGCTTACCTACAAGCTGAAATCCGAAAACGAAAGTTTGAATAATTCTTTGGGGTTTTACAGACCTGTTGACCAATTCGTATTTAGCTTTCCAACAAAGTTTGCAACATTAGGTTCTGGGGCAGGGTTTGTTCCTTTCAACACCGAAAAAGATTTTAGAAATTTTATTAGCCGTATGAAAGGTTTCCAAATTTGGGTTGACCAAGCCATTACTAACATGCAAAAGGGAGTTGAATTGCATAACACAAACCCGAAAGCTGCTATGGAAAAAGTGCCACCTCAATTAAAACCTTTGTTTGAAGGGACAACCCAGGAAAATGTTTTCTATAAACCATTACTTAAACTGCCAGCCGACTTAGATAGTGCCTCTGCGGTTCAATTAAAAAAAGATTATGTAGATGCTATTGAAAATATTATTAAACCAGCATATAAAAAATTGTATGATTATATTGTCACTGATTATATTCCCAAAGCAAGAAAAACATCTGGGCTTTTAGATAATAATACCGGAAAGAAAGAATATGAATTGTGGTTAAAGTATTTTACTACAACAAACATTACAGCAGAAGAAATATATAATTTAGGGCTTAGTGAAGTGTCACGAATCCGCAAAGCAATGGATTCTGTAAAATCACAAGTTGGCTTTAAAGGCGATTTAAAATCTTTCTTTCAGTATGTAAGAACTGACCCTAAATTCTTTCCATTTAAAACGGAAGAGGAAGTATTGGATAGATTCAGAAGTTTTCAGGATAAGATGTCGCCACAACTGAGCATCCTTTTTAATTTAAAACCCAAAGCAAAGTTTGAAGTAAGAGCTACTGAAAAGTTTAGGGCTGCTGGTGCTAACGCTCAATACAATATGCCTTCAAGAGATGGAACAAGACCCGGGATTTTTTATGAGGTAGTGCTTGACCCAGCTAAATACAATTATTTTTCAATGGAATCTCTGTTTATACACGAAGCTATTCCTGGGCATCATTACCAGTTCGCTATTCAACAAGAAGCCGATATTCCAGAATTCAGAAAAGCATATTGGACAAGTGCTTTTGGGGAAGGATGGGCATTGTATGCTGAAAGCTTAGGTACTGAATTAGGTATGTACACAGACCCCTATCAATATTTGGGCAGATTAAATCAAGAAATAGAAAGGGCAGTTCGATTAGTTGTTGATGTAGGGATACATTACAAAGGATGGTCACGTGAAAAAGCCATAGAGTATGTATTGGAGAATCAACCCGTATCATCCATTGATGCTGAACAAAAGATAGAGCGTTTTATGGTTTTGGCAGGACAGGCAGTAAGTTATAAAGTGGGGGAATTAAAAATTATTGAGTTACGTGAAAGAGCAAAGAAAAAATTGGGAAGTAAATTTGATATTAAAGAGTTCCACGATGAAGTTTTAAAAGATGGTTGTTTACCTCTCATTATTTTGGAAATGAAAATTAATAGGTGGATAGAAAGCAAGGTTTTAAAATGAAAACAAAAATGGACAACTCAAACGGACAGAAAGTAGGGTAGCCAATAAAAAGGCTTTGAGTTAAATTCGGCTGACAGTCAGTAGCTGTGCATTTGATCGCTACCAGTCAGTGATTATCGGCTTGACAATTTCTTATCCGCCAGCAGATCTTGCTACGCTCTTAGTCTGCTGGCTTGTTTTGTGGTTACTAGAAAATTTGCGTTCTTTAACAGGCGCATAGGCCGGGCAGACAGAACATGAGATACGATAGCTATCGGAGCCCAAGCTTCGCCAATGCTCTGGCGTTAGCGGTCATTGCAGATCAAAAATCTAAAGCAATTTTATAAATAAAATTTAATATTCAAATAAATGAAACTCTTCCTGGCTGTAATCCTTTTGCTCAATTTAAATTTTGTTAATGCTCAACAAAATTTAGTTAAATATGTAAGACCAATTATAGGTTCAGAAAAAATGGGACATACTTATCCTGGTGCAACGGTGCCTTTTGGTGCGGTGCAATTAAGCCCCGAAACGGATACCATTTCTTATGAATTAAATGGAAAATATAATGGGGAAGTTTATAAATATTGTGCTGGCTATAAATATGAAGATAAAACAATCGTAGGGTTTAGCCATACGCATCTTAGCGGAACAGGGCACTCCGATCTGGGTGATTTCTTAATTATGCCAACACAAGGCATACTTCAATTGAACCCCGGAATTGCGTCAAATCCACAAGGCGGGTATCGTTCTGCTTTTTCTCATTCCAATGAAAATGCTGAAGCAGGTTATTACAAAGTAAAATTAGATGATAACAATATCATGGCTGAAATGACAGCAACCACTAGAGTAGGAATGCATCAATACACATTTCCCAAATCAGATGAAAGCCATATCATACTTGATTTAATGGCTGGTATTTATAATTACGATGAAAAAAATGTTTGGACCTATGTGCGGATTATTAACGACACATTAGTAACTGGTTATAGACAAACAAATGGTTGGGCACGCACACGAACCGTATATTTTGCTATGTCGTTTTCGAAACCATTTAAAAGTTACGGGCAAAAAAACTACGATGAAAAACAGCCGTATCGTGGATTTTGGAGAAAATTTGATGAGACAAAAAACTTTCCGGAAATAGCAGGGAAAAAAATTAGAATGCATTTTGATTTTAAAACAGATGAAAGCGAAAAAATAAAAATAAAATTCGCTCTCTCATCGGTAAGTCAAGACAATGCCTTGGAAAACATGGCGGCAGAAATTAAAGATTGGGATTTTGAAAAAGTAAAAGTCAATGCTCAAAAATTATGGAATGCAGAACTATATAAAATTGTAATAGATGCTTCTGAAGATATTAAAGTGAATTTTTACACAGCAATGTATCACGCATTTATTAATCCAACAATTTACACAGATGTAAACGGGCAATACCGGGGGTTAGATCAAAACACACATACAGCAAATGGATTTACCAATTATAGTACATTCTCTTTGTGGGATACCTATCGTGCATTACATCCTTTGTTCAATATTACACAACCTTCACGCAACAATGATATGGTAAAGTCGATGATGGCACATTACAATCAAAGTGTATTGCATATGTTGCCCATTTGGTCGCATTATTCAAACGACAATTGGTGTATGAGTGGTTATCATAGTGTTTCGGTAATCGCAGATGCTATACTGAAAGATGTTTATACGGGCGATGGGAATGAAGCACTGAACGCATGTATTGCAACAGCAACACATCGGAATTATGAAGGCATTGGCTATTATATGGATTTAGGTTTTATTCCTGCCGAAAAAAGCAATATTTCAGTTTCAAATACATTGGAATATGCTTACGATGATTGGTGTATTGCCCAGGTAGCAAAAAAGTTAAATAGGCAAGATGTTTACGAAACATTTTTAAAGCGCTCTGGCAATTGGCAGAATAATTTTAATGCAAGTACAGGATTTATGCAAGCAAAATTAGCAGACGGAACTTTTACAAATAAATTTGATGCGCTATCTACCAATGGTCAGGGATTTATTGAAGGCAACAGTTGGAATTACAGTTTTTTTGTTCCGCATAATCCAGCTGAACTGATTAATAAAATGGGTGGTAAAGATCGTTTTGCTTCACGTTTGGATACTTTGTTTTCTATGCACTTACCCGATGCGTTTTTTGCAGAAACAGAAGACATAACAAGAGAGGGTATCATTGGTGGTTATGTTCATGGAAATGAACCTGCACATCACGTTGCTTATTTTTACAATTGGACAAATCAGCCATGGAAAACACAATCTCAGGTTAGGAAAATTATGAATATGCAATACAAACCAACACCCGATGGCTTGGGCGGAAACGATGATTGTGGACAAATGAGTGCCTGGTATATTTTTTCTTCATTAGGATTTTATCCCGTTGCTCCCGCTTCAAATGATTATGCAATTGGTTCGCCATTGGTAAACAAAGCGGAATTGCATTTAGAAAATGGAAAAACATTTACAATTGAAGTAATTAACCAAAATGCCCAAAATGTATATATTCAAAAAATATTACTAAATGGTAAGCCTTTAACAACTTCGTTTATTAACTACAGTGATATTATAGCAAGTAGTAAATTAATATTTTTTATGGGGCCGAAACCTAAAAAAGGATACTGACAATTCATAAACTAACCCTAAAATATATATAATTTATTTTTAGGAATATTCAGCTGACAAATGCCTTTAAGCAACGCTGGCTGGCAGTCAAATGCTGAATAAAATATAAAATAAGCCACAGACTGGATTTCATAACATAGTTTTATGCTGATAAGGAACCCATTTGAAAGATTACATTTTTCATGGGTAATTGCTAGTAAACAATATTTTTATTTGAATAAAGGTTTAATACAGTTTTTTTAAATTCCCAACTTACACACATGATTTTAGTTGAAGCCAGCCAGCAGACATTCCTAAATATTAAAGGCTTTAAAAAAGTATCGAATACTGACAAAAGTATGTTTGCAATCCAGGTGTATTTTAAATTGATTCTTTTATCAACTTTGAACAATTATTTTTCCATTGGCATTTATCAGTAATCTGTAGAGTTTTTGGCAGGCATTTATTCTGCGGATTATTTGGTAAATACAGCCAATTTTCGTTCTTTAGCATGTACACCAGCATGTCAATTAATATATTATATTTACTGGCGGCATAGAAATCCGGCCCAAGTTTTAAGTTCAAATGATAATTTCGTACCAAAGAAATATTTTTTATAACGTAATTATGCCACTGGTGCTTGGTTGCACTATTTATTATTGTACCTGGATTCCCCAAATATTAAAAAATCATTTACCAGATGGTTTATGGTCTTACTCCCTTTATTGTACTTTATTTATTATCTGGGATCGAAACATTAATTGGTTTTGGACTTTATTTGTTTCATTTTTATTTATTTTGTTTGAGTTTCTTCAATATAATCATCTGATTAACGGAACGGGTGATATATTAGATGTTATAACTTATTTTCTATCTTACTTTATAGCGTGGTCATTGAATAAATATTTTTTTACAATAACAATTAAACAATCTGTATAATGCAAAACACTTTAAAGCACACTCTTTCAGCAATAGTTATAATATTCTTTGTTATCCTGGCTATCGCAAGTGCTACCGGAAAAAATCTTACAATTTCTAAAGAAAGCGGGCAAATACCGCCAAACTTCGAACCTTTGAAAGATACTTTACTTGTGATAACAAATACGATACCTGGTATAGGTGTGGGAAAGACGTTTAGATCAGCATTTAAAGACTATAAGGCACCTCACTTGTTAATTAAGGGCAAAGAATTGGAACAGTACGACACTGATAAGTACAAATTTGAACTATATCTTTCGCATAACCCATCCAATTTTACGGATGAGAAAGGGCGACCAGGTCCAGGAACCATTTCTTGTATAATGGAAGAAAGACAGACGGGGAAAAAATACAAGTCACAGGGAGTACCCGATTTTGGTCGTCTTTTAAAGAACTATGTGAAGACCATTAACAAGATGACCGAATAAACAAATGCCATCCAATCATTGTTACAAAATTGGGTTATACTCAATTTTATAAATCGAAAAAAGCAACTCAACCTTTACACTTTTGTACATCAGTCTGACGGACACAACAACAAATCCAATGGCTATCAGATCCTGAACTTCGCCAATGCGCTGGTGTTAGCAGTAATCATTCGGCGATTCACGAACAGGATGTGTGATTGATGCAATTTATTTACAGTATTGTGTAACACTTCCCATTTTTATTTTACTAACCTTTACCCGAAAGATAATTCAGCAGTTTAAAAAGTTATTAACGATGAAAATATTAGAAGAACATATTATCTTAAAAATAACTGGTGATAAAACAACTCAATTAACCAGTAACTCCAAAAGCCACAACCCCGGGTTAAGAGCTTTACTGGCAATAAAAAATTTTAATGCCACTTTAGAAAACGACTATGGCAAATTGCTTCAAATTGAAAATGATCTTGCTGAACTGAATAATAAAGGATTGTTAATGATTGAATCCAAATCTTCTCCAGAGGCAATAGCACAGTGGAAGCAGAGTTTAGACAAATTGAACAATGCCGTAAAAGCCATCAATGAAGCACTTTCTACAGCAAAAGAAAAAATAGAACAAAATATAAAAGATGGTTTTCCTGAATTATGGGGGCAACTGGCAGTACACTTATCTGCATTAAGGAGTAATTCTACAGATTTAATCAGCACAGGCTTATTATTACAGCCCGAAGCGGATTACCCACAATGGGAAAAGGAATTTTCAAAACATGAGATCGCCCTGGTGCAATCCATTATTAGTCATGTGGAGTCGTGCAGGGTTTTGTTGCAAATGATTGAACGATACACACCTGATGAACTGAATGCCATCACTAAAATTATTGTAGACCAAATTCCTTTGGATTTTACTTATGAGGAAGCAGTGGAATATCAAAATGATTATTATAAAGCACTGGTAAATTTTAAAAAGGAATTTAAGGAAGAAAAAAACCTTTGGGACAAATTTCTGGATATATTAGCCGGGGGCACACATCAGCCACCATCAGAAAGGGTGATGATGGAACGTTGGTTAGATGGTGATAAGGGTGATCTTTAAATAAAAACTGAAATTCAATACCAACTCTTCAGGTAAAACTTTGGCACGGCATTATAAATTTGTAACCAGGCGAAGTACTAATCCTGTGAATTGAATTTCAATTTTATTCATACTATCTGTTCACATCTTTTGGCTTAAATTCATTTTTCAAAAATCATTCGCTGCAGTCGTCATTTTTGTGATGGAAATCTACCCTTAAACAAAACAATACACTTCGCAAAATAAGTTACTCGTTAAGAAAAGCTAACTGAATCTTTACCGCTACTCATTTTAATTAATCACCTCGCACGAACTGTTATATGATTCTTTTATGATCTTTACTGTACTTCAATTTTCGATCTGATATTTTCTCTTCCCCCCAGCAGATCCTGCACTGCACTTTGTGCTGCCGGCTTGTTTGGTAGTTACATCAAAATTTACGTTCTTTATCATGAGCATCAGCCAGGCGGACAATTATAAAATCCGAAAGCTATCGGATCCACAGCTTCGGCAGGCTGAGGGCATTAGCTTCTATTCTAAACGAGCATTCGAGATAATTAATGACAATTATATTTTTCAGTAATAAAATCAGCAAAAAATATGACCGGGATTAAAGCCTCATGGTTTGGACTTCTAGGAGTATTGTTTTTTATTTCAGCAGCTTTTTTGGGTGGACAACAATTTTCAAATTATAGCCACATTTCTCAACTCATTAGTGAATCCTATGCTATTGGAACACCTTATGGTCTTCAACTTAGGTATTTAGGCTTTTTGCCAAGCGGAATATTTATTACCGCTTTTGCATTTTATGCTGCAAGGGCATTGCCAAAATCTGCTTTTGCAAAATTTGGATTTGCCGGACTTGGAATATTTTATGGAATAGCAACAATTATTGTTAGTTTGTTTCCATGTGACAAGGGTTGCGACAAAGAATTGGTTGACCCAAGCATTTCTCAATTGATTCATAATCTTACCGGGCTATTGACTTATATCATAGTTCCTATTTGTTTATTGATTCTTGGAATTATAGCAAGAAAATGGACTAATGGGAAATATGTATCGTACTTAGGCATTGCTTGTGGCCTGACTGCGATACTATTTGTTGCTATTCTGTCATCTGACTTAAATTCAAAAGTTGTTGGTCTCTATCAACGGATTATTGAAGGTGCAATACTTGTCTGGATAGTTGTATGTTCTTTTTACCTTAGAAAATTGGGTAAAAAACGATAAAGAGATGCAGCTACTTCAAATTGTTCACAAAGTGGCTAACAGAACCTGGTATCTGGGAGCCTTACGTGCTACAGCTTCGCCAGGCCTTTCACGTTGTAAACAATACCATATGAACAAACTATTTTCGATTGCTGCATTCTTTATCTCAACCATTTCGTTTGACCAAACTGATTCAGTATCTAATATCAAGAAAGCTTATGAGTATTAGTTCTACTGAAAATTTGATTCAGCGCTTTATCATTTCTGGCGACTGGTTTAAGTTTATTGTTTTATGATTTTTTTGACCGACTTGTTTTTGCCTTCTGTTATTTCAAGCAGGTAAACACCCGCTTTCAGATCCTTGCCAATCATGGTGATTTCATTTGAATTGACCTGCATAGTTTTCAATTGTCTTCCCTGCAGATCAAACAATCTTACCATTACTTTAGTTTGATCAACTGCCTTTACTAATAAACTAAACTCACTTGTTGTTGGATTTGGAAAAACATTTACATCAAACACTGGAGATGCTTTGTCGAACTTTATATTGTCTTTTGCAAGTTGTGTTTCGCCGTTTTTACCTGCGAAAACAGGTGGACAAGCAGGTAATTTAACAGCAGACTGCCTGATCGTACTTGCGCCACAATTATTAATTGCCTGGGCTGTTACGGTTCCCTGTACCGCATCAACAGGATACGAAACCTGGATGCTGGTTGTGCCTTGTCCACTCACAAGCACAACGCCTGCTGTTAATGGAACAGTCCATTGTATTGAGTTTGCATTGGCAGGCATGGATGAAAGTGTGTAACTGAATACCCTGTTTGGACAAGCCTGTACCTGGATCACATCTATCACACTCGGTGTAGCAGGATTGAGTTTTGTAACGGATAATGTTCTCACCCCACTTATGGCACAACCATTCGAAGCGGAAACAGTTACACTGCCATTGGTAAATCCTGCAGGATATATAAATGAGATTGAGTTTGTGCCTTGTCCGGTGAAATCTATTGCACCTGCGGGCACATTCCAGTTATAGGATGAAGCATTGGCAACTGCTGCGATTGAATAAGTTGCAACTATACCTCCCGGTGCAATGTTTGCACATACATTCGTTGGTCCATTAATTGGCCCAGGTGTTGAAGGATTGTTTCTTGAAATGTTTAAACTTCTTGCATTGCTGGTACCGCATTCATTAACTGCCCGCACCGAAATAAGGCTGCTGCTAAAACCATTTCCAAAACTAACCTGTACGATGGTATCATTAATGGTTCCTTCACCATTCGGGTGTGTGATTACAACATCGGAAGACTGCATCGTCCAGATATATGAAGTGGCTGCCAGTACTTTTGGAATGGAGTAGGAGATCGTATTGGATGTATTTACTACCGCACACACATTGCTTGATGATGCAGTGATCTGTGATGGTGTACCTGCTGTTTGAGCAACCAGGTAAAATAATTTATACTCGCTGTTACCACAGTCTGAGATGGCCCTTACTTTAAATAATTTACTGGCCGTATTGGCAAAGGCTGCATCAAGTGTAACCGTGATGCTGTTGGTTCCTTGTCCAGTCACCAATGTAACATTTGCAGGAAGAATCCATTGGTATGATACCGCATTTGGATCCTGGTTAACTGAATAGGTAAGTTGAGTATTGTTGCCTATATATGGACAAATATTCGTCAACCCGTTTACAGTTGCCGGCACTGCAGGTACAACAAGGTTTTGTGTGATGACAATACTTGCCTGCGATACACATCCTTCTGCACTTGTTACCGATACGGTATAAATACCAGCTGTTGTTATAGATTTGGATGCACCGCTTCCCAATTCATTATCCCATACATAACTGGCCCCACCCGTAGCCGTTAGGCTTATTGAGGTAGTTGTACAATTTAATACAGTAGTAGCGGTATTATTGGTTATAACAGCAGTTGGTGTTGTTCTTGGTGCAGGTATAATTGTATTGCTTACAGTACTTACATAACCATTTACAGTTCTGGTTGCGGTAACAGGACTTGTGCTGCTAACACTTATCGGGTTGCCGCCTCCGCCATTACTCCAGGTTAACTCGCCGGCAGGAATATTTGCATTCGATGCATCCTTAGCTGTAATAGTGGAGGTACCATTGCAATTATTAACCACCGTAAGTACCGGTGCATCCGGTGTGAATGTAGCAATGCTTAACCAGGAGTTGCCCTGGGTGAATGCATTGTTAGCGCCATTTGCATTTGCCAGCATGGGGTCGTTAGGTATGTTGCTATAAAACGGATTGGCATAGCTGCAATGTTCAAAGCCATTGGGTGCGATATAATTGTATTCAAATCCGCTGCTGCCGCCATTTGCAGCATTGAACAATTTTACTATCACATTATTTGGAAAACCATTATTAAAATCTACATTGGCAATATGTACTTCGGTGCCTGCATCAAAAGTTATTTCTGCAGTGTTGCCAAGTCCGTTCCAGGCATAGATACTATCAGCACCTATTGTACTTCTAAAATTGATGCCATCAAAACTTTGGCCATTGATAGGGGAGCTGATGGTACAACTTGCAGAATAGATATTGGGAAAGGCTATGCAGATCGTCAGGTTACTGCTTCCGAGAATGCCGGTGATTGCGCTACCGGTTACATTTTTAGCATATACCTGAAGCTGGTATGCATTACCGGGGTTTTTACGGGCTGTAAATTGAATGCTTTCGGTTTGGGCAAAAACACAACCTGTAATAAGGATCAACGTTAAAGAGAATATTATTTTTTTCATGATAAACAGCTTTAAAAAGAAAATAAACTGATTGGTTATTGTGGTTTTACTTCGGTTCGGGTGCTGCCGGGGAAACTGCCCAGCGATTTAACCAAAATGAAACTCGCGTCGTTGTTAGTACCGGTAAAGTTTACCTGCCTGTCCATATTCAGATCGGCCCAGTGGTACACCCCGTGAGGATTTCCCAATACATTGGATGCACCATTCAATACAGGCCCAAGTATATATGAAGCATCATTTGCCGAACCGCTGAAACTGATTCTGTTGCTATTAAGAACGCCATTGGCATTGCCGCCAAAAAGCATATTTAAACCACCGGTGATATTGTAATTACTTGTGTTGGCATTGCCACCATTTCCCAATAATCGATTAGCCGTTGCTGTTGTAAAATCAAATTCAGCCAAATATGAAAGATTGCTCATGCGGGCATATTGGTTACCAGCATTATTGGTACTCATGGCCAGGTGATTGCGGTGGCGGATGGTAACTGTATAGATATGATCTGTCAGATCTTTAAAGTAGAGCGGGCTTTTGCCATCTGTATCTACAATATCACCATCTCTTTGAATCAAAGCGCTACGGGTTTGTAAAATATTACTACCAGATGTTACTGCATTGCGAACTTCCACAAATACCCAGTCGACAATGTTGTCATTTGCATTGGATTGATTGGCAAAAGCGGGAACATCTGCTGCTTCAGGTACAGGGTTGTTTACATGAGTGAAAGCAGTACTATACGGAGCGCTGCGGTAAGGATCAGTCAGCGGTATCAGGTTTCCTCCAGAACCAGAACGTAAATTATCATTCATCAAACCGCCACTGGCATAAGCTCCCTGCAAAAGGGCTTTTGCTTTTAGGTATACAAACTTGTTCATGCCAAATATTTCGCCTACGGTAGTATTGATGGTGCCGGTAACATAATTATCAGTAAGATTTTCACTATTGCCTGTAAGCAACCAATCCTGGTTATTGTAGCTGAATCCTACAATGTCATTTTCGGTTCCAACAAAATCGGGTAGGGTTGTGCTGGGCGTATAACCATAATAGCCTGTGCCGGTAAGGTTTCCACCCGTAATCCCCGATTTCCTGATGGGCCAGTAAGCACTTGTATAACTTTCAACTCTTGCCGGGCTATTAGGGCTGCGGCCAAATTTTACCTGTGCCCTTAAAGTGGGCGTTCCCGTACTTAGCGTTCCGCCCGCATTGCTCAGGTAAATAGGAGCCGGGCGGGTATAAATAATGCCCGAGCCCGCAGGAGGTATTTGAACAGAATCAACATAGCAAACAGGAAATAAAAATCCATCATTGATATTATTGTTGTTCATTTCGTATTCACAGTAACCGGTACCGTTAGTGATCACTCCTTTGTTATTGGCATAACTACCCGGTGCGGCGCTCCCGTTTTTAAAGGTCAGGTTGTGGTTATTGGTGAAAACAGGCCCATTCGTAAATACCAGTTGGTTTTCAATTTTTACATTTCCACTCAGTTGCACACCGGCAGGGTTATCTATTTCAAGATTCTTTACAGAATGAGGTCCGGCTACCGGGCCACCTGTAAGATTCATGTTGATATTATTGGGTGTATATAAGCCTGATGCAGCATTGGCACTTTTAAATACCACCGTGCCGTTTATACTGGTATTGCTATTCAGGTTGCCACCTTCTATAATTAATTTCCCCGATCCACTGGTAGACAAAGTACCATATTGTACAAACAGCTCCTGTCCATGTACGTTAGTAGTGGCAAGAAAAAAGCAAACAAGGCATTTTAATATTGATTTCATAATTAATTTCTTTAACTGCTGTTATAAATTCTTAATACATCAGAAGCAAACCGCTAATGAATTTGTCCTGTACTTACTTTACTAATTTGGCAGATGGCACAGTAAGGGGAGCTGCCAATACAAAGTTTTTGAACGGCTTTACCTTTATGCGGCTATTCGTGTTTTGGGCCAATATTGTATAAGGAATATCCAGGATACAACTGCCATTACTGATCGGGTTGATGATGATTTCTTTATTGGCTGGTAAAGGATTAGGAGGAATCATTCCATTGAGCCAATTAGCTGAATTGCTCCAGTTGCCGTCGCCAATAAAAGTATATGTTACGACGCCACTCAGGTCATCAAATCTGTCGCCCGTACTTAAAATGTAATCCAGGTCCTGGTTGAGTGCTATTTTTTCCAGCACACCAGGTAGCTGTGTGATGTTCTGAATCGAAATAGCATCGTTTCTGTTCCGGTTTATTTTATCGTATAAGTCGTTTTCAAAATTGGTATACTCAGCAACTTCTAAGGCCCGGGTAACTAATATTTCAATAGCTATGATGGCCACCGCCGTAACGATACCAACATTGCCTACCGATAACGCTCTCGAAGTTGAAGACGCAATCCTGGAAACACCTGGTACGGTTGCTTCGGCAGTTTGAACCGGAGGTACTGCTGCCTTCGCAACATTCACTGCTGCTGTTTCTACTTCACCTAGTACAACCTGCATGGCATCGAGGTTGGCCTCTACTGCGACACTGGCAGCATTTACGATGGCCTGGGCCGAAATTTTAGCGATGCTGGTAAGCAATAATGTGAAACCACCGCCAGCGAGTGAAGGAACCGTAAGTGAAGCAAGGATGCCTGGGTTTTTATAATCTCTTCCACGGTTTATTACTGAGTACTCACTTATTGAGATCTGTTCATCAATGTTGGGTGAATAGTAATCTACATCGGTAAACAGCGAAGTGTTTATGGGCCCTGCCAGCAAAGCATCGAAAGTGAGTGCAGATGTCTGGGCCAGGGTTTTATAGTTCTCCCAGCTTGTTTCTAAATTGTTGGCATAATTTGCCCTTATTTCTTTTACCTCTCTTTCTAACCAACTTACCAGGGCAACTTCACCGGCCGTCCAGGTTGGGATGGCCCTTGTTGCCAGGTTTTCAATAATATACTTTTTCAGGGCATAGGTAACATCTATGCGGTGGCCGCCGCTATCTAATTTATAATTTCGTATGGCACTATCGGCCCTTGCCCCAGCATAATTGAATGAATACATCAGTGCCGATTTTATTACCGGCAAAAAGCTGGGGGCAGTACCATTCGTGGCAAAACCTTCCTGTTCCAGTTTTTGGTATCCAAATGTGCCATGCAAATAAACCTGGAGGCTGGGTTCAAATGGCAAACCCAGGTTTTTCATCATATTGTCCTTGTACACAGAATCGTTCAGGCTATTGATTGCATTAACGGAGTAATCTTCCATGATACCCGGCGAATAACCGCCCAGCAATTCGGGATCGGCAAAATAGGGGTAATCGGCCCGGGTCATGATCCAATCTACTCCATTGGTAAAGAATTCGCCCTGGTAAACCGGGTCCCCATCGGGTGCTACTGTTGAAAGGGCGAGATACTTATTGCTGGCAACATTCTGGAAATTGTAAAAATTGCCACTCCTGATTATTCTCCATTGTGTTTCGAAATTGGTGGCAGTTGTTTTTGTGTACACCTGTGTTCCGGCAACCGTGCTGCCATTGGAAGTAAGGAATTGCCTGGTAAGTTGGTTTCTCAGCAAATGGTTTCCGTTTGTGGCTGGTATCACTTCCCATAATGAAGAATAATCTGCATACTTAGCATGAAATACAGGTACAGGGTTACCAATTACACCTCCATCAGTCATGTATTGGCCGTCGGCTTTTGTAACAATTACGTAACGATGATTATCAACTGGTATGGAAAGGTTAATACAAAAGTGCCGGTCTTGTACATAAAAGTTATTGGGATTTACACCAACTGATGTTTCCACGTAGCCTTCATCATCTGTATGTATCAATGCTTCGCCAACTCTTGATG
>Ga0075163_10007171_pt1 | contig 14765 bp, 12 predicted proteins | sample JI1023141ADNA_FD_71478 | JGI IMG/M metagenome (GOLD analysis project Ga0075163, IMG submission 71478) | Wastewater effluent complex algal communities from Wisconsin, to seasonally profile nutrient transformation and Carbon sequestration -... | ecosystem: Engineered > WWTP > Effluent > Algae...
GCCGTTTCAAATATTTGCAACGCGATTGGATTTGGTGGTGCAAGCGATTCTTTGACTTTTACAGTTAGAAAAAAACCTGTTGTGAATTTTTATGCAAATTATACATCCATTATTTGTAATTCTTCGGGTAGTGTTGAGTTTACAAATTATTCTACAGATGGTGAATCGTATACTTGGGATTTTGGATCAGGCGCATCTCCATCAACAGCAACAGGTAACGGACCGTTTACAGTAATGTATTCGACTACAGGTTTAAAGACAATTAAATTAGTGGCAACAAGTCCATTGGGAAGTGATTCACTTATGAGAGTAAATTATATCAATGTAGGCTCAGCTGCTCCATCAACTACGCTATCAATAAGCGGTCCTTTGAATTTGTCATGCACTTCATCAGCGGTTACTGGAGTTTATGTGGCACCACTAAAGCCGGACGTGTATTATAATTGGACAGTTCCTGTTGGCTCAACAATAGTGAGTGGCGCAGGCACAAGAGCAATTGTTGTTTCTTTTTCAGGTTCTTTTACCAGTGGAGTAATTTCATTGACTGAATCAAATGGTTGCGGAACAAGTGTTGCTAAAACAATTGCTATCACCAAAGGTCCCACAGCACCAGCTTCAATTTCTGGAAGTACGGTTTTGTGTGGATTAACCTCCGCAACATATACAGTTGCAACAACTCCTGGGGCAACATCCTATACTTGGACACTGCCATCTGGAGTAACTTCTTCCGCGGGAACATCACCTATTACAACCACCAGCACAACATTGACAGTAAACATTGCTTCGACTTTTAACAGTGGTACACTATCAGTAAAAGCAAATAATGCTTGCACATCCAGTGCTCCTAAAACGCTTGCTATTCGAAGAGCACCTGCAACACCCGCTTCCATTTCGGGTTCAGCAATTGTATGTAATTTAACTACCTCAACATATACTGTTTCGTCAACAGTAGGTGCAACTTCATATACATGGACATTGCCTTCAGGAGTTACTGCATCCGGTGGATTATCAGTTGTTACGACTACAGGTACGAGTTTAACGGTAAATTTCTCATCCTCCTTTACTTCTGGGTCTATTTCGGTAAAGGCGAGTAATGCTTGCTCAAGCAGTGGTCCACGATCATTTGCAATAAAAACAAATCCGAATATCCCAGGAGCTATTTCCGGACCAATTAATATTTGTTCTTTAACTTCAGCTACTTATAGTATTTCTCCGGTTGCTGGAGCTTCGTCCTACACATGGTCATTGCCCACAGGAATTATTAGCACAACAGGTGCATCTTCAATTACAACAACTTCAACGAGCATTACGGTTTCAATACTACCTGGAGTAGGTTCTGGAGATATAGCTGTTGTTTCAAATAATTCCTGTGGTTCAAGTGAGGTTCGATTAAAAGCATTGACTGGTTGTCATAGTCATTTGTCAAATCTATCAGATTCGATTCCTGTGCAAGTACTGGATGCAAAAATTTACCCAAATCCAGCTATTGGTAGCTTTAATGTTGAATATTCGTGTATTTTGGATTCGAAGTTTAAGATTGAAATTTATGATGACCAAGGTAGACTTGTATTTTCAAAGGAAGAAAATACATTTGTTGGGAACAATACTTTTAGTCAAGATATAAGCAATTTAAATTCAGGAGTTTATTTTGTTAAATTATATGATAGCATAAATAATTTGTTTGTTACCAAAAAGCTTGTGATTCAAAACTAGCATGATTTGTTTGAAAAAATTTGAGAAATGTATTTTAGTAACTTTAAAAAGTACCTAGAATTTTGTTTTGTGAAATCTGAAGGAAAAGCAGTGAAGACTGCTTTTCCTTTTATACTAATCCTCCGTTTAAATCCAAACAAGCTCCGTTCAAATAAGGAGTGTTTCGAATGTACTGAATTGTAGAAAATATATTCTCCGGATCACCGAATTCATTGGATGCAATTTTTGATTTAATCTTTTCCTGAATTTCAAGAGGAACCGTATTGATCATTCCTACTTTAAAATAACCCAAATTAATGTTGTTGATGGTGATTCCTTTTTGTGCATTTTCCAAAGCAATGCTTTTTATCATTCCGTTAATTCCGGCTTTGGATGCAGCGTAGGCGCTTGTTCCCATTACACCTGTTTGTGAAACAATGGATGATAAATTAATAATACGACCGAAATTCTGTTCTCGCATCAAAGGCAATGTTGCGCGAATTAGTTGAAATGTACCAATCAGATTGACATTAATAACGTTGTTCCATTCTGCCATACTTGATTTATGAGCAAACGCATTTGCACTTACCCCCGCACAATTTATAAGTGTGATGTTTTTTGCATTGATGGATGAAATAAATTTTTCTACTTGATTAAAATCTGTAATGTCCAATTGAATGGAATTTTTAAAAACGTCACCCTCTGGTTTGTTCAAATGATAGGTGCCGATAATTTCTTCTCCTGATTTCGAAAATTGATGGAACAAAAAATTTCCGATTCCTCCTGTAATTCCTGTAATGATTATCATCTATAATTGTTTTAGAATGCTAAATTTTCCGTAATTTGTCGTTAATTTTAAGCAAAATAACAAAAATTAGACGATAGTAGAATGGCGAATACCGCTAAAAATATTTTTTTATTTAGTGTGGATTTGGAAGACGTTCGTTTACGAATGCACGATGGCTTAAATTATAAGCCTCGAGTAGATGTAATGGTGGAAGATTATCTCCGATTTTTAGATAAACATCGGTCGAAAGCAACTTTTTTTACGGTTGGTGATATTCCTGAACATTACCCGGGTTTGATAAAAACAATTCTTTCTGAAGGACATGAGATTGCTTGTCATTCGAATACGCACATTCCGGTTACGCAGCAATCTAAAGAAGCTTTTAAGGTGGATTTGTTGAAAAATCTAGAAAATCTAAACAACGCTGGTGCTGAAAAGATTGTTGGTTATCGCGCACCTATTTACTCGATTACGAAAGACACCGAATGGGCTTTTAAGGTCTTAACGGAAATGGGTTTTACTTACTCCAGTTCTGTTCTTCCTGCCAAAAATCCTTTGTTCGGATGGGAAGGATTCGGAGAAGTGCCACGAATGATGACAGAAAAACTATTGGAGATTCCTGTAAGTGTTAGAGGCGCTCGTTTTTTGAATGTTCCATTTGCCGGTGGAGTTTATTTTAGAGTATTACCGATGCCAATGATTATAAAAGGATTTGAAAATCATTTTTCTAAAGGATTAGCTGTTACCAGTTATTTTCATCCTTATGACAGTGATACAGAACAGGAGTTGTTTATGCATCCAGGGATTCAGGATAGTTGGTTTTATAATAAGCTCATGTATTATAATCGTAAAAACATGTTTGATCGTTTAGAAAAAATCATGGAAACATTCGATTGTAAAATTATTACGTATAAAGAATATGCTCAAAACATAAATGGAAGATAAGCAGACTTATATTTTTGAAGCGGAGCGAATAGGTTATTATTTGTTGGGCATTCATGTTCAGCATTCTGAAAAGAATACCTATGCCGATGCAATGCAAAAATTAAATATCACGTTGTCTAACTATGAACAATCGCTTTGGAAATCCATGCTAAAAAGCAAAAGTCGTATGGCATGCATTGATGCAGCTTTGGCTTTGAAAGAACCCAATAATAATGTCCGAAGAAAATTATTTACGATGCTGGCAATTCTGGAAGCATCACCCAATTATACAACCTATTTTTTATCTCGTAATTTTTCACCTTTCTATATTATTAAGATTGGATTGGTAGGAATACGCGCTGTTTTTCGAGCAACAATCGGAATGTTTATCATCAACTCTATTAAACGAAAATGGAATTAAGCTACGACTATATCGTTGTTGGTTCAGGAGCAACAGGTGCCATTGCTGCCAATTCGTTGGTGGAAGCGGGTGTGAATGTTGCAGTGCTCGATGTTGGTATAGAAGATGAAAACTACAAAGAATTAATTCCGAATAAAGATTTTATTTCTATTCGTAAAGATGATAAAAATCAACACAATTATTTTTTAGGAAAACAATTTGAGGGTATTCCTTGGGAAGCAACCAAAGTAGGGTCGCAATTAACTCCACCGAGAAGTTTTTTAACACAACTCACAGAAAAATTTATTCCATTTGAATCGGATACATTTAAGCCTATGGAAAGTTTGGCCAAAGGTGGATTAGGTGGCGGCTGGGGATTAGGCTGTTATGCTTTTTCAAAACCCGAACTGAATGCCATTGGATTAAATGATTCTCACATGGATGTTGCTTACCAAGCAGTGGGCAATCTGATTGGAATTTCAGGAGAGAATGATGATGGTGCACCATATAGTTTAAAAAACCTTCAGAATATTCAACCAGCTTCAGACTTAGAGGCAAATCTAAAAGGCCTTTTTTCTTCTTATAACAAACAAAAAGACAGTCTGAATAGAAAGGGTGTATTCCTCGGTCGATCAGCATTGGCTTTGCTTACCAAGGCAAAAGAAAATCGTTCCGCAGTTCAGTATAAGGATATGGATTTTTGGAGCGACAAAGATAAATCGGCTTACCGTTCTTGGATAACAATTGATCAGTTGAAAGATAAATCCAATTTTACATACCATAAAAATTGTTTGGTGTTGAAGTTTAAGGAGCATGCTTTGGGGGTTGATGTAATTGTTAGAAGAACGGATACAAATGAAGAACAAGTTTTCACCTGCAAAAAATTAATTTTAGCTCCAGGAGTTTTGGGGACTGCAAGAATCGTTATTCGTTCGTTTGATTATAAGAAGGAGCAGTTGCCCGTTATCTGCAATCCTTATTGCTATATTCCTTGTTTACAGTGGAGAATGTTAGGGAAAGAAATCGAGCAAAAGAAAACCAGCTTAGGGCAGTTGGTAATGTATTTGGATGAGAAAAACGATAATTTTGATGTGGGGATGGCCGCATTGTTTAGTTATCGTTCATTGTTGTTGTTTAAGCTGATAAAGGAAACGCCTTTAAATTATGCGGATGCACGCATCATTATGCATTATTTGCAATCTTCTTTTACAATTGCAGGAATTCATCATCCAGAAAAAGGTTCTGCAACAAAGTTCATTCGGATGCAACAAAATACGAATACCCTAACCGGTGATCTCTTAACAGGACAATATGTTTTATCCGAACAAGAAATTCATATAAATGAAAAACGGGAACAAAAAATAAAATCTGCACTAAAAACTTTGGGTTGTCAACCGTTGAAAACTGTTTATACACCACATGGAGGGAGTATTCATTATGCTGGAACTTTGCCGTTCGATGAAAGCGGTGATTTGTTTACCATTCATTCAAATGGAAAATTAGCAGGAACAAAAAATGTTTTTGTTGCTGACGGATCAGGATTTAAATATTTGCCCGCAAAAGGATTGACATTAACGCTGATGGCAAATGCATATACTGTTGCTAAAAATGTTTTAAAAAATGATTAAGCCTAGTATCATCATCACCGGAGCGAGTGGATTTATCGGAGAACATCTGGTGCATTATTTTTTTGAAAATGGCTGGAGAGTGAAAGCATTTGTGCGAACGCTTCCGAAAGAAGTGGTGAGGGATGTAGAATATGTTGTGTATGATTTGGAATTGATGCCGGATGAATCTGTTTTTGATTCAGTTGATTATTTAGTTCATTGCGCCTATCTCCGCTTTGATCAAAATAAAAATTCGGATGACATAAATGTCTCCGGAACAAAAAAGATTGTAGAAGTTTGTCGCAGAAAAAATATTAAACCGTTATTTCTTTCATCCTTTTCGGCTCACAAGGATGCGGAATCACATTATGGTAAAACCAAATTGACGTGTGAGAAATTATTTGACTTATCAAAGGATGTGATTTTAAAACCGGGATTGGTTATTGGTAAAAAAGGATTGGCTGCCGAATTAATTAATACAATTAATCGATCCTCTATTCTCCCGCTTATTGGGGGAGGAGTGCAACCTGTTCAAACAATTCATGTGGATGATTTATGTTTGATTGTAGAGTATGCATTTGAAAGAGAAAAAGTAGGATTGTATCATGTTGCAGAGCCGGATGCTATTACGATGAAAGTCTTTTACCAGGAAATTGCGAAGCAACTGGATCAAAAAATTCGGTTTATTCCTTTTCCACTTCCGCTGTTCTATTTTATCTGTAAAATGGCTGAAATAATTGGGTTGAAACTTCCTGTTTCTTCAGAAAGTGTATTGGGCTTAAAACATTTGATTAAATTTGAGACAAAGCGTGATTTGGAAAAATTGGAAATCACTTTGAAAAACTATTCTGAAAGCATAAAAGCTGTATTGATAGAATGAGCTACGAATTTTCACCTGTAAAGACGGATGATAAAGCAATCAAAGAAATTGCCGGATTGTTGCGTTTTGTTTTTCCGGAAGCAAAAAAATATTCAGAGGCATTTTTAAAATGGCAATACAAAGATAATCCGGATGGAACCGTTGTAGGCTATAATGCTTATCAAAATGGAGTTTTGGTTGCACATTATGCGACTATTCCTATGAAAGCAATATTGTTTGGCAAGGAAGAGAGAGGCGTACTTTCTCTAAATACTGCGACACATCCGGACCATCAAGGAAAGAAGTTGTTCACTTCTTTGGCAGGCCTTACTTATACCCTTGCGGCAGAGAAAGGATTTGGTTTTGTTGTTGGTGTTGCCAACGCCAACAGTACTCCTGGTTTTGTAAATAAATTGGGCTTTCAGTTAGTAGGTGCTATGGAAGCAAAACTTGGTTTTGGAAAAATTTCTGTTTCAGAAAGTGATAGAGAAGTGCAATTTTTGAAACAATGGAACAAAGAGATGCTCGATTGGAAGTTGAAAAATCCGGCAATCAAGTATAAAATAAAAGATGGTTTGATTTATGCACCAACGGATAAGACTGGAATAGAAGCAATGTTGCTGGAGACAAAAGCTTTTTCTGTAAAAGACAATGCTATTAATCTTGGTTTTCGTCCCATCACACTTTGGATTGGAATCAACGCAGCGATCAACTGGAGTAAAGCCATGTATTTTAATGTTCCTAAACGTATGCGGCCGTCTCCATTAAATTTTATCTTTAAAGATTTAACAAAACTGAATAGGAAATTGGAATACAAAAAAGTTATTTTTAACGCGTTTGACTTTGATGCTTACTAATGAGTTTATTTAAAAAAATACGAACCTGGTTGCAAGAGCCTCGCTTGATTGGCGTTGATCCTGATAGTGAAGAAATGTTGCAGATTCATAGCAAGGTCTTGTACGAAAAGCCAATGATGCGTGAAGTTTTTGCTGAGTTTTATGATACATGTATCGACTTGGATAATAAATACTTTATGCAAACTCATTCTAAACGTGTTGAGATTGGTGCTGGTGTGAGTTTCTTTAAAAAATTGTATCCGGAGATTATTTCAACAGACATCAAGAAAGCTGATAATTTGGATATGGTGGTGGATGCTCAGAACATGCCTTTTGAAAATAACAGTGTACGAGCTATCTACGGCATCAATTGTTTTCATCATTTTCCAAATCCGAATTTATTTTTTAAGGAATTGGAAAGGGTGTTAGACAGAGGTTGTGGTTGTGTTTTGATTGATCCATATTATGGAACCGTTGCCAAACGTTTTTACAAAAAAATATTTGATACCGAGACGTTTGACATGAATCAAAAAGAGTGGGTAAACGAATCGCTTGGTTTTATGAATGGCGCAAATCAGGCACTTTCATACATCGTTTTTAAACGCGACAAAGCAAAGTTTGAAGCTATGTATCCACGGTTGGAAATTGTTATCCAGAAGCCGTTGAATAATTATATGCGTTATGTGTTGTCAGGCGGATTAAATTTCAGACAAATTCTTCCTTCTTTCTTCTCGCCAGTAATAAAGCTTTTTGAATTTATGTTTATTCCTTTTAATTCAATTTTTGCTTTACATCATATAATCGTCATTCGAAAAAAGCATTAAAAAGTACTTTTTGGTGAACCAACTATTAGAAAAGATTGTAAGACCTAATTTCAAACTACTAATTATTTTTGGGTTGTTACTTTCACCATTCTTAATTGTTTTGGTGCATGGTATTTCTTTCTCTTGGATGATGGGAGATATATTGACCAAAGGTTTCTATTCGATGCTTACCTTAGGGTTTATTATTGCTTTCTTAATTGATTTGTTTCGAAAAACAAGATTAAAATTATATGCGCTAACGTCTATTCTTTTGTTTGCATCATTTCACTTATTGTCTTATTCTAGTGAAGATTATCTTAGAAAGAAAGCTGACGAACAAGCAATCGTTTTAGGAGAAGATGTTGAAAGGTATCTATTGGAGAACGGAAATTTTCCTGAAAATTTAGAGGGCGATTTTTTTAATGATTCTCCTAGATTCGCTGCTGTAGGCTCTATATTTTATTTAGGGCCACAATTGAGGAGTGATTCAACTTGCTATATTAAGTTTAACACTTTTCGCGGTTTTACTCGATGTTATAATGTAAAAACAAAGCAGTTTCATTCGTATGATTAATTCCCGGCTTTTCCTTTTTTAGAAACTTCTAAATTGTTTTTCAGTAGTTGGTTGTTTGGATTAATCTTTAATCCCTTTTCTCCGGCTTCAATCGCTTTATCCCAAAGTTCCAACATGTTATAAGCGGAGCATATGTTGTTGTATCCACTGTCAGAGTTTGGATTTATTTTTATTGCCAATTCTGCTGCATCTGCACATTTTTGAAAACGCCCTAAATTATAATACACCAAACTCAAGTTCATGTAGTTTGCTTCCGATGGTTCTTTTTTTACAAGCTCCAGTGCCATATTCTCTTTTTCTTTTCTGGCCAACCCATCTGCCAAATTATTCTTTGCCAATTGATAGTTTGGGTCAATCTTTAATGCTTGTTCACCTGCTTTTATCGCTTCATCATAATTTCCTAAAATATTTTGTGCAGAACAAATGTTATTGTATGCTTCAATACAATCAGCTTTTAGTTTAATCGCTTCCTTTGCTACTTCGATGCATTTTTTATAGTTGTGTTTTTGGTAATAGACCAAACTCAACGCTATGTAATTGTCTACACTTGGTTTTTCTTTTGCTGTTTGTTCTGCTATTTGCAATTGGTTGTCCTCGTTTGCTGCCATTGCCATCAATTCGTTGCAGAGTAATTGGTTTCCTGCATGCCCCGGACTTACTTTTAACCCTTGTGTTGCTTGTTCAAGCGCTTCTTTAAATCGCCCTTGTGATCGTAACCAATTAGAATAAAAATAATAACATTCGGGATTGCCCGGATTTAAATATTGTGCTTGTTTGAAATTGGCTTCTGCTTCAACAGGCTTACCCATAGCGCTTTTTAAAACGCCCATGTTAACATATAAATACGAGTAGTTTGGTAAAATTTTTAATGCACGTTCAAAACAATCCAACGCTCCTGCGTGATCATTTTTGCCCATCAATGCCAATCCATAGTTCATAAGTGCTCGTCCATTATTTGGACTTTTCTTTACCGCATCAGCCCACAATGTTTCACCGGAGCTCCAAACGATATTTCGTTGTCGCGTTCCATACGCATGTGCCGAAACCAATACTATCGGTAACGCAAAAAAGATAAATTTAATCGTTCCTTTGGTTTCAATACTTTCTTGAAAACGAATAGCGATTAGGCCCAACGTCCAAGCAACTGCAATTACCAATCCAATGTAAGGAAAAAATGTACGATGGTCGTTCAATACTTCTGATAACGGAATTAGGGATGTTGGAAGAAGTGCCAATAGAAACCATGAAATCCCGAAAGCAATGGGATAGAGAATCCGTTTGGTAGAGGAGTAGATTGCAACTGAAATCATTCCTAAAATAAAAATACTTCCGATGATCACTCTATCATCTGCCATATTGGAAATGGGTAACCAATCGGTGTCTGCAGATAAATTAAGTGGTAACAAAAAGTTGTTGAAGTAATGCACAATCACAAAAGGTTGTGATAAAATATATTCCAAGCGTGAACCTCCTCCCGGAACAAACGTGTCGGAGGCCATTGCTTTAGAAACGATAAAAAGAATCACTGCCAATACAAATAATGGTAATAAGATGTACAAGGTGCCAATTCCTTCTTTTATTCCTTTAAGGGTAAACCATTGGGGGATTGGTAAATCTTTGACAAATAGAATTACATAAATAAATAGGAGCGGTGCAATCATGATGGTTGGCTCTTTTACAAAAAAGCCAATCAATACAGGAATTAGATAAATGAATTTGTTTTTCCATTGTGGCTTATAAAGATAAATCAGCAATGAAAGAATGATCATTAAGGTTGAAAATGAATCGGAGCGGGCAATTACATAATTTACAGTTTCGGCATTGGCTGCATGTAAACTATAAAAAGCAGCACCAAACAAAGCAAAATAATTGTTCCATTTATGTTCGAAGCTATTGTTGAACAGCTTTAGAAATAAAAAATAAAGTAGAATACCTAGCAGTATATACGTGATAAAAATAGAAACATGAAAGTTGAACGGCTCCGGATATTCATGCCCGCCAATCCAATAATCAATTGCATTGAGTGTGGTTAACCCCGGACGGTAAATTTGATTGGAAGGCAAAGAGCTGGTGGTTCGGGCATCGGTAAAAAAAGAAGGAATGTTTTTGAGGCTTCGAATGGCACCATTATTTACAATCGTATGCGCGTCATCGAACTGAAACTGGTTATGGAAATGGTTCCAGTAGGCCCCAAACAATAGAAGAATGGAGAACACTGCCAAAATGTAAAACGCACGTTGCTGCTTCATAATCAAAAAGTATCGAATTTGCTGTTTAGGTAATCAAAAATACATATTTTTCTTTCTATTTATAAGAATCATACAAGCTAAATAGTATTAACTTTGGGCTTTTAAATGGCACTATTCGGACTTTTTAATAAATCAGGTAAAAACAATGGCGAAATGTCTTTCTGGGGGCATATTGATGCCTTGCGTGGACATTTGTTCCGTTCTGCCATCGTTGTAGTTGTAATAGCGGTAGTGCTTTTTTGCTTTCCAGAGTTCCTATTTGACACAATACTTTTTGGTCCTATGGAAGAGAATTTTCCTACGTACCGTGCATTTTGCAAGTTAGGTCATTTTCTGAATTTGGGAGAGGATTTGTGTTTTGGAAAAGCAACCTTTCATCTTCAAAGTATTGGCTTGTCCGATCAATTCACCTCTCAGATGTGGATTGCTTTTATTGGAGGATTGATCCTTGGTTCTCCATATGTTCTTTGGGAAGTTTGGCGTTTCATTAAGCCCGCTTTAAAAGAGAAAGAACGAAAAGCATCAACATTTTTTATAAGTTCGGCATCTTTCCTTTTTATTATCGGCACATGTTTCAGCTATTTTGTTATAGCACCATTAATGATAAATTTTTTGGGAAATTATAAGGTAAGTGACAAAATCGAGAATAATTTTACCATGGATTCCTATATTTCTACGGTTACCACACTTACTCTCTGCACCGGTTTAATTTTCGAATTGCCAATTCTTGTTTATTTTTTAACGAGGTTTGGAATCCTTAACCCGGAATTCATGCGAAAATACCGCAAACATGCTGTTGTGGTGATCTTAATCGTTGCCGGAATAATCACCCCTTCCCCAGACGTAACCTCACAATTGCTGGTTGCATTTCCCTTGTATTTCTTGTACGAAGCGAGTATCTTTGTTTCTTACTTTGTAGTGAAAAGGAAAGAGAAAATAGTTGATTAGGTTGATTAAGTAATTTGGTGAAATTAGGCCAGCCCTAATTTACCCCCAAAGCCATTTAACCTAAATCTACCCAATTAACCCATTTAACCCAATTAACTTATGTCCTCAGTAAAAGAATTTAACGACTATCGCGCTAAAATGAATGATAAAATCATGGCAGCGGATAACATTGTTTTGAAACGATTGTTTAATCTGGATACGAACACTTATGCGGAAGGCGCATTGCCTGTTAAAACAAAAGAGATGCTAGGTTTGGTAGCTTCGATGGTTTTACGGTGCGATGATTGTATTAAGTACCATCTGGAAAAATGCAAAGAGAATAATGTTAGTAGCGAAGAAGTGTTTGAAGTATTTGCTGTTGCAAACATTGTTGGAGGAACAATTGTTATTCCTCATACGCGTAGAGCAGTCGAGTTTTGGGAAGAATTACATAAAGCATAGCTGATTGAAACCTAGTTTAAAAAATACCTTCTTAATTCCTACACTACTTTTTCTAGTGTTGTTTTCTTCTTCTTTGGTTGCTCAAACAACCAAAGTGAGTGGGAAAATTGTAGATGCGATTACGCGTGAACCCTTGCCATTTGTAAACATCATATTTACCGGAACAACGATTGGAGCAGCCAGTGATATTGAAGGAAATTATTCCTTGTCAACTTCTACAAAAGTTGATTCTATTACTATTTCCTATGTTGGATACAACAAAATTACCCGTGTCATTAAGCGTGGACAAGAACAAATTGTAAACATCGGATTGACACAAGGTGTCGATTTGATAACCGTTGAAGTTCGCCCGGGTGAAAACCCTGCTCATCGCATTTTGCGAAAAATCATTGCTAATAAAGATAAAAACGACAGAGAGAAATTGGATGCCTATGAGTATGAGGTTTACAATAAAGTGGAATTTGATTTAAACAACTTAAGCGAAGATTTTAAAAATAAAAAATTACTTGAACCCTTCTCTTTTATTTTTGATAACATCGATAGTAGCAATGCAAAAGAAAAACCGTATTTGCCGGTATTCATGACAGAGGCCTTGTCGGATTACTACTACCGAAGAAGCCCTAAAGCACGCAACGAAGTTATTAAAGCGAGTAAAGTTACCGGCCTAGAAAACTCCAGTGTATCCCAGTTTATGGGTGATATGTATCAAAATGTAAACATCTACGATAATACCATCTTAGTATTTGGCAAAAACTTCAATAGCCCCATTTCTGATAATGCTTTATTGTTTTAAATTTTATTTGATAGACAGTATGGTCATTGACGGTCATAAATGTTATCAACTGCAATTTAAACCAAAACGGAAACAAGAATTGGCTTTTGTTGGAAACTTATGGGCCACTGATACTTCTTTCGCAATCAAACAAATTGAAATGAGCATTGCGGATGATGCGAATATTAATTTTATTAATTCTACTGCTGTTGTTCAAACGTATACATTAATCGATAGTGCCTGGATGATGCAAAAAGAACGATTGGTCATCGATTTTAATCCTTTTCCTGTTGAGCGAAAGGAAAAGAACATGATGGGCGTGTACGGCAGAAAAACAGCAGATTATAGTAATTTTAAAATCAATCAACCTCGTGAAGACAAATTTTATTCTGCAACAGAAAATTTGAAAGTAAACGAAGATGCTTTCAAAAAATCAGAGGAATTTTGGAATGAACACCGCCATGATACCCTCTCTAAAAATGAAAAGCAGATTTATAAAATGGTGGATACACTGCAGTCGTTACCCGTTTATAAAACCTGGATTGATGTCATACAGATTTTTGTTACCGGCTATAAAGTGAAAGGCAATTTTGAATATGGTCCGTATTACAATATGTTCAGCACCAACGAAATTGAAGGGAATCGTTTCCGTTTTGGTGGTCGAACGAGCAATCAATTCAGCAAATGGTACGAGTTGAGTGGTTATGTCGCCTATGGTACTCGAGATGAAAAATTCAAATACAGTTTAGGTATTCGATCGTTCATTAGCAAGAAGCCGCGTGCAATGGTTGGTATGTATTACAAAAACGACAATGAGATTTTGGGACAAAGTCAAAATGGATTTACGACCGACAATATTCTTGCTTCCGTTTTTCGAATTACTCCTTTAAGAAATCTGACGAACGTAAAACAAGTGTATGCTTATGTGGAACGTGAATGGTTTACAGGTTTTAATACCAAGCTAAGTTTCTACAACAGATCAATGATGCCGCTCGCAAATTTTCATTATGAGTATCAAAAAAATGCAACGGAAACAGCATTTAAAGAGAGCATTACCACTTCCGAAATTCGTTTGCTGGCGCGTTTGGCCTACAATGAAAAGTACGTAGAAGGGGAATTTACACGTGTAAGTTTAGGAACACATTACCCAATTGTACAAGCCCAATATACAATGGGAATTAAAAATTTATTTCATAGCGACTACAACTACCATAAATTTACAATCAATGTGGATGATCGTATCCGCATAAATCCAATCGGCTACTTCGATTATATTTTATCTTACGGTAAAACCTGGAATCCAATTCCGTATCCTTTGCTCGAATTGCATGGAGGGAATGAAACCTATATTTTTGATTTGTATGCGTTCAATTCGATGAATTATTATGAATTTGTGAGTGATGAATATGCATCAGCAACTATTTCGCATCACTTTGACGGATTCTTTTTAAATCGCATTCCATTGATGCGAAAGCTGAAATGGAGAGAGGTCGTAGGCGCTAAAGCATTAATTGGAAGGGTGAATGATCAAAATAAAAATTTGTTAATTTTCCCTGAACATTTGTATGCATTGAACCGTGGCCCGTATTTTGAAGCGACCACCGGGATTGAAAACATTTTTAAAATTTTCAGAGTGGATGCCGTTTGGCGATTATCTTATTTAGATAATCCTAAAGCAATTCCATTCAGTATCAAAGCATCATTGCAGTTTACATTCTAATATAGTATATCAACATGATTTTACGTACTGATAATCTGGTTAAGAAATACAAAAGCAGAACCGTTGCTAAAAACGTTACGGTGAATGTAAAACAAGGAGAAATTGTAGGTTTACTCGGACCGAATGGTGCCGGTAAAACAACTTCTTTCTATA
>Ga0075163_10007173_pt1 | contig 14762 bp, 14 predicted proteins | sample JI1023141ADNA_FD_71478 | JGI IMG/M metagenome (GOLD analysis project Ga0075163, IMG submission 71478) | Wastewater effluent complex algal communities from Wisconsin, to seasonally profile nutrient transformation and Carbon sequestration -... | ecosystem: Engineered > WWTP > Effluent > Algae...
GCCGCGCCGAGCAAGAGGTAGTTGAGCGGGCTCGCGATCTGCGCGCCCGCCCGCCGCCACGCCGACGGCACCGCGGGCTCGGGCTGGGCGTTGGCGCCGACCTCGGCCCGCCGCGCGACCACCGCCGCGGCGGTCAGGCCCTCGGCGCTGACGCCGAGCGCCGCCAGCGCCGCCGCGCCGTCGAGGGCGTGCCAGCAGGGTGTCGTCGCCGCCGCCGCCGCCGCGGCCGGAACGACCGTGGGGGTGGGCGTGGTCGGGGCTGGGTTGGTCATCAGGCCGCCTCGTGGCGATAGAACCAGGTCTTGGTCGGCTCGGCAGCGCCGACGTACACCGCGGTGACGCCGCTCAGACCGCGACCAGCCCGACCGGCAGCGGCACCAGGCCGAGCCAGCCGACGCCGATGAAGTCGAACAGCGAGCCGACGCTGGACCTGGAGCTGGTTGCGGCCGTGCGCGCGCAGCCGGGCCGCCGCCTCGGCCGACGACAGACCGCGCTCGCGCTCGACCATGGTGGTCGCTACTGCGAGCGCCGTGCCGTGCCGGGCCGGGCCGCCGGGGCGCGCGCAGCCGCCCGCAGGCCCGCGCGCGCGGCCGGTCACGGTCGCGCCGGCGATCGCGTAAGGCCTGCGGTCGCCGGTGGCGCGCGCGCAGCGCATGCGGTCACGCCAGGCCGGTCAGCAGTCGGGGTCGCCGGCCGCGCGGTCGGGCGGTGCGTCCGGTTCGCCCTGGGCCTGCATCATCCCGATCGGGATGCCCTCGGGATCGAGGAACATCGCGAACCAGCCGACCCCCGGCACCGCCATCCGCGGGACGATGACGGTGGCGCCGGCCGCGACCGCCGCGGTCAGCGTCCGATCGAGGTCCTCGACGGCGAAGTAGCAGTTCAGCGACGACATCGTGACCCCGGGCGGGCGCGCCAGCAGCCCTCCGCCCGGCGGCGTGCCGGTGTCGATCAGCGCGTACTCGGGCCCCTGCTCGACGAACGTCCAGTCGAACACCTGGCGATAGAACGCCTGGGCCCGGGCCGGGTCGGACACCATCAGCTCCCAGTGAACGATCGGGTTGGCCATGATCGGGCGCGATGCAAGGGCCTCGCCGGGCCCACGGCCGGCCTCGCCGGGCCCGTGGCCGCGCGGCCACGACGGCCGGCCTCGCCGTTGCATCACCGGTGGTCATGGCGCCGTTCCACAAGATCCTGGTGTCGACGGACTTCTCGAACTACTCGGTCGAGGCGGTGGCGGTGGCGGCCGGGCTATCGCGGCTGTGCCAGGCCCCGCTGACGGTGATGACGGTGTACGAGACGCTGGTGGTGCCGTCGGTGCCCGAGGGCGAGGTGATCCCGACGCCCAAGGTGATGGTGGCGGCCTACGAGCGGACCCGCGAGCTGGTCCACCACGCCGCCGAGCAGGCCCGGGTCGCCGGCGCGTTCGCCGTCGACGCCCAGGTGCTGCAGGGCTCGCCGTTCACCGAGATCGTCACCCGCGCGCGCGAGGGCGACTACGACCTGATCGTCCTCGGCACCCACGGTCGGACCGGGCTCAAGCACTTCCTGCTCGGCTCGGTCGCCGAGCGGGTGGTGCGGCGCGCGCCGTGCGCGGTGCTGACGGTTCGCCTGCCCGCGGCGCCGGCGACGTGAGGACCCCGAGCGTCAGCGAGGGTCCGACGTAACAAGGCGCGCCACCGCGGCCTCGTAAGGGCCCGCCGACCGCGCCGCGATTCATTCACAGTCCCTGAGCCGCCTCAGCGCGGCCACGCGATCGGGTGGCTCGGCGCGTAGCCGAGGTCGCGCCGGGCCCGGGCGTCGTCGACGATGCCGCCGAGGTGGAAGCGACGACGGTTGAGGTCGTAGCGGAAGTCGAGGCCGGTGGCGCGGCGGCGCAGCCGGTACAGCGGGTGCAGCAGCGGCCCCGGCAGCGCGACGGCGCGCCGGCCCCAGCGCGCGATCAGCCGCGACAGGGGCAGGGTGTCGGCGCCGGCCAGGTTGTAGACGCCGCTGGCCTGGCTGCGCAGCGCCAGCACGATCCCGTCGGCGGCGTCGTCGAGCGACAGGACGTTGAGCATCGGATCGAAGCCGAGCGGGCGCAGGCAGACCCGGCTGCGCAGGTAGTCCCAGAGCTGGCTGCCGCTGGCGTGCTCGAGCAGCTCGGCGCAGCGCAGCACGATCACCCCGAACCGCTCGAGGCCCATGCGGGCGCACACCGTCAGGTCGGCCTCGACCCGGTCGCGGATCCACTGCGGCGCGCCCGGATCGAGCTCGAGCGCCGCGTCCTCGTCGAGCAGGCCGGGCGCCCGCGATCGCACCGCGTAGACCGCGGCGCTCGACACGAACACGAACCGGCGGACCGCCGGCAGCTCGGCGCAGCCCAGCAGCAGCGCCCGGGTGGCGTCGACGTTGCTGGCGTGGACTTGCGCGCCCTCGTCGGTCGCGCGGCGATGGAGCGCGGCGTGGATCACGACGTCGACGCCGCGGTCGCGGACCGGCCCGTGCAGCAGGTCGTGGACCTCGCGCGGGCGACCGAGGTCGACCCGCTGGTAGGTCCGGCGCGGACCGTCGGCGATCCCGGGCTCGGCGCCGACCTCGAGGACGTGCTCGACGTCGTCGGCGGCCACCAGCCGCCGCACGATGGCGGCGCCCAGCGGCGTGGTCGCGCCGGTGATCAGGACCCTCATCGGTCGCGCTCCGCCAGCGCGGCGGCCAGCAGCGCCCGCACCGCCTCGCGGGTCCGAGCCGCGGCGTCGGCGACCACCGCCGGATCGTCGGCGTCCGCGGGCCGGTGGTCCTGGTACAGCTCGAGCGGAGCGCCGTAGCGCAGGTGGTAGCGGACCGGCATCGGCAGCGGCGTCCACGGCACCGGCAGGTAGGGCGCGCCGAACGGCCGCAGCCAGCGCAGCCGCAGCGCCACCGGCCAGCTCTCCTCGGCGCCGACGATCGCGACCGGGACGATCGGCACCCGGTGACGGATCGCCAGCTCGGCGTGACCCACCGGCCAGCGCTGGAGCTGGTAGCGGGCCCCGGCCGGCTTGGCCACGCCCGACACGCCCTCGGGGAAGATGCCGACCAGCTCGCCGCGGGCCAGCAGCCGGCGGATGGTGGCGTGGCTGCCGCCGACCACGCCGGCGCGGGCGAACAGCGCGCTGGCGAACGGCAGCATGGCGATGAAGTGGTCGCCGACCAGGCGCACGACCCGGTCGGTGTGGCGGACGACGTCGACCCACAGCATGGCGCCGTCGACCGGCAGCACGCCGCTGTGGTTGGCGATGAGGATCGCCGGGCCGGTGCGCGGGAGGTGCTCGCTGCCGCGCGAGTCGACGCGGAAGTAGTGGTCGTAGAGCGGGCGGGTCAGCGCGAGCAGCCGCCGCACCGTCGGCGGGTGCAGCCCGAGCTCGTCGTAGCCGTGGCCGGCGTCGTGGAACCCCAGCATCCACCCCCATCACCAAGCATCGCCCGTACCAGCGCTGCGGCCTGACCGGCGCGCGGTTCCACGCAAGCGCGCGAGCCGACCCCGGGCCCGGGCGCAGCCCCTGCGCGGGCCGCTGGGCCTATCCGGGCGCCGCCCGGTGAGCGCCGGCGCTCACCATCGCCAGCACCCGCTCGACCGCGTCGGCGTCGTCACCGCCGCGGGCCACGACCTCGGGCGCCAGCGGCGGCTCGTAGGTCACGCCGACGCCGGGCAGCTTGGCGGAGGCGGTCGGGCTGGCGTACAGCCCCTTGGGATCGCGCCGCCGGCACTCCTCGACCGGCGTGGTGATCAGCACCTCGACGAAGCGCGCGGCGTCGGCCCGCGCGGCGTCGCGCCACGCCCGCCGGTGCGCGGTGGCCGGCACCAGCACCACCAGCCCCTGGCGGGCGAGCATCACCGCCAGCCCGGCGAGCGAGCGATAGAAGTGGTCGCGGCCGGCGTCGTCGTGGCCGGGGCTGGGCACCAGCGCCGCCCGCACCTCGTCGCTGTCGAGGACCGCGGTCGCGACCGCCGCCGCCCGCAGCCGGCTCGCCAGCCGCGACGCCAGCGTCGACTTGCCGGCGCCCGGCAGGCCGGTCAACCACACCACCGCGCCGTCGGTCATGGCGCCACGCCGTCGGCGCTGTGGGGATCGAGGTGGTGGGCGTCGAGGACCCGCTCGACCCAGGACAGCAGGCGATCGCGGCTGTCCGCGGTCAGCGCCGGGTACCAGCGCGGGTTGGCGATCACCAGCGCGCGCCAGGCCAGCCACGGCGGCGCGACGTCGAGCAGCTCGAGGTCGCTGGTGGCGCGCAGGTAGCGCGACCACAGCCGGTGCCACAGCGCGTCGAGGCCTCGGCGCCAGGCGCCGGGCGTGTCGAGCGCGAAGAACACCAGGTTGATCGCCAGCGCGGTGACGTCGTCGGCGGGCTCGCCGACCGCGCCCCGGCTGGCGTCGAGCAGCGCGAGGTCGTGGTCGCCGGCGAACACCACGTTGAACGGGTGGAGGTCACCATGGACCCGGGCGACCCGCGACTCGCAGCCACGCAGCCGCCACCGCCACTCGGCGCACCGCTCCTCGAGGCGACGGAGCCGGGCCGGCGGCGCCATCGCGACGTCGTCGTCGTAGCCGTCGATCATGCCGAACACGCCCTCGCCCGAGCCGATCAGATCGCGGACCGCGCGGGTGTACGAGGCGAGCCGGCCCTGGTGACGGACATGCAGGCCGACCAGGTAGTCGACCAGGGCGTCGAGCCGCCGGAGGTCGCGCGGCCCCACGCCGTTGGCGGCGACCGCGCGCAGATCGGCGGCGTAAAGGGTCCCGGGCGCCCAGCCGGTGAGGAGGTAGGCCTCGCGCGCGCCGGCCAGCGAGCGCAGGCTGCCGTCGGCGTCGACCACCCCGACGTCGAGCGCCGGCACGTGGCCGGGCAAGCTGCCATACGTGTCGTAGGCCAAGAGCATCGCCGCGGCGCGGTCGGCGCGGCGATCGTGGCCGAAGTCGTCGGCGCGCGCGGTGTGGAACACGACCGCGCGCTCGACGCCGTCGCGGTCGCGGAGCCGGATCCGCACCGGCACCCCGTAGCCGGCGCCCTTGAGGGTCGCGTCGCCCGCGCGCTCGTCGTCGCCCAGCCGTTCGCACGCGAGGATGACGGCGCCCGGAAACCGTGATCGCACCAGGTCCTCGATCGCCTGCATACCCCGACGAGGAGCACATCGCGTGCCCGGCGCGATGGCCCCAGGGCGGCCCGGGTGGCCGGCCGCAAGGAATGCCGCGCCGAGCCGACCGGCGCGCAATCACTTCGCGGACGCCCTCGGGCGCGGCGTCAGACCATCAGGCCATCAGGCCATCACGAGTGACGCGGTGGCGCTGTCCCGGGCGCCGCGGGTACGCGCGACCAGGACCGGGCACGGCGCGTGGCGCGTGATCTGCTCGGCCACCGATCCGATCAGCACCCGGGTCAGCCCGGTCCGACCGTGACTGCCGACGACCACGAGGTCGAACGACATCTCGGCGTCGAGCGCGGTCAGCGCGCGGGCCGCGGGGCTGCCGGACTCGACGCGGGTCACCACCGGCACCGCGACCCGGGCCCGCAGCTCGGCCGCCCACTCCTCGACGTGCCGGCGGGCCGCGCGCTCGACCTCGACCGCGTACGGCGGCGTCGCCGGGTCGACCACCTGCGCCGGCGGGAGCTGGAGGACGTGGAGCAGCACGATGCCCAGCCCGTCGGGCGCGGCCAGCTCGGCGGCCAGGTTCATCGCCTGGCGCGAGCTCGCCGACAGGTCGATCGGGCAGAGGATGTGGCGGAACGGCGGCCCGGCGTCGCGGCCCCGGACCGTGAGCACCGAGCAGGGCGCGTGGCGGATCACTTGCTCGGCCACCGACCCGAGCAAGATCCGGCGGAAGCCGGTCCGACCATGGGTCCCCATCACCGCCAGATCGTAGGTCGGGTCGGCGCGGAGCAGATCGCACAGGCTCTCCCACGGCAGGCCATCGACGAACCTGCTCGACACCCGCGGGGCGCCCAGCGCCGTCGCCTCGGCCACCGCGGCGGCCAGCTCGCGCTGCTCGTCGGCGACCATGCCGTCGATGGCGCCGGCCGGCATCGGGTACTCGCCGGCGAAGGCGAGCGCCGGGATGTGCCAGGCGTGAGCCAGCGTCAGCTCGGCCCCGGCGGTCCCGGCCAGGCGGACCGCGATCCGCATGGCCTGCTTCGAACCAGGCGAGAAGTCGACCGGGCAGAGGATCTTCTGGAACATGCCTCCGGCTGCTGCAGCCGGCGTTCCAGGCTGGGCACCTCGGCCGACCGCGGCCCGCACTCGGGCGATCGCCGATGGTAGGGTCGGGCTCGTGCCTGCGCCTTGGCGCCGGCGAGGGGTGATCGATGGAAGCTCGCGGACGCATCTTGATCGTGGACGACGACGCCAGCGGACGGTCGGCGCTGGCCGAGCTGCTGCGCGACGAGGGCTACGCGGTCGAGACCGCGGCCGACGGGTTCAAGGCCCTGCCCAAGCTCGAGGAGATGGCGCCCGACCTGGTCCTGACCGACATCCACATGCCGGGCATGGACGGCCTCGAGCTGATGAAGCGGGTGTGGGAGGACGACCCCGAGCGGGCGGTGGTGATGATGACCGCCGACGGCTCGGTCGACACCGCGGTCGGCGCGATGCGCCAGGGCGCCGCCGACTACCTGACCAAGCCGATCAACCTCGACGAGCTGCTGCTGGTCATCGACCGCGTGCTCGAGCGCCGGCGGCTGCGAGCCGAGGCCGGCCTGCTCCGCCAGCGGCTGGCCGAGCGGCGGGGGATGAAGAACATCATCGGCTCGAGCACGCCGATGCAGCGGCTGTTCGAGACCGTGCGCCAGGTCGCGCCGTCGAAGGCGTCGGTGCTGATCACCGGCGAGAGCGGCACCGGCAAGGAGCTGGTCGCCGAGGCCCTGCACGAGCACAGCCCGCGGGCCAAGGGGCCGTTCGTCAAGCTGCACTGCGCGGCGCTGGCCGAGACCATCCTCGAGAGCGAGCTGTTCGGCCACGAGCGCGGCGCGTTCACCGGCGCCGCCGGGCGCCGCGACGGCCGCTTCCACCAGGCCGACGGCGGCACCCTGTTCCTCGACGAGATCGGCGAGATCTCGCCGTCGATCCAGGTCAAGCTGCTGCGCTTCCTGCAGGAGCGGCAGTTCGAGCGGGTCGGCGGCAACGAGACGATCAAGGTCGACGTCCGCATCATCGCCGCCACCAACCGCGACCTGACCCGGATGGTCAAGGAGGGCCACTTCCGCGAGGACCTCTACTACCGGCTCAACGTGATCTCGATCGAGATGCCGTCGCTGCGCGAGCGGCCGACCGACATCCCGCTGCTCGCGGTCTACTTCCTCCGCAAGTTCGCCGGCGAGAACGACAAGCCGATCACCGGCTTCTCCGACGACGGCCTGGCGGCGATGGTCCGCTACGACTGGCCCGGCAACGTCCGCGAGCTCGAGAACGCGATCGAGCGGTCGGTGATCGTCTGCCGCGGCGACGTCGTCCGGCCTGCGGACCTGCCGGCGCAGGTGGTCAACGCCGAGCGCACGGTCCCGGTCGGCGGCCCGCCGATCCCGGGCAGCACGCTGGCCGCGCTCGAGCGCCACGCCATCCTCAAGACCCTCGAGCACACCGGCGGTTCGACGTCGCGGGCGGCCGAGATGCTGGGCATCTCGACCCGCAAGGTCCAGTACCGGCTGCGCGAGTACCAAGGCCTGGCCCCGGCCAACACCAGCGCCGACGAGCCGGCGCCGGTGGGCGACGACAAGGACGGCTGATCAGCGGCCGATCATCGCAGCGTCGACGCCGGGTGGAGCGAGCGTCGGCGCCGCCACGGCGGGTGCAGCTCGGTGAGCGCCTTGCGCAGCCGGTAGGCCGCGCTGCCGGGCCGGGCGGTCCGCGGATCCTCGCCGGCGGCGACGACATCGAGCCCCTCCTCGAGCTCGTGGACGGCGGCCTCGTCCTCGCCGCGCGCCACCAGCAGCGCCGCCAGCCCGAGGTAGCCGTCGGCGACATCGTGGAGCCCGCCGGCGGCGATGGCGTCGGCGATGGCGCGGCGCAGCCGATCCTCGCGATCGTGCCCTGGTGGGCTCGTCGACGCGCGGGCGGCGCGCCGCGGCCGCGCCGCCCGCCACACCATCGTCGGCTGCTCGCGGGCGGCCGCGCGATCGGACAGCGGTCGGTCCATCGCCGCGGCCGCCGACGCCTCGGCGCAGACCGGGCACGGCGCGCCGCGCTCGAGCAGGTGGGCCCCGCAGCCGCGACACGCCATCGCCAGGCTGGCGTTCGGCACCGCCCGCTGCAGCGCGGCCGCGAACGCCTCGGCGTCGGGGAAGCGATCGGCCGGCGACTTCTCCAGCGCCCGGGCCACCACCTCGTCGAGCGCGGGCGGCAGGTAGCGGTCGGGCCGGAGCAGCGATGGCGGCACCACCGGGTCGGTCAGGTGACGGGTGATGATGTCGACCACCGAGCCGCCGCCGAACGGGGTGGTCCCGGTCAGCAGCTCGTAGAGGATGACGCCGACCCCGTAGAGGTCGCTGGCCGCGGTCGGCGCGTCGCCGCCGATCACCTCGGGCGCCATGTACTCGGGGGTGCCCGAGACGTAGCGGCGGCCGTCGCTGCCGATCGCGAGATCCTCGTCGAGCGGGATGTCGGCCGGCGCCTGATCGGGCGCGGCGGTGATCCGGGCCAGGCCGAAGTCGACGACCCGGACCCGGTCGTCGCCGTGGCGGGTCGACTCGACCATCACGTTGTCGGCCTTGACGTCGGCGTGGACGATGCCGGCGCGGTGGACCTCGGCGAGCGCGGCCAGGATCTGGGTCACGATCTCGCGCGAGCGATGGAGCGGGACCGGCCGCTCACGCACCAGATCGCCGAGCAGCCGGCCGGCCACGTACTCCATCACCAGGAACGGGCGCCCGTCCTCGGTCTTGCCGACGTCGAACATCGCGACCAAGCTGGGGTGCGTGACCCGCGCCGCCGCCATCGCCTCGCGGTGGAAGTGGCGCAGCATGCGCGGATCGTCGACCAGCTCCGGCCGAAGGATCTTCACCGCCACGGTGCGCTGCAGATCGGGCTGACTGGCGAGATAGACCATGCCCATGCCGCCGGTGCCCAGCACGTCGCCGAGCACGTACTTCCCGTCCATCAGCGCGAGGCGAGGAGGGGTTTCTGGCATGGCCGTTACACAAGCAGCATGAACCGTGCCGCCGCTATCCTCCTCGGATCAGGAGATCGTCGCTCGCCGACCGCGAAGCGGTTGTCGGACCGCGTCGGGCCGACAGCACAACGTGCGCAGGGGCGTGGCGCGCGCCGTCGCGGCTGCGGCGATCACCGATGGCGACGGGCGGTCGGCGCTCTCGTCCGGTGGCCGGACGATCGACCCGACGCCGGCGCCGCGCGATCCGGCGCGCGGCGTGCAACCGGTGAGGGCATGTCCACCCTCCAGACCGCCCACGCCCCGCTGGTCCCCGACGCTGGTGTCCGCGCGGCGATGATGGCCGATCACGCCGGGATCGCGACGTTGTTCGACGACGTGGTGGCCGCGTTCCGCAGCGGCGACCGCGACGAGGCCGCCGCCATGTTCGCGCAGTTCGAGCAGCGGCTCGAGGCCCACCTCGCGCTCGAGGATCAGCTCCTGTTGCCGCCGCTGCGCGCCGCCCACCCCGACGAGGTTGCGGCGCTGGCCGAGGATCACCGCAAGATCCGCGCGCGCCTCGCCGAGCTCGGCGTCGGCGTCGACCTCCACCTCACCCGCGCGAGCTGGGTGGCCGCGTTCGTCGACAGCCTGCGCGCCCACGCGCAGCGCGAGGACGCCCTGCTCTACCGCTGGGCGGCCGAACCGACCGCGAAGATCGACACCCGGGCGGTGCTGCGCCGCCTGGCCGCGCTCTGACCTGAGCGCGCGGTGGCGGCGCGGCGACCGCCGGTCACGCCGGCGCGGCCGGGCGGGTGAACTGCGCGACCAGCGCCGCGTGCTGCGCCCGGGCGTCGGCGCGGCCGAGCGCGATCAGCTCGCCGGCGAAGCCGCCGTCGAACAGCAGGTACGACAGCACGCCGCCGGCCCGCACCGGGTCACGCTCGACCAGGCGGCGGAACCCGCGAGCGACGCCGCCGCGCAGCGACCGCGCGCTGCCCGGGCTGGTCACGTACTCGGTGGCCAGCGTCGCCAGGTCGCGCGACGGCCGGACGTGGACGAGCTCGATCGGTCGCACCGGCGGCGCGCCCATCGCGGCCAGCTCGCCGTCGAGCTCGGCGGCGAAGTCGTCGCCGTAGCGGCGGCGCCCGGCCTCGAGCAAGCGGTTGACCTGGTCCAGCCGGTCGAGATCGCCGTCGACGCCGTCGGTGAACAGGGCGTCGAGCGCCTTGCCCGCCAGGTACAGCGGTGAACCGGCGGCCGACCGTCGGGCCGCCGCCGCGTCCGGCCCGGTCGCCACCGGCGAACCGCAGCTCACCATCAGCACCCGCCGGGCGCCGAGGTGGAGCGCCGGTGACAGCGGCACGAGCTGGCGCAGGCCGCCGTCGCAGTACAGGTCGCCGTCGATGGCGACGGCCGGGAACAGCAGCGGCACCGCGGCCGAGGCCAGCACGTGCTGGGCGGTCAGGGCGGTCGCGACCATGCTCGGTCCGGCGTTCGGACGAACCCCGCGCGTGCCCTGGTAGAACACCGTCGCCCGTCCGGTCGCGATCTGGGTCGCGGCCACCGCGACCGCGCTCAGGCGCCCGGCGGCCAGGTGCTCGGTGATCCGCCCCGGCCGCACGGCTTGCGCGCACAGGTCGGCGACGACGCGGGTGGCGACCAGCCCGCCGCGGGCGCCGAGCATGGCCAGCGCCCGTTGCCAGCGAGCCGGCGCCGCGCCGACGTCGGCGAGCATGGCCAGCAGCTCCACCGCCGACGGGCGGAGGACGTCGGCCAGCCGCAGGCCGGTCCAGGCGTCGGCCAGCCGCTCGACCGCCGCCGCTGGCAGGTCGGCCGCGCTCGCCACCGCCGCGCCGTTGATCGCGCCGGCCGAGGTCCCCGACACGATGTCGAAGCCGAGCGGCCCATCGAGGTCGTCGGCCACCGCGGTGACCAGGTGATCGAGCACGCCGACCTGGTACGCGCCGAGCGCGGCGGCGCCGGACAGCACGAGGGCCATCGGAGGTCGCTCCATGCCCGGTGGCGCTGCAAGCGCGGGACCTCGCGCGGCGCCCGGTCGGCCGCAACCGTTGCGCCGACGACGACGGCCGGGGCGGCGTCCGGCCGTCCTTGCGGGATCGGCCGCGCGATCCGGGCCCCTGCGACGGCACGGCGGTTGCGATCGGATCGATCGTGCGGTCCGGTCCTCGAAGGCAGGCGGGCGCGACCCTCGCCATCGTCGCGATCGCGGCGCTCGCGATCGCCGTCGGGTCGATCCGGCGGGCGCGGGCGCAGTGCGCGGCCAGCGCCTCGTCGTGCCTCGACTGCCACGAGGTCCAGGCCCGCCGCCCGGTCCTCGACGGTGACGGTCCCTGGCACCGGGATCACGCGTTCGGCGACCTGTGCGTCGCCTGCCACGCCGGCGATCCGGCCGCCACCGAGGCGCTCGCCGCCCACGCGGCGATCCGCGATCCGCTGGCCGATCCGGCCAACACCTGCGGCGGCTGTCACGACGACCACGCCGCCCGCGCCGAGCGCTACCAGGCCGCCGCCCCGATCGCGTCGACGTTGCCGCCGCCTCCGGCGCCGCCCGCGGCCGGGGCCACGACCGCTCGCGCCCCGGCCGCGATCGATCGCGTGCTCGCCGTCACCGCCGTCGTGCTCGCCGGCGCGATCGCCTGGATGGTGCGCCGGCGTGGTGGCCGCCGCTCGCTGATCGGCTGGCTGCGCGCGCCGAGCTGGAGCCCGTACGTCGCCGGCGCCGGCCTCGGCGTGGTGGTCGCGCTGACCGAGGGCCTGCTGCGCCGGCCGCTGTCGGCGTCGGCCGCGTTCGACAAGCTGGCCGCCTACCCCGGCCGCGCCCTGTTCCCGTCGTCGCCGTACTACGCCCACGTCATGACGCCGGCGATCACCTGGCAGGTCTGGTTGATGGTCGGCGTCCTCGCCGGCGCCTTCGCGTCGAGCCGCCTCGCCGACGACGCCCACGCCCGCTGGTTGCCCGACGCCCAGTGGATCCCGCGTTTCGGCGTCAGCCGCGGCCGCCGCCTGCTGATCGCGTTCGTCGGCGCGGTGCTGGTCCAGCTCGGCGCCGGCATCGCCGGCGGCTGCACCAGCGGCCTCGCCATCTCGGGCGGCGCGCTGCTCGCGCCGGCCGCGTTCCTGTTCATGGCCGGCATGTTCGCCGGCGGCCTGCCCACCGCCGCCTGGTGGTACCGACGGAGCGCGCCGTGACCGCGATCGTCCAGGCGCTGGGCCTCGGCTTCCTGTTCGGCTGGATGCTGCACAAGGCCGGCCTCACCCGCTACGACACCATCGTCAACGTCTTCCGCCTGCGCGACCTGACCGTCATCCGCTTCATGCTGGTCGCGCTGGTGGTCGGCGGCGTCGGCGTCCAGGCCCTCGTCGACCTTGGCCTCGCCCACGCCGTGCCGGTGCCGCCGACCCGCGTCGCCGCCAACCTGATCGGCGGCGTCGTCTTCGGCGTCGGCATGGCCACCGCCGGCTACTGCCCCGGCACCATCGTCGCCCAGGCCGGCGCCGGCCACCTCGACGCCTGGCTGGCCGGCCTCACCGGCATGATCGTCGGCGCCCTCGCCTTCGGCCTGCTCCAGCCGTTCGTCGTCCCCCGCCTCGCCACCCTCGGCTCGTTCGGCCGCCTCACCGCGCCCCACCTGCTCGGCGCCAGCCCGTGGCTGGTCCTGCTGGTGTTCGCGCAGCTCGTCGCGCTGCTCCTGCTCGCGCTCCGTCGGCGGACCTGACCGGCCATCCGGATTGGACGAGCTAGTCGCTTTACGCGATTCACCAGCGGCGCCGCGCTCGCTACCCTGCGGCGGGGGGAATGGGCCCCCTTGTGCCCTCACCACGCACTCGCAGGGAGCGTTCCATCATGCGCACGACGTCGCTTCGATCCTCGCTGTTCCTCGCCGCCATCCTGGTCCCCACCGTCGCCCTCGCCGGCGGCGGCGGGGTCAAGTTCAAGGACGAGCCGGCCCGGTTGCCGCCCGACACCAGCCTGCCCGACACCTCGACCGTCGACGTCGACCTGTTCGACATCGACGACGACGGCGACCTCGACATGTTCCTCGCCGACGGCACCGCCGGTCCCGCCGGTCGCCCCAACCGCCTCTACGTCAACGACGGCGCCGGGTTCTTCGCCGACGCCTCGGCCGCCCGCCTGCCGCCGGCGGTCAACAACAGCTCGCGCTCCGACCAGGGCGACGTCGACGGCGACGGCGACCTCGATCTGGTCATCGCCAACCTCGGCCCCGAGGAGCTGTACCTCAACGACGGCCACGGCTTCTTCACCGACGCCAGCGCCCAGCTCCCGCCGCCGCCGCCGTTCCTCCAGGGCATCAGCGCCGAGGCCCGGTTCGTCGACGTCGACGGCGACGACGACCTCGACGTCCTGGTCGCCAACGAGAACCCGTTCGCCCCCGGCGTCCTCGACGGCGGACAAGACCGCCTGTACATCAACGACGGCAGCGGCCACTTCACCGATCAGACCGCCACCCGGCTGCCGGCGATCAACGACCAGACCGGCGGCTTCGCCACCGGCGACATCGATCACGACGGCGACGTCGACGTGATCGTGCTCAACCGCGGCCAGGACCGGGTGTTCGTCAACGACGGCGCCGGCCACTTCGCCGACCAGACCGCGACCCGCTTCCCGGTCACCACCGACACCTCGCGCGCCGCCGCGCTCGCCGATCTCGACGACGACTGCGACCTCGACCTGCTGATCGCCAACAGCCGGGGCGAGGCGCCGCGCCGCTACCGCAACGACGGCGCCGGCCGCTTCACCGAGGTCGCGCTGCCCGACATCCCGCACGAGACCCTGATCAGCGTCGAGGTCGGCGACGTCGACGACGACGGCGACCTCGACGTCCTGTTCGGCAACGCCGGCGCCTTCGAGTCGGGCCACGGCTTCCTCGGCGGCCAGAACAGCTTCCTGCGCAACGACGGCCACGGCAAGCTCAAGGACCGCACCGCCCACAGCCTGCCCACGCTCGCCGATCCGACCACCGACGCCACCTTCGCCGACGTCGACGGCGACGGCGACCTCGACATCGTGGTCGCCAACTCCGGCGCCCCCGAGCGGATCAGCATCCAGAAGGGCGACTGACCGCCGGACGATCGGTCAGCTCGGGACTTGGCGCCGCCGCGCCCGCGGCCGCGATGGCGCCCGCGCGTTACCGATCGGCCAGCGCGGCGAGCACGGCGGCGACGAGGTCGTCGGGGCTGGCGGTCGAGCTGTCGAGCTCCAGCGCGCGGCCCACCACCGGTAGCCCGAGGCGCTGCTCGTGCTCGGCCCGGAGGCGGGCGTCGGCGAGCGGCGCCATCGTCTCCCGGTCGGCGGCGGTGGCGCCCCGTCGGCCGAGCCGCTCGAGGCGAACGGCGAGCGGGGCGTGGACGAACACGGTCAGGTCGGCCGGCACCAGCAGGTCGCCCAGCGCGTCGAGGTCGAGGGCGGAGCCGCGGAACCGGGCGTAGGCCTGCGTCGACAGGAAGTAGCGATCGAGCACCACGCACCGGCCCGCGGCGAGGCGGGCGCGGATCTCGGCCGACGCCGCGAACACGGTCGCCAGGTAGAAGAGCTGGCACGCCTCCTGGCTGTCGCCGAACGAGGCGATGAGCTCGTCGCGGTAGCGCCGCACCTCCGGCGACGGGGTCGTCATCGGCTCGCCC
>Ga0075163_10007174_pt1 | contig 14761 bp, 8 predicted proteins | sample JI1023141ADNA_FD_71478 | JGI IMG/M metagenome (GOLD analysis project Ga0075163, IMG submission 71478) | Wastewater effluent complex algal communities from Wisconsin, to seasonally profile nutrient transformation and Carbon sequestration -... | ecosystem: Engineered > WWTP > Effluent > Algae...
CGCGGTCGGGGCTGGTCGAAATAATGCTTACTCGTGCGCCGGAGAGCGCTTCAATGCGCCCGATGTAATCTTTTGCGGCTTGTGGTAAATCTTGATACGTCCGAATGCCCGTGAGCGAGGATTTCCAGCCGGGCATTGTTTCATACATTGGTTCTACCCGTTCCAACGTGTCGGCATCGGCAGGAATACTCTTGAGTATTTTTCCATCCAGTTTGTAAGCGGTGCAAATCGTGATTTCATCGAAGGTATCAAGTACATCCATTTTGGTCAGTGCAATTTCTGTGATACCGTTGACAATAACGGAATACCGTAGCGCAAAAGCGTCCAACCACCCGCACCGACGCGGTCTGCCCGTCGTTGCACCAAATTCCTGACCAATAGAGCGCAAGCGCTCACCCGTTGCATCGTGGAGTTCTGTTGGGAACGGACCATTGCCCACACGAGTAGAATATGCTTTCACGACACCCATCACTGTAGAAATCGCCGTCGGAGCCAATCCTAGCCCCGTAGCTGCACCACCGCTTGTAGGATTGCTGCTGGTAACGTACGGATAGGTTCCGTGATCAACGTCCAGCATAGCGCCTTGTGCGCCTTCCAGCAGAATGTTCTTACCCGATTGGATCGCATCGTAGAGCAGAAGCGTTGTGTCGGTGATGTAGGGGTCGATTTGTGTATCGAATTGGCAGTATTCATCGGCAATTTGTTCAGCATCCAGCTCCTCGTAGTCGTGAATTTTTGCAAGAAGTTTGTTCACTTCGCCAATGTTTGCACGGAGTTTGTCGGAAAAGCGCTTGCGGTCGAGTAAATCCACAATGCGCACACCGTTACGGCTTGCCTTGTCAATATACGCCGGACCAATACCGCGCCCGGTCGTCCCGATAGCATTCTTGCGGTCGGTGGCGGCATCATTCGCGGAGGCAGCTTTTTCGCGGGCTGCGTCCAAAAGTTTGTGATACGGCATAATCAAATGCGCTCGGTGGCTAATAAACAAGCGCCCTTCGATGTTGATGCCGTAATCTTCCAGCATTTTGATTTCTTCCATCAGCGCTACGGGGTCAATCACCACCCCGTTCCCGATAACGCACTGCACGTGCGGGTGCAAAATTCCGGACGGAATAAGGTGCAAAACATACTTTTTGCCATCAATCACGAGCGTGTGTCCGGCATTTGCGCCGCCTTGATAGCGAGCAACGATGTCTGCCTTTTGGCTCAGTAAGTCAACAATTTTACCTTTGCCTTCGTCGCCCCACTGAGCGCCTACGATGAGAGAAACCATGAGAAAAAAATTAAGAATGACGAATTATGAAATTAGTAGGCTGTGTAGATGATTATGACAACTACAAATCAAGAGTAACAATCTCTTCAACAAAGCATTAGTATCAGTTTCAGACATTAGCTCCAATGCCCTTTACCAACGCCAAGCATCTTTACGCCTCGCTCACGAAGCGCTTCGGCAGTAGCATCGGTGATGATATTGAAGGCATCAATAATGATGCTCACGCCCGGCAGTGCCGAAAGAATATGCTCTGCGGTCATTGCCAGATAGTCGCTATGGCGCACAGCAAAGATGGCAGCATCGTGCGTCAGCCCGCGAAGCTCATCAATACTGGTATGTACGTCTCTTGCTTTTTCCACCCAATAGGAAACAAGCGGGTCGTGAAGCTGCATCGTAGCACCTTCTTTTTCGCAAAGGTCGTAGAAAAGCTCGGATGGCGAATAGCGCGTATCAGCTACGTCGTTGAGGTAGGAAATGCCGAGAATAGTGATGCGTTTCCCGTGCAAATCGGACATTTCGCGTTTGAGCAAATCTACCGTGAAGGACGGCATCATATCGTTAGTGTTTATTGCCGAGAGCGACATTTCGAGCCGCTTGTGGGCTGTCCGCTTGTCCGATTCAAAGAGCGTCGAATACGACCAATCGGCAAGTAATGAATCTTTCGTAAGGCAGTATCCGCCTACGCCGAAGCCGGGAGCCATGATATTGCGGTGCGTCGGGCGGACGCGGATTGCCTGAATCACATCGAACATATTGACGCCCGCATCCTGCGCAAACTCCGTCCATTCCTGCATAAATGCTATGTTCATTGCGCGGAATGAGTTTTCCAGTACCTTCGACATCTCGCTTGCCGTGGTGGAATGAAGTTCGGTCAGAGGGAAGTCATTGGTGTTAATGAAGGACGATAAAAATTCCCGTGCAGCTTGCTTAGAAGCATCATCTACACCGGAGTACACGCGATAGAAATTGGTAATGGAGTTCAGGTATTCCTTGCCCGGCATAACGCGCTCGTAGGAATGGGCAAGGTGAATTGTGCTTGTATCCAAGCCGCGACCGCGACCGACGCGCTCAAAAAGCGGCTTCAGCACTTTTTCCGTCGTTCCGGGCGGCACGGTGGTTTCGATAAGAATCAGTGTATTGTTTGTAATACGCTCCGCAACGGTCGTGATGGCTTCTTTGTAGCGGTCGAAGGTGAAATCGTAATCGCGGGCATTGCCCAACTGCTTTTTCTTGATGTCCAAATGAATATCCACGACAACAACATCAGCCAGTGTATAAGCAAAAGGCGAAAATGTTGCGGTCAAATTGCCGTTAGCGTGAGCAGTCGTGTAGGCGGCATCCAGACTGGTATCGGTAGAAACAACCGAAGCCAAACCTTGAAGAACGCGGGCGATTTTCCAATAATTTGCCTCGTCCGGCAAATCAACACCGATGACGTTATAGAGCAGATTGCCGTGAGCGTCTTTGGCATTCGCCACAGCAGCAGCCATAGCAGTGCCGACAAAACCCAAGCCCTGAATAACAACGGTCTTGCGGTCGTTCTGCACAAATGCGGCGAGACGTTCTTGCTCGGCAGTAGCATTGATACTATATTCAAACGTATCACCGAAGGGAGAGCGGGAGGTCATAACATGAAAATTATTGGCAAAATGTGAGGTGTGGAAGAGTAACTCCACAGAACAGCGAATTTACGAAAAAGATTTGGATTCAAGCCGCTACCAAATGAAAAAGCGTGAAAGAACATTGGTTCTTTCACGCTTTTACGCTGTTAGTTTTGATAGCAACGAGGAAATTTACGCGCCAATTTTCACAACAAGGTCAACAAGGCGATTCGAGTACCCCCACTCGTTGTCGTACCAGCCGACAACTTTGACCGTGTTGCCGATAACCATTGTGCAATCACTGTCAAGGATGCAGGAATGTGGGTTGCCAACGATGTCGCTGGAAACAAGAGGGTCTTCGGAATATTCCAAAATGCCCTTGAGCGCTCCACTTGCGGCGGCTTTCATGGCAGCATTGACTTCTGCTTTGGTGGCAGTCTTTTTCAAGATTGCTGTAAAATCTGTTATTGAGCCGTCCGGCACCGGCACGCGAAGCGAGAAGCCGTTCAGTTTGCCTTCCAGCTCCGGCAATACCTCACCGACCGCTTTTGCCGCACCGGTCGAAGTCGGGATAATGTTGATGGCAGCAGAGCGTGCGCGACGCAAATCGCTGTGGGGCAGATCAAGAATACGCTGGTCGTTGGTATAGGCATGAACGGTCGTCATCATGCCGCTTTCTACGCCAAATGTTTCGTGCAGAACTTTGACCATCGGCGCAAGGCAGTTCGTGGTACAGGATGCGTTAGAAAGCACTTGTTCGGTGCCCTTCAGAACGTGGTCATTGACACCCAAAACGATAGTGGCATCAACTTTATCTTTTGCCGGAGAACTAATAATGACTTTTTTTGCGCCATTGGCAACGTGTTTCAGGCACTCTTCTTTTTTGGTGTAGATACCGGTCGATTCAATTACAATATCCACATCTTTCCATGCCAAGCCTTCAATAGTCTTTGATGCAGAGATTGCGATACTCTGACCATTGACCACAAGATTTGACCCATCAACGCCCACGGAGCCGTTGAAACGACCATGAACGGAGTCATATTTAAGTAGGTGTGCGAGGGTTTTTACGTCGGTGATGTCGTTAATACCGACAAACTCAAGTTTACCCGGATGCGCCGAAAATGCAGCGCGAAGGAAGTTGCGACCAATACGACCAAAGCCGTTGATTGCTACGCGAATCGCCATGAACGTTCTCCCAGAAAAACGATGAGACAAAATGAAGCATCACCGTAGCAATAGCGCCCTAATGATGCAAGAATTACTAGCCGAACAAACATACAAAAAAAACACCGCATATTCCCACAGAAAACGTATCACAGTTTGCGTAGCTTTGCTATCTTTGCAGGAACGGACGCGCTCGACTGTGCAGCGCACACAATCTACATTCTTGCTTTTCAGGAGAGATGGCTATGGCAACAAAAAAAGCGCTTTCTCGTAATGCTGCTATCGCAGTGCTCATCATTGCAATAGGTGCGCAGATTTTCACCATGTGCAAAAAGAAAACCGACCAAGCACCACCGCCATCCGGGGGGCAACAGCAGTCAGCACCGCAGCCGAACTCCACTGGAAGCATTCACTTGGAAATGGGTGTGCCTTCCGGTGGGAGCAGCGAACCCTCCTATTTGCTTGTACGCAAGCAATACGCTCTTTCCTACAACGGTACGAAAAACGTTCCGAATTGGGTTAGCTCTAATTTGAATGCCAGCTATTTCGGTGCCACCGAGCGTAAACAAGGGCAATTTATGCCCGACCCTGAGTTGCCTTCGCAGTTTTACCACGTGCGGCATCAAGATTACAGCAATTCCGGCTATGACCGCGGGCATATGGTTCGTTCCGAAGAGCGCACTGCTTCGCGTGCGGACAATGACGCGACATTCTACACCACCAATCTTCTGCCGCAATATCACGACCTCAATGCCGGACCGTGGCTGCGTTTGGAGGAATTTTGTCAATATTTGGCACAGCGCAAAAATAAAGAACTGTACATCATCTGTGGTGGTATCTATCCCAAAAATTATCAGACTATCGGCAAGAATAGTAAGGTTGCGGTTCCCAGCCAGTGCTTCAAGATTGTCGTAGTGCTGCAACGCGGGCAAGGCTTACAAGATGTGAATGAGAATACGACGGTTTTAGCGGCAATTATGCCAAATATAGAAGGCATTGCGCGTGACCAGTGGCGGCAATACCAGACCACTGTTGACGAAATTGAGCGCCAGACCGGATACGACTTTCTGACAGCAGTGCCGGAAAAAATTCAGAAGGCTATCGAAAGCCGTAAAGCTGAATCGCTGGCACTCGCAAAATAGTACCGTGAATTCAAGCGCAAGCGGTCGGTCTGTTTTTCAGCATTTGGAGGTTATTCAAAATTCTCTTATATTTGCAATCCCTTTACTACTAAAGTCCGACAAAAATCGGCTCACGGAAGGTTCGCATAATGGTATTGCAGCAGTCTTGAAAACTGCCGAGCGCAAGCTCATGAGAGTTCGAGTCCCTCACCTTCCGCCATCATTTTTCCCAAACCCGCACCATCACTGGCTTGCGGGTTTTGTTTTATACGGTAACTGCGTTGTTTGGCACATATCTGTTCGGTATAAAAGCAAAAGCCACCAGCAAGCAACAATGCTCGTCAGCGGCTTTTGAGTAAAATTGTCGTGAAAATGCGATAAGCCGAATTCTGTCTTTTGCGCTGCCTTTTGAACTGGGAAGCGAGGGCGCAAGAGGTGATTATTTATCTGGGAAGCGTATTACTACGCTCCTCGTGCAGCCTACCCGAATGAAGCGAAAGAGCGTATTACATCTCACTTCTGTTACACGAGCCGCGTAATGGCGTACCTATCGGGGTAGCGCCCTTCATTCTTACTTGACTTTGCTCCTTGCGGGGTTTGCCCTGCCATTCGATGTTACCATGAATGCGGTAAGCTCTTACCTCACCTTTTCACCCTTACCCTTGAAGAACACTTCGGCAAAGAAGTGCTCGCCCCGGGCGGTTTGTTTTCTGTGGCACTTTCCATCGGCTTGCCTGAAAGCGCACGATTGCTCGTGAGTATCACGCTCTCAGGTTTACCGTCCGGTCGTTAACCGGCGCAATGCTCTTTGGAGTTCGGACTTTCCTCAGAAAGCGCATTACTACGCTTTCCGCAATCACCTGCATTTCCACGAGAGTTTTTTCAACTTCTGTCTCAGTAGCATTTACATCAGCTATCAACCTTAGGCGCCAGCCTGCATTTCCTCCGGATAGAGAAGCCGTCCGCAGCTTTCGCAGGTAAAAATCATTTTGTAGGTACGCATCTCCACAATTCTCTGGGGCGGAACGGCACTAAAGCAGCCCGCACAGCAATTCTTGCGCACAGGTACTGTTGTGTCGTTGTGATATTCTTTAATGTGCTCGTACTGAACAACAATGTTTTTCGGCAGTTTAGCAAGCAAGTCCGTTCGCCTGGAGAGCAGAGACGTAATTTCTTCGTTATGCTCACTCGAAAGTTCGTTGAGTTCTTGTTCGCGGTCAGCCAAGCGCATTCTTGCGTCATCCATATCCTCGAACTGTCCGTCATAGACACGCTGCAAGTTTTCCTCGGTCATCAGAGTTGAGCCGATAGTTTTGTCAATGTCGCGCAGTTCATTCTTGAGCGATTCAACCTCTTTGGTAATCGCGTCAAACTCACGGTTATTGCGTACGTTGAACTGCTGTTCGGAAAGTTTCTTTTCTTTGTCGAGCAGTTCTTGTGCGCGAATCTTCGCATTGGCGCGGGTTTGGAGGATGTCGTCTATGTGCTTTTGCGTTGTGTCAACTGCCTGCTGACGCATACGCACTTCCTTTTCGAGTAACTTGACCTCGTAAGGCAAGTCGCCAAGCTCTTCTTGAAGCTCTGCGAGTTCGTTATCAATGTGCGTGATAGCCGACAAAAGTTGGAGTTGTTCGAGAACCATACGTCATTCCTCGTTTAGAGTAAAATCTAGGGTAAAATCGTGCGATAAAATAAAACTGTAAAAAACAATGCAGTAAAAAAACAGTACTGTGCCGTCAGTTATCAATGTATCAGTGGTGAAGCGTACGGTCTTGTGCCGAGCGGTACTCTTCGGTATTGGGATAGTACAAAATCGGATTGGGAACCGTTCGTGAGCGCATTACGGTAAGCGCCTCATTTTCTTTTTCCGCGATTTCTTCCACCAATGCTGCAAGACCGATGGGAACAAATTGCTCCATTTCGTAATGTCCTGCGTCAATGAGTGTTAGCAAGCCTTCTGTGCGGTGAAAGTCGTGATATTTCAAATCTGCCGTGATAAACGCATCTACATTTGCCGCTAAAGCATCGTCTATAAAAGATGCTCCGCTCCCGCCAACAATTGCCACGCGCCGAATCATCGTGCTTTTTCCCGTATTCCACCGCACAGGTGCGTTAGTCACGGAATACAGACGCGCAATAAAATCCATAATCGTTTCGGGGGTGTCAAGTGAAGCCTCAATTCCCATGCCAAAACCATTATGCAAGGCATTGGGAACGAGCGGCCGCTCCACTTTTAACTCCAATCGCTCCCCGAAGAGCGTACTTGTGCCTTTGGGAAAGGCATCAAAATTGGTGTGTGCGACTACAAGTGCGATTCGGTTCGCTATCAACGCCGTACAAATCCGCCCAACGCGCTCAGAATCTGTGATAGCTGTGAGTGGTGCAAAAATCAAAGGATGAAATGCCACAATACAATCAGCGCCACGCTCCAGTGCTTCTTCTGCAACAGCATCCGTCAGCTCCATTGTTGCCAAGACAGATGAAATTTCGCTGCGACCGCTTTGGAGTTGAAGTCCTATGCGGTCGCCTTTCATTGCCGTAGCAGGTGGGAGGCGGTGTTCAAGCGATTGTACAAATGTATGCAGATTCATGGTGCTACAAATGTAAGAAACTTTAGCGTCATATTAGCAACCACCATAAAGTTTCTTGCACTGTTCTTACACTATTTTTATCATCGAAGGCGCATCAGAAACGGCAAACAAAAAGACACTAAAGTATCGCCGACTGTCTTGCCATGATGCTTCGAGGGCAAATCCTGTCTCGGAAGCAAGAGTCTCCAGCCTCGGCGTATCGAACTTGTGCGAATACTCCGTATGAATGCGCTCCCCCGCAGCAACGGCGATATGCTTACCGCTCAGATAAAATGTATTGTAGCTTGAACTCTCTAAATATAGTTCCACGCGAGATTCGACTTCGTTGTAAAATGCCACGTGCTTATAGCATTGAAGCGGTATTTGGGCAGATAGTTCGCTATTAAGACGGTGCAAGATATTGAGGTTAAATGCGGCGGTAACGCCCGCAGCATCATTATATGCGGCATGAAGGGTTTCTACCGATTTCGTTTCCCCCGCGCTCATGTCGGCAGCAAGCAAGAGCAAATCGCCCTTGCGAAGCAAACGTCGCAAGTCAGTCAGAAACGTAAACGCTTCTCTTCGGGTTAAGTTACCAATAGTCGAACCCGGAAAATATACGATGAGTTGTGCATCGGAGAGCGTGAGATTGCGCTCGGCGACAATATATTCCACGCCCTGCAAAAAGTCTGCACATACGGCTTGCATCTGGATTGCGGGGAATTCTTGTTGTAATCGCTCGCAGGATTCTCTCAGAAATTCTTCGGAAATATCAATCGGGAGATAGCGTATGTCATCAGCCTTTGCAGTACCGAGAGCTTGGTGTGTTTGGCGTTGCTGAAACGCCTCCAAGAGCCGCCGCGTCTTTTTTCCACTTCCCGCTCCAAGCTCAAGAAGCCAGCAACCTTGTTGGGTTTGAGCAATAATTTCATCGGCGTAGCGGTCAATAATTTCCTGCTCGGCACGGGTGAGGTAGTATTCCGGCAACTCGGTGATCTGCTCGAACAGTTCCGAACCCCGTTTGTCATAAAGATATTTTGGAAGAAGAAATTTATGTTCTGCGCTCAAACCGCGTACTGTATCTTCAGAGAGGGAATCACGCTCGTCCCCGCGCAAATGAATAAATTGCACCGATGGTGCAGAATGATGGGCGAGAGGTGTGTCGGTTGGCGTGGCAACAAGAACCATAAAGAAACGAGCATTGATGAACAAGCCTTCCAGCTTGGAAACTGACGATTTAGCTGAGACAACAAACGCAAGCCGCGAATTTATATTGTGGTACTCTTTTGCAAATGCCCCCTGCGCCCTGCCCTATATCGTCAAAATAGCTGTATCATCAATCACCACAGTATCTCGAAGCGGGTCGGGAAGAACGCTTTCGCCCATAAGATATTCGTCCACCGACCGCGCAATGCTGCGCCCTTCGGCAATCGCCCAGACAACGAGCGATGCGCCTCGCGTACAATCGCCGGCTGCAAAAATTCCCGCTTGCCCCGTAGTGCCGCCTACTCTGGTTGCTACTTTCCCTGTTTTGGTCGTTTCTACTTCTAATTGGCGTAAAAGCTGGTATTCGGGATAATTAAAACCAACCGCAATCAAAACTAAATCCGCCGGAATTAATACCTTTTCACCCTTGATGAGGTGTGGCGTAGCGCGTTCTTCAGCACGAGCTTTGCGGTTGAGACGTGCTGCCTCAATCGCAACCACATTTCCTGTGGAGTCGCCCACAAAACGCTGTGTAACCATCGTAAAGAGCCGCTCACAACCTTCTTCGTGCGAGCTTGAATCCAGATAAACTGTCGGCACAAGGGGCCATGCACTGTTGTGTTCCGTGCCTTCTGCCGGACGGATGTGGATATCGAACTGCGTTACCGACTTTGCGCCCTGTCGATTTGCCGTGCCGATACAATCCGCACCCGTGTCACCACCACCAATGACCACGACGTGCTTTCCTTCAGCACTGAGACGCTCTTCCGCCGGAATGACATCGCCACAATCAGCACGATTTTGCTGCGTAAGATATTCCATTGCCGGATGAATCCCCGTCAATTCTCGTCCTTCAATCGGCACATCGCGCTCCACACTGGAACCGATTGCAAGCACGACGGCATCAAACTCGCGTTTTAAGCGCCACGCGGGAAATTTTATACCTACTTCGGTATTGGTCTGAAATTTTACGCCCTCAGCACGAAGTTGTTCAATGCGTCGTTCTACAACGTTTTTGGCAAGTTTGAAATTGGGAATACCGTAGAGCAGCAAACCGCCCAAGCGATCGCTTTTCTCAAACACGGTGACCGTATGCCCTGCACGGTTCAGTTGCTGTGCTGCCGCCAGACCTGCCGGTCCTGAACCAATGATTGCCACACGTTTACCCGTGCGAAAACTCGGCGGTTCCGGTGTAACCCAGCCCTCGGCAAAACCTCTATCCACAATCGCGTTTTCGATGGACTTTATCGTTACCGCAGGCGTGTTGATGGCAAGAACGCATGACGACTCGCATGGCGCGGGGCAGGTGCGCCCCGTGAACTCAGGAAAATTATTCGTCGCGTGAAGCTGGTCTAATGCCTCGCGCCAATCATTGTTGTACACGAGGTCGTTCCACGTTGGGATGAGATTGCCAAGCGGGCAGCCGGACATACAAAAGGGCGTTCCGCAGTCCATACAGCGTGCGCCCTGCTCCTGCGCTTGCACGACAGGCAGTGCAAATTCAAATTCGCCGAAGTGCTTTTTGCGCTCGTCGGCAGACTGTTTTTGCGGGGTCTTGCGCCCATATTCGAGAAAGCCTGTGGGTTTGCCCATGGTAGTGGTCGTTTACGTGAAAGGAGAGTTTTTTACGGTACAAGCGGCGGGCGCTTCAAGTGAAACCCCGTCGCATCTTGAAATTTCTTCGCAACAGCAAGCACTGTGCCTTCATCAAACAACCGTCCGCAAAACGTGATGCTGATTGGTCTGCCGTCGGTGCGAGTGCCGTTGGGAACAACCACGCAAGGGTGCCCCGTCAGATTGGTTAAAAGCGTGTTATTTCCTTCGGTTGTCGGGCAGACATACACATCCACCGTTTTCATCAATGCTGCCATTTCTTCGATGATGAGGCTGCGGACGCGCTGCGCTTGGATGTACTCAACGGCAGGAATGAAGCGGGCTGCACGGAATTGGTTGCCCCACGCGAATTTATGTTGCTGCACAAAAGCGCTATCTTTGCCGCTCCGCGTGAGTTCATCAAATGCGGCAGCAGATTCCGCGCCAATCAAATAATCCAAGCTTCCAACGGGATATTTTTTGGGCAATTCAATCGGTATAAGTTCCGCGCCGAGTTTGCGTAATGCCGTCAAAGCCGCGCTATCGCTCGTGGTATAGCCTTTGTCATTCTCGAAAAGTTCTTTCACGTAGCCAATGCGGAGTTTGGCAAGATTAACATTGGGCGTATAGCTAAAAGGTGCATCGTAAACACTAGCATCCAAGCCATCTTTGCCATGAATTGCCTTGAAGACAATAGCGCAATCTTCCGCCGTGCGGCAAATCGGTCCGACTTTATCAAACGTCCATGCCAGTGCCATAGCGCCCGTCCGGCTGACGCGCCCAAAGGTCGGACGCAATCCTGTCACACCGCAGCGCGTCGAGGGGGAAACAATCGAACCGTAAGTCTCCGTGCCAAGCGCAAACGCCAACAATCCCGCCGCCGTCGCTGATGCCGAGCCTGCCGACGAGCCACTAGAGCCGTCTTTCAGATTCCAAGGGCTTTTGGTTGTGCCGCCGAACCAAACGTCGCCCATCGCAAATTCGCCCAAAGAGAGCTTTGCAACCAGCACGGCACCTGCTTCTTCGAGGCGTTTGATGACGGTCGCGTCTTCGTTCAAGACTTGGTTTTGGTAAATGGCGCTTCCCCACGTGGTTTTGTAATTTTTCGTGGAAAATAAGTCTTTTGCGCCGTAAGGAATACCGTGCAGCAAGCCTCGGTACTTGCCTTTGGCGATTTCAGCATCGGCACGCCGCGCCTGTTCCATTGCCAGTTCTTCAGTTAAAGTAACGGTGCAAAGCAAGGTATTGCCGTACTTTTTCAGACGATTGAGGTACAACGTCGTGAGTTCGACCGATGTGATTTTTCGTGCTTTGATAAGTGCCGCAAGCTGACCAATGCTATAAAACGCCATTTCTTCGCGGTTTTGCGGGAGAACTGCTTGATAGATGCTCGTTTGGAAGGAAGAATTTTTTGCTGGAATCGTGAATCCCACAGGAAGCGGATTAAACGTGAAGGCAGGAACAATGCTGTTTGCGAGAGCAACGTTCCGTATTTCGGCATAATTTCCCAGATTCCCATTCACCTCGTCCAGCAAGGAATCACGGCGTTCTTCGGTGAAATGCAGACCAATAATCTTTTCTGCCTCCGCAATCATTGACTGCGTAACGACTTTCTGCTTTTCTTGGGCGATGCTCCCCAGCACAAAGCCGATAGCAATGAGTACAGCACCCAAAAGGTAGATATGCGATTTGGCAAGGGTAAACGTTTTTTTCATACAATTCTCAAGAAAGATTGTCCGCAAAAGAGTGTGGAATTACGGCTCAATTTACACCGTAGTACTCATGTAACCAACTTCTCTTTCTGCGATGTATGGCGACCTGCTTCAGCAAGCTACTTATGCAGCCGCCAGTTCTGTGCGTATCTCCAGCATTTGTGCGGGTGCGGGGCGTGTACGCAGTAAGTATTTTCGGTATTCATGTGGGAAGACAAGAGCAAAATCTTGCACCGACGTTGACCACGTTTCGAGAATACGGTGCCCGATAGCGCTTTCAGTGTAGTCAATATGGCGCTGAACAAGGTTTTGTAGCATTGTCTGCTGCTCTTCATCCAGCACGTTGACGACATCCACCATCTCGTGATTACACCGCGAAGCAAAGGTTTTACGAGGGTCGTAGATAAATGCCAGTCCACCGCTCATCCCTGCGCCGAAGTTACGCCCGGTTTTGCCCAGCACGACGACCGTGCCACCTGTCATATATTCGCAAGCATGGTCGCCAACGCCCTCCACGACAACTGTTGCGCCGGAGTTTCGGACTGCAAATCGCTCTCCTGCTTGTCCACGAATGTACATTTCTCCCGACGTAGCGCCGTAGAGCAGCGTATTGCCTGCAATGACGTTGTTTTCTGCTGCAAACGTTGAGGTTTTATGCGGAACAATGATAATTTTTCCACCCGATAAACCCTTGCCAACATAATCGTTTCCTTCCCCTTCCAAGCGCATCGTCAGCCCGTGCGGGATGAACGCGCCGAAGCTCTGCCCCGCCGTACCCGTAAAGTGCGCCTGAATGGTGTCATCGGGCAGTCCCTGCTCGCCAAAACGCCGCGAAATCTCGCTTCCCAATAATGTTCCCACGGTACGGTGAACGTTGTTAATCGGGAGCGCAAAACTCACGGGCGAAGCATCCAGCAATGCTTGGTGTGCTTGCTTCAGTAGCTTGTGGTCGAGCGCTGTTTCAAGCCCATGCTCTTGCTTGGACACGCAACGCAGTTCAAGGGTGGACGGGGTAGGAGTATTAGTAAAGGTGTTGAACGGAACAGGGTTGTACAGAATTGCCGATAAATCAAGTGTTGCCGCTTTTCCCGTGAGGTCAGATGCTGGCTTCAGAAGGTCAGAGCGACCAATCATCTCATCCATTGTGCGGAACCCCAGTTCCGACATGATTTCGCGGACTTCTTCGGCAATAAAACGGAAGAAATTGATGATATGCTCTGCCTTGCCGGTGAATTTTTCGCGCAATTCCGGTTTCTGTGTGGCAATACCGACCGGGCACGTGTTCAAATGGCACTTCCGCATAAGAATACAGCCTGAGACTACGAGTGGAGCAGTTGAGAAGCCAAATTCTTCTGCGCCCAGCAGTGCCGCTATTGCCACGTCGCGTCCTGTTTTTAATTGTCCGTCCACCTGTAAGCGCACACGTCCGCGAAGGTCGTTCAGCACAAGTGTTTGCTGCGTTTCTGCCAAACCCATTTCCCACGGAATCCCAGCGTGGCGTGTGGAACTTATCGGCGAAGCGCCCGTGCCGCCGTCGTAGCCGGAAATCAAAATCATATCGGCATGAGCTTTTGCCACTCCCGCCGCTACTACGCCCACACCTACTTCGGAAACGAGCTTTACCGAAATAGTGGCGCGTGAATTGGCGTTTTTAAGGTCGTAGATGAGTTGCGCAAGGTCTTCAATGGAATAAATATCGTGGTGCGGTGGCGGCGAGATAAGCGTTACGCCCGGCACGGAATGGCGCACCCGCGCAATCGTCGCATCTACCTTGTGTCCCGGCAATTGCCCGCCTTCGCCCGGCTTTGCGCCTTGCGCCACTTTGATTTGCAGTTCGTCGGCATTGACCAAATAATACGACGTTACCCCGAAACGCCCCGATGCTACTTGCTTGATTGAGGAGCGCCTGTTGTCGTGGAATCGTGCCGAATCCTCGCCGCCTTCACCCGTATTGCTGCGTCCGCCGATAGCATTCATGGCAATAGCTAAGGTTTCGTGCGCTTCTGCGCTGATGGAACCGAAGGACATTGCACCAGTGGCGAAGCGCTTCATAATACTCTCCACAGGCTCAACTTCTGATATTGGAATAGATACGCCTTTTTTGAACTCCAAAAGCCCGCGCAGCATGGCGTTTCGCTTTTGCTGCGTATTCACTAAGCGGCTGTACTGCTTAAATTCGCTGTAATCTCCGTTTTGGGTGGAGTGCTGCAAAGCGTGAATGCTTGCGGGGTTGTAGGCGTGAAATTCACCGTCGCGTTGCCATTGGTACAGCCCTGAGCGCATAAGCGTAGGCTTTTGGAAGCGCTGCTGCGGAAATGCGGCTTTGTGAAAACGCTCAATATCGCGCGTGATGTGCCGAAGGTCAATACCCTCCAAACGAGACGGGGTGCGGGGGAAGTAATTATCAATAAGCTGCGAACTAAGCCCGACTGCTTCAAAAATTTGCGCTCCTCGGTACGACATGAGCGTTGAAATACCCATTTTCGACATAATTTTCAGCAGCCCTTTTCCAATC
>Ga0075163_10007175_pt1 | contig 14760 bp, 11 predicted proteins | sample JI1023141ADNA_FD_71478 | JGI IMG/M metagenome (GOLD analysis project Ga0075163, IMG submission 71478) | Wastewater effluent complex algal communities from Wisconsin, to seasonally profile nutrient transformation and Carbon sequestration -... | ecosystem: Engineered > WWTP > Effluent > Algae...
CACAGGCGCCGCACCTCGGCCTCGAGCGCGTCGCGGTCGACGGTCATGTCGGCGCACCTCGCGCGCGTGACCACGCGGATGGTCGCAAGCCCCACCCGGGGCGCGGTCGCGCGGCCGCACCGACGCGGTCGCCTCCCACCTCACGGCGATCCCCACGACCGATCATCGGCCCATCATAGACCATCACCTTCAGGTGGAGGCGCGGCCGCGCCATCCGCGCGCCTGGCCCGGCGAGTAGCCGCATGGCGCGGGCCGTCGGCCGCGGGCCGGCGGCGGCTCGTGTACCCTGGCGACGTGGAGGTGCCTGCCGGCCATCGAGCCCGCCTGGGTCGATTCGTGCTCGGCGAGGTGCTCGGCCGCGGCGCGGCCGGGGTGGTCCACGCCGCCGTCGACCCGACCCTCGACCGCCCGGTCGCGATCAAGCTGCTCCACGCCACCGGCGACGATCAGCGGCTGGCGGCGGGCCGCCTGCTGCGCGAGGCCCGGGCGCTGGCCCGGGTGACCCATCCCAACGTGGTGACGATCCACGAGACCGGGGTCGAGGACGGCCAGGTCTACGTGGTGATGGAGCTGGTCGCCGGCACCACCGCGCGCCAGTGGCGCGACGCGGCGCCGCGGACCGAGGCCGAGATCCTCGACGTCTACCGGCAGGCGGCGCGCGGGCTGGCGGCGGCCCACGCCGCCGGCCTGGTCCACCGCGACGTCAAGCCGGAGAACATCCTGGTCGGCGCCGACGGCCGGGTCCGGGTCACCGACTTCGGCCTGGTGGCCGCGTTCACCGCCGAGGCTGGGCGCGACGACGCCGAGCTCGGCCTCGCGGCCACGAGCGCGACCGTGGCCGCGACCGCCGCCGCCGACGACGACGCAGCCGACCGGATCGACGTCCTCACCCTGACCCGGACCGGCATGCTGATCGGCACGCCGGCGTACATGGCGCCCGAGGGCCACCTGCGCGGGCCGCTCGACGCCCGCAGCGATCAGTTCGGCCTGTGCGTCGCGCTGTGGGAGGCGCTGACCGGCGCGCGGCCGTTCCCGGCGACCGGCTATCACGCGCTCGCGCGGGCGGTGCTCGCCGGCCAGATCGTCGGCGGCGACGCTCTCCCGCCCCGGCTGCGGGCGGTGCTGCGGCGCGGGCTGGCGGTCGATCCGGCGGCGCGCTGGCCGTCGCTCGAGGCGCTGGTGGCGGCACTCGACGCCGACCCGATCACGATCGCGACCACGACCGCGCCGCCGGCCCGGCGCCGGCCGGTGGTGGCGATGGTCGGGGCGCTCGCGGTCGGCGTCGGCGCGATCGGATGGTGGGCGCCGTGGACGTCGCCGCGGCCGGCGTCCGACATCCGGACGACGGCGGTCGCGCCGACGGTCGCCGCCGCGCCGCCGCCCCGCGCCCCCGCGCCGGTCCAGCTCACCGCGCCGGGCGGCTGCCCGACCAACCCGACCTTCATCGGCGAGCGCACCCTGGTCTTCGACGACGCTGGTCCGGGCGGCAACGACCTGTTCAAGCTCGACCTCGGCGGTCGGCCCGAGCGGCTGGTGTCGACCACCGGGCTCGACTGGCGGGCCGGGCGCGGTCGGCGCCCCGGCGAGGCCGCCTTCGTCTCGATGCAGGACGGGGTCGACGTCGCCGCGTTCGTCGACGTCGACACCGGCGCGGTCGAGCGGACCTCGCTCCGCACCAACACCGCGGTCGCGACCGCGACCGGGCTGATCTACGCCCGCGACGACAACACCGAGCTGCGCCGCCTGCGCGACGGCCGCGACGAGCCGCTGGGCACGTTCCCGGACGGCCGGCTCAACTACGTCTTCGAGGCCACCGCCGCCGGTGACCGGCTCGCGATCATCGCGGGCGGCGAGCGTTCGGCCCTGGCGCTGTGCCTGCTCGACATCGGCGACGGGACACCGATGACGTGCGTCGACCGGCCGGTGGTGCTGCCGGCCCGCCCCTCGTTCTCGCCCGACGGCGCCCGGGTCTACGTCGCGACGCCCGCCGGCGTGGTCGCGCTCGAGCGCGACGGCCGCACCACCCCGATCGTCCCCGGCGTGATCGCCAACAGCGGCGTGGCGGTGTCGCCCGACGGTCGCCGCCTGGCCTACGGCGACTGCGACGCCCTCGCCGAGGTCCGCGCGGTCGGCACCGACGCGCTCGTGTTCCGCGCCCCGATGCACGATCCGGCGCTCGGCCCGGGCGACGCGATCGTCTACGCCCGCGATCCCGACGCGGCGAGCCGGGTGCTGACCCTGCGCAGCGCCGACGGCAGCGAGCGCGACCTGACCACCGCCGCGCTGGGCTGGGTCGGCCTGCCGGCGTTCGATCCCGGTGGCCGCCACGTCGCCTTCAAGGTCGAGGGCGCGGCGCCCGGCATCTACGTGGTCGAGACCACGCCGTTCCCGCCCGAGCCGGTGACCACCCGTGCCAGCGACACCAGCCCGGTCTGGCTCGGCGACGGCCGGCTGGCGTTCAACCGCTGGGCGAGCGACGGCCGGCCGCAGGTGATGATCATCGACCCCGCCGAGGGCACCGCCGGCGACGACGCCCGCCGCCCGGCCCATCCCCGGGCCCGGATCATCGCCGACCGGGTCGCCGCCACCGGCGAGCTGATCCTGCGCGGGCCCGAGGCGACCCGGGTCTACCTGTGGGATCCGACCACCGGCCGCGAGCGCGAGATCGATCTGTCGGCGGTGCCGCTGCCGCCGTCGGAGATGGCGCCGGTCGCGACCCCCGACGGCCGGTGGCTGATCACCGCGCACGGCCCGTGGGCCAACGAGGTCTGGCGCGTGCCGATCCCGCAGGGCCCGCGCGATCGTCGGGTCGCCAGCCGGCTCGTCAGCTTCGACGGCCGGAACTCCGGGCTCCGCCCGATGGTCCGCGCCGATGGCACCGTGCTGTACACGCGCCTGGCGTGGTCGGGCAACCTGTGGCTGACCGAGCTCTAGCCCTTCGCCTTGAGGGTCTGGACCCGCGACGCCAGGCTGGTCCGGCCGATGCCCAGCTCGGCCGCGGCCTCGAGCTCATCGGCGTCACAGCCGCGGCCGGTGGGAGCCAAGCCGCGACGGAGCGGGCACGCAGCCCTCGGTCTCACGGGTCGGGGCCGACGGGGAGCGCGGCCGGTCGCCTGGACCTCGCAAAATCAACATGTTGCATGCGTCAATATTAACTTGTCGTAGTTGCAAGATATAATTGCCCAATGTTGACCCCTGCTGCGATCGAAGAGGCGCTCAGCGTACTCGGAGCCCTACTCGCCGATCGCGATCAATCCTTCAGCGTTGTCGTGATCGGAGGCGGTGGACTCCAGCTCATCGGGGTGATCCAGCGACCGACCAAGGATGTCGACTTGGTAGCGCTGAGGCACGGCGACACGTTGATGTCGATCGAGGATGGCCTTCCCCGAGCGCTCGCCGACGCCATCGCCGACGTTGCCCAAGCGCTCCAGCTGGATGGGACGTGGATGAACGGTGGGCCATCGTCTGTGTACCGATTCGGGCTGCCCGCCGGGTTTCTCGATCGTCTCGAAGGGCGCACCTACGGAGCCCTGCACGTCTGGCTCGCGAGTCGCCTCGATCAGATTCACCTGAAGTTCTACGCGGCGGCCGACGATCGTCCGAACGGCAAGCACCACCTCGACCTCCAGCGCTTGCGTCCAACCACTGACGAACTGCACCAGGCCGCTGCCTGGGCTCGTACGCACGACCCGTCCGAAGGGTTCGCCACCATGGTCCGTGGCGTACTCGCTGCCTTCGGCGCCGAGACGGGCCGATGAGCAGCGCGATCCTGCAACACGCGCTCGAGCTCACCTGGCGACACTGGACGCTCGTCGGAGTCCGAGGCACCGCACCGGCTCCACGCTATCCCATCGACATCGAAGCACTGATCGCATTCACACCGTTCGTCGTCGCGGCTGATCCGCGGCTCGAGGAGGAATCGCGAGACTGGTGTGCGCGTGTCGCGCGCGAGTTCGTCTCGCTCTCGCGCCTGCGCCAGATGGTCAAGCTCATCGGCCAGCCCGATGACGAAGCGACCGCAGTGCAACTCTCCCTGTTCGAGTATGCGGCGGACCTCCACACCAGCGGCAAGTCACGTGTACCGGACCTTGATCATCCAGCGCTCCTGCAACTCCGCGCGCGCAGTCTCTTTGGCGTCGGAACGCGGGCGGACGTCGTGACCATGCTTGCGGTGCAGCACCGAACCGCGTGGTCGTCGATCACCGCATCGCAGATTCGTCCCAGCGGATGCACCAAGCAAGCGGTCGCGAGCGTGCTGGACGATCTGGTGCGGGGCCTCGTGTTGCGTAGGGTGGAAGACCCTGGAGGCATCCGCTTCGAGCTGATTCGTGGGGAGGCGCTGCGAGACCTGCTCGCCCCGGTGCCGGTCGACCGCGTCGACTGGGCCGACCGGTTCGCGCTGGTGGCGCTCATCCTGCGGACGTGGTGGCGCTTCGGGAGCCGCCCGACGTACGGCATCGAGTTGATGAAGGCGCTCGCGCCGGCACTGCGTCGTAGCCGGCGCACGCCGAGCCGACCGCGGCTCGTGGGCCTTCCACAGGAGATCGTGGCCGAGGTCGACCGGTGGGCCGTCGAGCTTCTCGATGACGAGGCGTGGACGGAGACGTGGATGGTCCGTGGAGAGGATGTCTCGGACGCCATCCGACTGCGCATCTACGACAACTTGGTCGAGCGCGTCCAGTCGAGGGAGTATCCGGTGGGATTCACGGAGCTGGAGGGCCTCGTTTTTCGCGGGCTCGACCGGTCGGCAGGGACGGCAAGCTTCAGCGTGGACTTCGACGGCGAGCATCCGAGCGAAGACTGGTCGTTCAAAGGCCACGTCGAAGGCACGTTGGCGTTCGACGTGACCGCCCGCCACAAGGAAGCGTTTCTCGATAGCGTCGAGGTGACCTCCGCGGAGGTCCGCTTTGACCTCGATGAGCCCGACTGACCGAGCCCTTCGAACGAGCAGCGCCCCCCGCGAGGGAGCACACGGCGGATCCGCCCCCCCTGCTCGGCGACCGGTTGACGCCGCTCGCCCCTACATCGACGACAGGCCGCCGCCGATCTGACGCGCCTGGCGTGGTCGGGCAACCTGTGGCTGACCGAGCTCTAGCCCTTCGCCTTGAGGGTCTGGACCCGCGAGGCGAGGCTGGTCCGGCCGATGCCCAGCTCGGCCGCGGCCCGGGTGACCACGCCGCCGTGCTTGGCCAGCGCCTGATCGAGCAGCGCGCGCTCGCGCGCGTCGAGCCGGTCGCGATCCTCGACCAAGGTGCGCCAGCGGCCGGCCAGATCGTCGGCGGCCGGGGTCGGGGTGCGGGCGCCGGCGAGGTCGCGGCCCTCGAGCTCGGCGAGATCGATCTGGGCGGCGTCGCGGTCGGCGGTCAGCGCGCGATCGCGGGCCCGCAGGATCACCAGCTCGAGCTGACGCAGGTTGCCCGGCCACGGCAGCTCGTCGGCCAGCAGGCGCCGACGGGCGGCCGGGGTCAGGCGCCAGCCGCGATCGGGATCGACCCGGCGGAGGAAGCCCTCGGCCAGCTCGGGGATCTCGGCCCGCCGGTCGCGCAGCGATGGCAAGGTGACGACGATGGCGCCGAGCCGGTAGAACAGGTCCTCGCGGAAGGCGCCGCGGCGGACCGCCGCCTCGAGGTCGCCGTTGGTGGCGGCGATGATGCGGGTGCGGGCGTGGCGCGGCTCGGCGCCGGCGTGGCCGAGCGGTCGGTAGCTGCCGAACTGGGTGAAGTCGAGCAGGAGCTGCTGGGCGTGGGCCGGCAGGTTGAGGATCTCGTCGAGCACCAGGGTGCCGCCGTCGGCGTGGCCGACCAGGCCGGTGCGGGTGGCGAGCGCGCCGGAGAACGCGCCGCGCTCGTGGCCGAACAGCTCGGAGGTGATGGTGTTGAGATCGTCGGCGGCGCCGAGCATCGCCCGCACCATCGGCAGCCGACCCGAGGCCTCGGCGATCGCCCGCGCCAGCAGGGTCTTGCCGACCCCCGACTCGCCGAGCATCAGCACCGGCAGCTCCGAGCCGACCGCCATCGCCAGCTCGGCCCGCAGCGGCGCCATCGACGGGTAGCGGACCAGCTCGTCGAGCGACGGCGGCGGCAGGCGACGGCCCTCGCGCGCCACCGCCGCCCGCAGGTCCTCGCGGGCGGCGATCGCCGACTCGTTGCGATCGAGCACCACCGCCAGCAGCGCCGCCGTCAACTCGACCAGCTCGAGCGCCTCGGCGCCGGCGTCGCGGCGCGGGTCGCGGAAGTCGACGTAGAGCACGCCGCGCGGCGCGACCGCCGCGTCGTCGCCGGCCAGGAGCGGCCGCAGCGGGGCGGCCAGCGCGATCAGGATGCCGAGCGACGCCATGCTGCTGGTGATCGCGTCGTCGCCCAGCGCCCAGCGCCGCGGCCGACCGCTGCGCCAGACCTCGTGGACCACGCCGCGGCTGATCTCGGTCTGCTCGGCCGGTGACAGCCGGCCGCCGGGGCCGCGCGCCTCGAGCGTGACGGTGGCGCCAGCGGCGTCGGTGAGGAAGGCCAGCGCGCGGTCGGCGTGCAGCGCCTCGACGACCGTGGTCAGGCACTCCTCGACGAAGTCGTCGCGGCTCGCCGCCGTGCTGAGGCGCGCGATGATCGCGCGCAGGCTGTCCCACCGGGTCTCGGCCATCGCTCCACGCTCGCCGGTCGCGGCGGTCGCGGTCAAGGCGCGGGCGCGACCGCCAGCTCGTGGCGGCACCGCCGACGGCTGGCGGCCGACGGCGACCGCCGACGACGCAACCGCCCGTGCCGCCACGGTCGCCGACTGGCACGGGCCGTGCTGAGGCCGGCGTGGTCGTCCCGCCGTCGCCGTACTGGCCCCAGGAGATCCTTCATGAAGCTGCTGTCGTCGTCGCTGCTCGTCGTCGCCACCACCGTCACCCTGATCGGCTCGGTCGCCGCCGAGCCGCTCGCCCGGCCGTGTGACACCAAGGCCGGCTGCATGAAGACCGTGAGCTGCCCCGCCAGCTTCACCCTCCACCAGGAGGCGTTCGGCAAGTACGTCTGCCGCAAGGCGACCAGCGAGGTCCAGACCGCGTCGCTCGGCTGCGACGGCGGCGCGACCATGAAGCACGTCGCCGGCGTCGACGTGTGCGAGAAGGACCGGGTGGTCACCCCGACCTGCCGGCCGATCGGCCTCGAGAAGTACACCTGGGACGCGAGCGTGAAGAAGTGCAAGCGCAACAGCGGCGCCGACACGTGGAAGGACCAGAACATCAAGTGTCCGTCCGGCACCAGCTACAAGCCGAGCGGCAAGTGCGAGGGCACCACGTCGACGCCGGTGTGGTCGGCCTACAACCTCGACGCCTGCGACGACCTGCTCGACGGCAGCGGCTGGGTCGCCGACTTCGTCGGCAACAAGGACATGTGCGTGAGCAGCAGCACCGAGTACGCCTGGAAGTCGCCGACGATCGATTGATCGCGCCGATGTGCGAGAGTCGGGGCGTGCGTACCGCCCCCTCGCTCGCCCTGCTGGTCGCCCCGCTGTTCGCCTCGCTGTGCGCGGTCGCGGCCTGCGCCGAGCCGACCCCGGATCCGCCCGACGAGCAGCGGCCCGACGGCGTCGCGCTGTGTTACTCGCCGGCGGCCGAGGCCCACCCGGCGACCGCGGCGTTCTGGGCCGCGCTCGGCGGCGGCGACCGCGCGGCCCGCGCCGACGTCGTCGATCAGCTCGAGGCGGCGGTGGTCGAGCAGCCCGATCAGGAAGAGCTGCACCTGCTGCTCGGCCTGGCCGACCTGTGGACCCTGGCCGAGCCGCTGCCCGGCGAGGAGGCACCGGCCGCCCAGCTCCCGGCGGCGCTCGGCGCCCGCGATCACCTCCGGCGCGCCTACGAGCTGTGCCCGACCGATCACCGCATCGCCGCCTGGCTCGGGCCGGTGCTGGTCCGCTTCGGCCGCACGCTGAACAACCCCGACATGGTCGCCGAGGGCCTGGCGGTGCTCGACCAGGGCGTCGCCGCCTACCCGTCGTTCGTGCTGTTCTCGCGCCTGCTGGTGTTCGCCGACGAGCCGCGCGACTCGCCCGACTTCCAGCGTGCGCTCGACGCCGTGGTCGCTAACCGCGACGCCTGCGCCGCGACGCCCGGCGATCCGGCGTGCACCGATCACCCGCGCGCCGCCCACAACCGCGAGGGCGCGGCGGTGTTCATGGGCGACGCGCTGGCCAAGGCCGGTCGCCGCGCCGACGCCGCCGAGGCCTACCAGGCGGCGATGGCCGAGCCCGGCTACGCCGGCTGGGCCTTCCAGGCCGTGCTCGCGTCGCGCCTGTCGACGCTCGACGCGCGGATCGCGGCGTTCGCCACCGCCGACCCGACCGACGATCCGCCGGTGGCGTGGGCGGTCACCGATCAGTGCGCGATGTGCCACACCCGCTGATCAGCGAGGTGGGCCAGCCGTGACCGGCGTGCGCGCGAGGCGCACCGCCCTGCTCGCCCTGGCAGCCGCGGTGACGGTCGCCGCCGCGTGGTGGCTGGTGGCACCCGCCACACCGCCGACGTCGCGCGCGCCGACGATCCCCGCGCCGACGATCCCGGCGCCGACCATCCCGGCGCCAACCATCCCGTCGCCGGCCGCCGCGATCGACCCGGCCTCGAACGTGACCCGCGCCGACTACGTCGGCCCCGAGGCGTGCGCGCGCTGCCACGCCGACAACGCCGCCGGCTGGCGGCGCGGCCTGCACGCGACGATGAACCAGCGGGCGACCCCGGCGGCGATCGTCGGCGACTTCGACGGCGCGACGCTGGCCTACGGCGGCGGCGCCGCCCGCTTCGAGCGCGACGGCCGCGACGCGCGCATGGTCCTCACCGATCGCGCCGGCACCACCCGGCGCTACCGGGTCACCCGCACGATCGGCAGCCGCGGCCTGCAGGAGTACGTCGGCGTCGACGAGGCCGCGGCCACGCCGGTCGAGCTCCGCCTGCCGTTCGGCTGGTGGCGGGCGCGGCCCGGCTGGTACCCGCAGCCGTACTACGACTCGTGGTTCCCGGCCGAGTACGCCGGCGGCAGCGCGACGCCGGTGTTCGATCCGTTCGTCCCCGATCCGTCGCCGTGGGCCGCGCGCTGCCCGTGGTGCCACAACACGTATCCGTTCGCGACCCGGCTGGCCCGCGCCGACGTCGGCCACGGCCCCGAGCGCTACCTCGCGCCGGTCGCGCCGGCGATCACCGACAACCGCCTGCCAGTCGACGACCTCGTCACCGTCGGCATCTCGTGCGAGAGCTGTCACCTGGGCGGGCGCGCGCACGCCGCCGAGCCCGAGCGGGTCGCGCCCAGCTTCGTGCCGGTCGGGGCCGAGGTCCGCTGGCGCGCCGACGCGCCCCGGCTGCCGGCGCCGGGCGATCGCGACGATCCCCGGGTGCTCAACACGCTGTGCGCCCAGTGCCACTCGGCGCCCACGCCCCGCTACCCCGACGGCAGCGCGGCCCGCAACTCGAGCGAGGCGCTCGACCTCGCCGCCGGCGGCTGCGCGGGCGCGATCCGCTGCGTCGACTGCCACGACCCTCACCAGCGCGGCGCCGAGCCCGGCGGGCCCGACCGCGCGGCCCCGGTCGCGGCCTGCACCCGCTGCCACGCCGAGCTCGCCACCGCCGCCGCCGCCGCCGCCCACGGGCGCCACGCCGCGTCGGTGACCTGCCTCGACTGCCACCTGCCGCGGATCGTCCAGGGCATCGGTGCGGTCGTGCGCTCGCACCGGGTGTCGTCGCCCGGCGATCCGGCGATGCTCGCCGCCGGCGCGCCCAACGCGTGCAACCTCTGTCACCTCGACCGGTCGATCCGCTGGACGGTGGCGGCGCTGGCCCGCTGGGGCGTGGTGGCGACGATCGCGCCGTCGTGGCGGCGGGCCTACGGCGGCGATCTCGACTTCGCGGTCGGGCCGACCTGGCTGACAAGCCGCGAGCCGTTCGTGCGGCTGGTCGCCGCCGCCGCCTACGCCCGGGCCGGCGATCGCCGGGCGCTGCCCGCCTTGCTCGAGGCGCTCGACGATCCGCAGGCCAACCCGCGGATGTGGATCCTCTTCGCGATCGAGGACCTCCTCGATCGGCGGCTGTCCCGTGGCGAGTACGACCCGCTGGCGCCGCCGGCCACGCGCCGCCGCCAGCTCGCCCGGCTACGGGCGTGGGCCGCGCGCCAGCGCGAGCGTGGCTGACCGCGAGCGACCTGCGATCACTTGATCGGGATGTCGTGCCGCCGGGCCAGGTCGCGCAGGTGATTGCGGTCCATCCGCACCGCCCGCGCCGCGCGTGACAGGTTGCCCTGGTGCTGGGCCAGGAGCTCGCGGACGTAGCGCCGCTCGAAGCGGGCGATCGCGCCCTCCTTGGCGTCGCGGAACGAGATGGTCAGGTCGTGGCCCTCGAGCTTGTCGTCGAGCTCGCCGTCGGCGCCGACGTCGCCGAGCAGGACCGCGCGCTCGACCGCCGAGCGCAGCTCGCGGACGTTGCCCGGCCACGGCCGCCGCATCAGATCGACGATCATGCCGGCCGGCGGCGCGGCGTCGACGCCGGAGAACTGGCGGTAGAAGCTCGCCACCAGCAGCGGGATGTCCTCGGGTCGGTCGCGCAGCGGCGGCACCTTCACCCGCACGGTGTTGAGCCGGTAGTACAGGTCGGGCCGGAAGCCGCCGCGGTTGACCTCCTGCCGGAGGTCGCGGTTGGTCGCCGCGATCAGCCGCAGGTCGAGCCGGGTGGTCTCGGTCGAGCCGATCCGCTTGATCACCCGCTCCTCGAGCGCGCGGAGCAGCTTGGGCTGCATGTCGATCGGCAGCTCGCCGATCTCGTCGAGGAACAGGGTGCCGCCGCGGGCCGCCTCGAACGCGCCGGCTCGCGCCATCACCGCGCCGGTGAACGCGCCCTTCTCGTGGCCGAACAGCTCGCTCTCGATCAACGTCGGCGGGATCGCGCTGCAATCGAGGACGATGAAGGGCGCGCCGGACCGCTCGGACCGCTCGTGCACCATCCGGGCGATCAGCGTCTTGCCGGTGCCGGTCTCGCCGTCGATCAGGATCGTGGAGTCCGAGCGCGCGACCCGCTCGAGCACCGAGAACACCCGCCGCATCGCCGGGCTCGCGCCGAGCAGGCAACCGAACTGCTCGTCGGCCGGCAAGGCCTCGATCACCTGCTCGCCGGCGCCCTCGATCGCCAGCGTCGTGCCGCCGACGGTCAGGCGCGAGCCCGGCCGCAGGTAGGCGCCGTCGATCCGCACCCCGTCGACGAAGGTGCCGTTGGTCGAGCCGAGGTCGCGGACGTGCAGCCCGGCCGGCATCACCGTCAGCTCGCAGTGGTGGCGCGACACCGTCGGGTCGCTCAGGATGAACCGGTTGCCGGGCGACGAGCCGATCGCCAGCGGCTCGCTGGTCGATCGCACCTCGCGCCCCTCGTCGACGCCGCGGACGACCCGGACCACGAAGCAGTCGAAGATGGCCTGGGTGCTGCGCGAGCTGCGGGTCTTGCCGCGGCCATCGGCGGGGGGATCGGCCAGAGCGGCCGCGGCGGTGGCCGCCGGTGGCGGCGGCGGCAGGGACGACCGGGTGCTGTCTCCTCGGGTGAGCATCGGCCCCGGCCTTTGCACCGGTCGTGCCGCCGCGGCGGCGGCGTGATCTCGGCCACCTGGGCCCCGCACGCCCACCCAGGCGCGCGTCGGGTGCGGGCCGGACCCCGCAGTGCAGGCCCGGGCCTGCAGGCGGCACCGGCCCGATCGCGATGCTATCGTCAGGCCGTGATCCGCTTCCTCGTCACCGTCGGGATCGTCGGCGCGCTGGTCTTCTTCGGCGCGACGGTGCCGCTGGGCAAGCGCACCTTCTTCGGCCACGTGCGCGCGATCTGGAGCACGCAGGAGGCCAAGGACATGCGCGAGGGCGTCGGCGAGAAGGCCGGACCGGTGGTCGACAAGCTCGAGCGCGGGGTCAAGGCCGGCGTCCGCGAGGCGACCAAGGACGACCCGGCCGGCAGCGGCGCCGGCTCGACCGCCCGCCGCGACGCCGGCGTGGCGCCGCGGCCCGCCACCCGCTGACCCGTCGTGGCGCCGAGCGCGTGGGCGCCCCGACGATGCGCAGGCGTCGTCAGCGCCGCCGGCGACCGGCCAGCCGCAGGACGCGCTCGAGGTAGGCCAACTCGAAGGCGGCCGCCGCGATCGCCTTCGCCTCCGCTAGCGAGATGCGCCGGATCCGTAGATCGTCGGCGGTGATCTCGATCGGGCGCTGCGCCGCGCGCCCGGCCACGCGGACCGCCGCCTCCGTCAGCGTCAGCGCCAGCTCGCGGACGTTGCCCGGCCAGGCCTGGGCGGCGAGCGCGATCGCCGCGGCCGGCGTCAGGCTCGCGGGGCCGAGCCCGAGCTGTGCCGCGGTGCGGTCGAGCAGCCCTGCGGCGAGCGCCGCGATCTCCGATCCGAGGTCTTGGACGGTCGGCACGTCGACCACGTCGATGTCGAGCGCGGCGCGGAGCTCGGGCAGGAACCTTCGTACCCTCACGGCGTCGCGCAGGCTGGTGCGGCTCGAGGCGATGATCCGGACGTCGACCGGATGCGATCGCAGCGCGCCGACGGGGCGGACGGTGCCAGTCTGCATCAGCGTCAGCAGCATGCGCTGCAGGCCGGTCGACAGCTCCGCCACATGATCGAGGTACAGCGTGCCGTGGTCGGCCGCGAGCACGTGGCCCAGCGAGCCGAGGAGGTTGCCGAACAGCTCGCTGCCGCCGGTGTCGGCCGACAGCGCGGCGCAGTCGACCTCGACGAAGGGGCGGTCCCAGCGCGGCCCACCGCGCCGGATCGCCTGCGCCACCAGCGCCTTGCCGACGCCGGCCGGCCCGACGACGAGGACCGGCCGCGCGTGGCCGGCGGCGGCGACGATCGCGTCGCGCACCCGTGCCACCGGCGACGGCGACACGATCGCCGCATCGAACCACGCGTCGAGCTGTTCGCGCACCTGCACCTCGCCCGGGCTCAACGGCCCGCCGCCAGCGTACGCCAGGCGTCGGCGTTGGGCGACCCGCCGCGGGGGCCGGCCGGCGGCGTGGGAGTGGTGCGCGGTCTCCGGCCGTGCGAAACCGGGGGAAGGGGGCATGGCATGAAGCGGATCATCTCGTCAGCGCTCGTCATCGCGGTCGTCGCGGGCTGTGGCCCGAAGACCGGCGACCACGCCACCGCCGGTCAGGCCGGTGACGTCGACTGCCAGACCGCGGTCCGCAGCGGCGGCCGGTACGACGCGACCCCGCCGACCGACGCGCAGGTGGCCCGGGCGGTGGCGCTGTGCGAGGAGCAGGCGTGGACCGCCGAGGCCCGCACCTGCATCGCGACCGCGACGTCGCGCGCCGGGGTCGAGGAGTGCGCGATCGCCGCGGGCCTGGTCAAGCGACCGCGCACCGAGGCCGAGCTCAACCTGGGCGCGCTCGGCAAGGAGGCGCAGGTCGTCTACATCGAGCGCTCCAGCTTCCCGGTGGCCACGGTCGGGCTGACGCCGGCGACGCCGTGCTGCGACGGGCCGGGGCACCAGTGTCCGGTGGCCGCGTCCGACTGGACCGGCGCGCCCTGGGACGAGCTGGCGTTCGAGCAGAACCGGCCGTTCGGGTTCCAGTACGCGTACGCCAGCGTCGACGGCCAGACCTTCGAGGCCCGCGCGGTCGGCGATCTCGACTGCGACGGGATCGCGGTCACCTACCTGCTGCGCGGCCGGCTCGTCGATGGCGCGCCGACCGTCGAGCTCATCCCGCCGACCGACGCGGACTGACCGGCGGCGCGGTGGGCAACCGCCGCGGCGGCCACGCCGGCGAGGCGGGCTGGCCGGTGGCCGGACACGCCTGGCCGGATACCGGACACAACGTCCGGATTCCGGACACATGGCGACATCGTTCTGCGCGGTTGCGCGCGGCACGCCGCTTGCTCCGGCCGCGCCGGTGCCGTCGTTGACCCACGAGGCCCCGCTGGTGGTGCTGCGCGAGGAGCCGGCGCTGATCGCCGCGCTGCTGCGCGAGTCGCTCGGCGTGCCGGTGCCCGACTTCGTCGGGGCCGAGCTCGGCGACCCGGGCTTCACCCAGGCCGTGCCGGCCGAATTCCGCGCCGACCTGGTCATCCACCTGCGCGGCGCGGGCCCGACCCGACCGACGGTGCTCGGGCTGGTCGTCGAGATCCAGCGCGCGCGGGACGAGCGCAAGCGCCGGAGCTGGCCGCTGTACCTGGCGGCGCTGCACGCCCGGCTCGATTGCCCGACCGGCCTGGTGGTGATCGCCACCGATGACGCCGTGGCGAGGTGGGCGGCCACGCCGATCACCAGCCTGCAGCTCGGATCGACGGTGACGCCGCTGGTGCTGGCGCCCGCCGACGTCCCCCGGCCGTCGCGAGCGGCCGCGCGCGAGCGCCCGTGGCTGGCGGCGCTGGCCGCGATCGTCCACGGCAACGCGCCCGGCGGGATCGAGGTGGTCCTCGCCGCCCTGGCGGCCGCCCGCGACCTCACCGGCGACCCGAAGGCGGTCTGCTATGATGTGATCTACGCGAGCCTCGGCCAGGCGTCGCGTCGCGCGCTGGAGGAAGCGATGAGCCTCGAGGACTACGAGTTCCAGAGCGACTTCGGTCGCATGTACGCCGAGAATCGCCGCCAGGGCCGCGCCGAAGGCCGCGCCGAAGGCCGCGCCGAGGGCCGCGCCGAGGGCCGCGCCGAAGGCGAGCGCGAGGCGGTGCGCGGCGTGATCCTGACCCTGGCCGAGCGCCACGATGGCGTGGCGCCGGCGCTGCGGAGCCGGGTGCTGGCCTGTGACGAGCTCGAGCGCCT
>Ga0075163_10007176_pt1 | contig 14759 bp, 10 predicted proteins | sample JI1023141ADNA_FD_71478 | JGI IMG/M metagenome (GOLD analysis project Ga0075163, IMG submission 71478) | Wastewater effluent complex algal communities from Wisconsin, to seasonally profile nutrient transformation and Carbon sequestration -... | ecosystem: Engineered > WWTP > Effluent > Algae...
GAGGACGGCCCCGCCTGGCAGCCGCACATCCGCAACAAGGAACGTCGGCGCAAGCTGGCGGTGCGCTTCAAGGACACCAAGGACCCATTCCGTATCGTGATTGTCCGCGATATGTGGCTGACGGGCTTCGACGCGCCTTGCCTGCATACGCTCTACGCCGACAAGCCCATGCAGGGCCATGGCCTCATGCAGGCCATCGCCCGCGTGAACCGGGTCTTTCGCGACAAGGACGGCGGGCTTGTCGTCGATTACCTGGGCCTGGCGGATCAGCTCAAACGCGCCCTGGCGACCTACACCCAAAGCGGCGGACGCGGCAGCCCGAGCGTCAACGTGGCCGAGGCTGTAGTCGTGATGCAGGAAAAATATGAGATTGCGTGCGAGATCCTGCACGGCTTCGACTGGGGCAAGTGGATGACCGGCACCCCGGCCCAGCGGCTCGCGCTCATCCCCGCCGGGCAGGAGCACGTCCTTGCGCAGGACGATGGCAAGGCACGCTTCGTCAAGGTCGTCACCGACCTGTCCCGCGCCTTCGCCCTGTGCGCCGCCAGCGATGCCGCCGTAGCAGTGCGCGATGATATTGCCTTCTTCCAGGCCATCAAGGCAGCGCTGGCCAAGCCCGCCGGGGAGCGGCGCTCGCCCGAGGCCCTGGACTTCGCCGTGCGCCAGCTGGTGTCCAAGGCCATCACCGCGAACGACGGCATCATCGATGTCTTCACCGCCGCGGGCCTGAAGAAGCCGGACATCTCGATCCTGTCAGACCAGTTCCTCGCCGAGGTTCGCGGACTGAAATACAAAAATGTCGCCTCCGAGCTGCTCGCCAAGCTGCTCAAGGACGAGATCCGAACCCGCTCCGCGCGCAATCTGGTCCAGGGCCGCGCCTTCTCGGAGATGCTGAAGTCGACGCTCAACGCCTACCACAACCGAGCCATCGCCACGCACGAAGTGATCGAGGAGCTGATCAAGCTCGCCAAGGCGCTGGAAGCCGCCAAGCAGCGCGGCGAGGACCTGGGCCTTTCCCCCGACGAAGAAGCTTTCTATGATGCGCTCGCCGCCAACGAGAGCGCAGTCAAGGCGATGGGAAACGCCGAGCTGAAGGTCATCGCCGCTGAGCTTGTGACCGCCGTCCGCAAGAGCGTAACCATCGACTGGGCCGTCCGCGATGGAGCCCGCGCCAAGATCAAGGTGCTGGTCAAGCGCATCCTTAGAAAGCACGGCTACCCGCCCGACCTTCAGGAAGAGGCGACCAAGACCGTGCTGGCCCAGGCCGAGCTGCTGTGTACTGAATGGGCCGCCTAAGCTCAGTCTGTGAGAGGCGACCTCTCTGAATCGACGCCCCTGCCCTCAACGGTCGTAGGTTCTATACCTTGATCACCTACAGACCTATTTGTCTGTCAAAAGTGGCAGGGCGTGGCCGGGGTAACACGGTTTAAGAATGGCCGCCCCTAGATTCAAAAATGCACTCTCTTGGAGGCAAATTTGCTCGCCCTTAGCCATTGGTCGGACCTAAAATACTGCACTTCACTCTGTGCCGCCGGCCCTTCATGGTAGGCATGCAGAACGCAGAGCGCAGGTCCTTGAGCGCGTTGATCAACCGATCGAGACAATAGCGCCAAGTGGCTGCATCAAAGCAGTGCGCGGGGCAGGTGAGGTAGCAAAAGCCAGCATGGACCATGGACCAAGTTGGTCTAAATGGCGGTGGATCTTCGTAATGCTGTGTCCGCTTCGTGAGGACCTTCCTTCCCGGTCTCAGACGGAGAAAAGGTCCAATAGCGGACACTACAGTACGGGCGTACACAATCTATAGTAGGGGCGCGAGATCATGCCGATCGTCAAGGAGTGTTACGAGAACGCCCTCGAGAAAAACCCCAAGCTTGAGGGTCGCCTCGTCGTCCACCTCAATATCGTCGCCGAGCCGCAAGTCGGGGGGCTGGTGGACTCCTCGGAGGTCGAGCGAGAGGGGCCGCTCGGCTTGGAGCCAGCGCTGGTCGAGTGCGTGCAAGAAAGCATGTACGCCATCAAGCTCAAGGCGCCCCGCGGCGGCGGGCAGGTAAAGGTCAGCTACCCCATCATCTTCAGAAATGACGGCCCGCCTGATGGCGGCGAGCAGCCCTAGAGCGAAGCAGTAGCGACCGCGGCGCGGGACCATCGCTGGGACTCAGGTCGTGGGTGCGGACGTTGCAGGCGGAAGCGCAGGGCGAGGTATGGGTTGTCGGAGGAGGAATGACAGCACGCGCATGTCTGGACGGCGGCTTCCTTGATGAGCTGGAACTTTACGTCATCCCGCGCCTGCTCGGCGATGGCATACCGCTCTTTGCGCGGCGGAAGGACATAGTGGCGCTGGAATTGCTCCAGACGCTGCCGTTTCACAATGGCGTTGGACCCCGTCGGAGAGCCTATACGGCGAGGGTCGCCTTTGCGGCCCATCCGTTTGACACGGCTTCCGTGAAGGGGACGGACCCCCGGCCGTGCGCCGAGCCGCAGCCGACGCACGGCCAAAAGGTCGCTGACCACTCGGCTCCTACGCCGCCGGCCGAATGAATCGCCCCACGTGCTGCAGGAAGTCCGCCTTCCCCAGCGCCACGCCCTGGTTGCGCAGGCAGGTGCAGCCCGTCGAACTCGATCACCACTGGCTGGTTGGGAACGGGCAGCTTAATCTCGACGGTCTCGACGGTCTCGGCGGTCTCGAACGCGGATTCGGCGAGCTGGGAGAGCTGCGCGATGGTCTGCGTGATGTGCGCCTTGAGCTCGTCCAACCTCAGCTCCTTGGCGGCAAAAGGCGGCGACGTCTGGCCCTGCAAGCGCGCCATCGTACTCAAGGCCATCTCGCAGGCGATCTGCACCTGCGTGCCGAGCGGGTACATGTCCGGCGCGAGCCGCGCCGCGACCAGCTGCGCCTGGTCGAGCTTCGTGTCGGCCGCGTGATGAGCCGCCTTGTCCAGGATGTGCGACAAGTCGTCCATGGCGGTGAGCTCAGATTTCTGGTCTGCCCACTTCATGGAGTGGTCTGGATTACTCACCCGCCATCGATTCACGCTCGATTGCCAGCCGCACGCGGTCTAGCGTACCACCCGACATCCCTTCGTCCGCGAGCGCATCGACTAACTACATACTGTTTCATTTGCAGTATACGCACAGCTTGTCTCGTTGTGCGTCCAGGCTGACACCCTCTGTCGCTTGCTCCTGTGTATTTACCTGAACGTGTCCGATGACCGTTTTGGGAGGTCTGCATGAGGTGTATGTGTTTGCATGCAAAACGGAATAAGAGATTCTGCCGATCGTCCGTCTTCTTGTCGAGCAGGTGGCGGACGAGGTCAGCGGTCGCGGTCAACGACCGTGGTGACAAGCCCCGCGAGCCGGTCCCGGCTCTCGGACGGTGGCAGCTCGCGCAAGGTCGCGCGGGCGCATGCTGCGTGCTCGCGCGCCCGGCGCGTCGCTTCCGCAGTCGCCCCGGTCCGGAACAGCAGCTCGCTCAGAGGACGCCCGTCTTGGGGATGAACAAGATTCCGGTGAGCACACCCCGGTAGTCCAATCAGCGACGCCTCCCGCAGGGCCGCGCGGGAGGGGGCGGGAACAAATACTGAAGCTGCTTCCACCTCTCGGAGCCAAGTAGGGGCTTGGCCAGGGCCAGCTCGTACCGCTACCGATCGGTAACCTCCATGAAATTTTCGCCATCCACGGTGCTGTTTCCGGTTATCATGCAGCCGATAGTCTATGATCCGGGGCGACGCGTTACTACCTCCGTCGGGAGCATCGGCATAGAGCCCGCGGCGTCCGGAGCGAGTCCCGAGCATTTACAGGAACCCATCCCCATGCCTACTCTGGCGTCTGGTCAAGTCATCGCGGAGCGCTTCATCATCGAATCGGTCGCCGGCAGCGGAGGCATGGGGACGGTGTTTCGCGCTCACGATAGCCAGACCGGAGGCCCGATCGCGATCAAGATCTTGAATCTGGCAGGAAGAGGATTTCACGAAGTCGAGCGGTTCAACCGGGAAGCGCAGATCCTTTCCGAGATCCAACACCCCGGCATCGTGAAGTATGTCGGGCGCGGGCAAACCGAGCAGGGTCAGCCCTTTCTGGCCATGGAGTGGCTGCAGGGCGAAGATTTGGCCCAGCACCTTCGGCGAGCCGCCCTGTCGCTCACGGACTCCATCGCCTTGCTCCGGCAGAGCGCCGAAGCACTGGCAACTGCACATCGACTCGGTATCGTGCACCGCGACATCAAGCCAAGCAACATCTTCCTCTGTGCTGGTGAGGTCGGACGAGTGGTCTTGCTCGACTTTGGCGTCGCCCGTCTGTTGGCGCGCTCGCCAACGCTCACCGACACCGGTATGGTCATCGGAACTCCCGAATACATGGCGCCTGAGCAGGCGTGCGGCCGGCGCGGCATCCTCCCCAGCGCCGATATCTTCTCGCTCGGCTGCGTGCTGTTCGAGTGTCTGACGGGAAGTCCGCCGTTTACTAGCGAGCACCTTGCGGGAATCTTGGCCAAGGTACTGTTCGAGGAAGCGCCGCCGCTGCGCAAGCTCTGTCCGAAAGTACCGGCGCAGCTCGCGGCGCTGCTCGCACGCATGCTGGCGAAGCCGCCGGAACAGCGCCCCGCTGATGCCACAGCGCTGCTTGCCGAGCTTGATGCGCTCGACATGTCCTTATGCTCTCTGGAACACGCCCCAAGTCTCGGGGGAGCCCTCCACTCCGATTCGCTGCTGGCTACCGAGCAGCAACTTTGTTCCGTCGTGATCGCGCTGGCAAGCGATTCGCTGCACGGAAGGTCAGTAACGCTCGACACCGCGGAGGCTGAGCGGAATGAGGAACACCACCTCAGCCTGCGCGCGGCACTGGTTGGCCTCGGGGCTCGCGCCGAGAGCTTGGCCGATGGCTCCGTGGTGGCTACGCTCACTGGGGCGGTGCATGCTACCGATCAGGTCGCCCTGGCAGCTCACTGCGCCCTTCTGCTCAAAGAGCGCTGGCCCGAGGCCCTGGTCGTTCTGGCTACCGGCCGCGGGATGGTCAAAGACCAGCTGCCGGTCGGCGAGGCGATTGAGCGGGCGACGCGGCTCTTGCACGAACCGGTCACCGGGGCGACGCCCGATGATTCATCCGGACAGCAGGGCACGCCGATGGGGGTGCGCCTGGATGAGCTAAGCGCCAGTCTGCTCAGCGGCCGCTTTGCCGTGCACCGGAGTGAGGGCAGCATCCTGCTGCACAGCCGCAGCGCCTCCCTGGATGAGACCAGGCCGCTGCTCGGCCAGCCGACACCATGCGTGGGGCGAGAGCAGGAGCTGCGGGTGCTGGAGGTGATGCTCACCGGCTGCACTGAGGAATCCCGAGCGTGCGCGGTCCTTTTGACCGCCTCCGCGGGCATTGGCAAGTCGCGCCTGCGACACGAGTTCCTGCGACGGCTCCATGCGCGAGGTATACAGTTAGAAATCATGGTCGGTCGCGGCGATCCGATTCGGGCCGGCGCACCATACGAGCTCCTCGGCCAGATCCTGCGGCAGCTGTGTGACGTGCAAGGCAGCAAAGAGGGGGCGACGCAGCAGGCGAAGCTGCGCGAACGACTGGGTCGTCATCTGGCTCCGGCGGACGGCCAAGGGGTGGTCGAGTTCCTCGGAGAGCTGTGCAGCGTACCTTTCCCGGACGCGCAGTGCGCACCGCTGCGCGCTGCCCGTCGCGACCCCAAAGCCATGGCGGATAGCATCACGCGCGCCTTTATCCAGTGGCTACGGGCAGAGTGTCAGCAACAACCGGTGCTGATCGTGCTGGAAGACCTGCACTGGGGGGATCTGCTGAGTATCAAGCTCATTGAGCAGGTGCTGCGCGAGCTCAGCGACCAGCCGCTGATGGTGGTGGCGCTGGCGCGGCCTGAAGTCGACCAGCTGTTCCCAAAACTGTGGGCAGGACGGGTACAGGAGCTCAGGATCCAGGGCCTGGGAAACCGCGCTAGCGAAGCGCTGATCAAGCAGGTGCTTGGGCAGCAAGTCGACCGTCAGGTGATAAATCGTCTTGTCAAGCAGGCCGCCGGCAATGTACTGCACCTGGAGGAGCTGATCCGCTCCGCAGCCGAGCAGAAGGGGGACTCCACGCCTGCCAGCGTCCTTGCCATGCTGCAGGCTCGCGTCAGTCGCCTCGGCTCTGGGGAGCGGCGAGTGTTACGTGCAGCCAGCATCTTTGGCAATAGCTTCTGGCGGGGCGGAATTGGCTGGCTGCTCGGACAGACCTACCCAGCCCAGCAGCTGGATACTTGGCTGGATTCGCTGATCTCCGAGGAAGTGATTACACGCGACCGCGAGAGCCGCTTCGCCGAGGACGCGCAGTATGGCTTTCGCCATGCGCTTGTGCGCGACGCCGCATATAGCCTGTTGACCGAGCCTGACCGCAAGCTGGCGCACCGACTGGCTGGACTCTTCCTGGAGGAGGCTGGCGAGCAAGACGCCATGAGCCTGGCTGAGCACTTCCGTGAGGCTGACGAGCCGCAGCGCGCGGTGCTGTGGTACACTCGGGCCGCAGATCGCGGCATCGCCGGCAACGACTTGGACCGTGCCTGGTGGTGCGTCGAACGCGCTTCCCAGTGCGGAGCCCAGGGCGAACTCCTAGGTGTGCTGCGGAGCTTGCAGTGTGCCATCTACTTTTGGCGCGGCTCGTGGGCCGCCGCCTATCCCTTCGGAGCCGAGGCGCTTCCCTTGCTGCCGCCAGGGTGCGTGCGCTGGTGCAGTACGCTCGGGCACCTGCTAGTCAGCGCGGGCTCGACCGGCAGGGGCGATGAGTTTGCACGCCTATCCCAGATGTGCACCGCCGCCACCCCGGAGCCGGACGCCCGCAGCACCTACGTCGAATCGGTCGCCAAGCTAGTCGTCGCATTCACCATGGTCGGCGTGCGCAGCGCCGCGCGCGGTTGCCTGGAGCGCATAAGCCAGCTGATCGATGGGACCCAGAGTCCAGACTTCGAGTGCTTGGGATGGCTGCTCCTATCGCGCTCTTCGTACGGGCGTTCACTCGAGGCCGACCCTTGGGGGTTCATGGCTTCGGTGGAAGCGGCCGCCGACGCTTTTCACCGGATTGGCGGCGTACGCAACAGGCTCATTGCCCAGGCTTTCATGGGAATGTTCCAATATGAAGCTGGCCAGCCCCAGACCGCCGAAGCGACGCTACGGAACGCCGCGATCGCCGGCCAACGGCTGGCTGAACCGCTGGTCACCAAGGGCGCCCGCGCTTATCTGGCCTGGATGCTGGCTCTGCAAAAGGACCCCGAGCGAGCGGCGGAAGCCGAAGCGCTGGCGCGAGAAATCGTCGAGGAAGCCGGCTTTTTTGATGGCAGCACGAACACTGCACACTGCGCGCTGGCCATTCTCGCTAGCGCTACCGGCGACTTTTCGCGAGCCGAGCTGCATGCAGTCCAGGCATGCCGGAACAGTATGAGTATGCCCATCGACCAGCTTCAGGCTCTCACCGTCCTTATCCGGCTCCGCTTGCTGCAAGGCAATACCGGCATGGCGCGCGCCTCGGTGGTGGAAGGGATGGGGCGGCTCGCGCAGATCGAGTGTGCTGGACATACCGAAGTGCCCTTTCGTCTGGCTGCGGCCGAGGTCTACGCCGCAGCGGGAGAGATGGATGCCGCCCGCAGCGCCTTACAGGAAACCCTCCACCAGCTAGAAATTCGCGCTGCTAAAGCCCCGGACCCCGCTCTGCGAGCGAGCTATCTGTCGGCGCTACCCGAGAACGCACGAGCTCTGGCGCTGGCACGGTCGTGGCTGGGCGAGGATGCGGTCATCGCCGTGCAAACCGGTGCCGCCGCGGCATCGCACTTTTTAAGATAGTCGCAATATGTCGCGGGCTACTTCTACATTCACCGACAGCGGCATCTCCGAAGTGGATTCTGAGGACCCGGCTCCGGGCTTGTTGCTGGTCTTCCGAGCCGGCAAACCGACGGTCATCTCACTCCCCTTTCGCAATGGAACGCTCCTGCTTGGCCGCGATGATGACGCGCTCGGACACGAGCGCGATGTGCGAATGTCCAGGCGGCACGCCGAGATCACCTACCATGAACAGAGGTTCTGGGTGACTGACCTCGGCAGCCGCAATGGCACCACAGTGGATGGACGCCGAGTGAGCGATCGTGAGGAGGCCAAGCTGGTCATCGGCACCGGTGAGTCGCTCTTTCTTCCTGTGCACGATTTATGCCGATTTCAGCGTTATGGGATCGATGTCTCCATGGAGCGTGTGCTCGGTCCTTCCTCCCTGCGGGTGATGCAAGAGGTGGCACGCATCGCGCGCAGTAGCGCTGTTCTGCACATTACCGGTGAGAGCGGCGTCGGCAAGGAAGGCATCGCGCGGGCCTTCCATAGTGCCGGGCCGAATCCCTCCAGCCCCTTTGTCGCCGTCAACTGCGCTACCATTCCCGAAGGGATCGCCGAGCGCCTGCTGTTCGGTGCCAAGCGCGGTTCCTATTCGGGTGCCGACTCGGATACCCAAGGCTACGTACAAGCCGCGGACGGGGGCACCCTCTTCCTTGATGAGATCGCCGAGCTACCCGACGGGGTGCAAGCCAAGCTCTTGCGCCTGCTCGAAAACAAAGAGGTGATGCCGGTCGGAGCCGCCCGGGCGCGACCGGTTGATCTCCGCTTCTGCACCGCCACGCATAAAGAGCTGCGCGGGCTGGTCGCTGCACGGCGACTCCGTGAAGATCTGTACTTTCGGATTTCCAGTCCGCACATCGTGGTACCGGCGCTGCGTCAGCGCCCCGAAGAGATACCCTGGCTGCTCGCCATGGAGGTGCAACGAGCGGCCCCGGAGCTGGTGCTGCGCGCGTCGCTGGTCGATGCGTGCCTGATTCGGCCGTGGCCGGGGAATGTCCGTGAGCTGCTTACGGCGGCGCGCAGCGCCGTGCACAGCGCCCTGGGTCGCCACAGCGGGCGGTTGGATGCTGCGGACCTCTGCGACACCGCGGGCCGCGCCTTCGCCAACGAGGTGGCTGCGCCGCCCGCTCTGCCGCCCCCGAAGGAGCGCCCCACCGTCCGTCCGGATCGGGCGACCTTAGAGGAATCCCTCCGGCGCTCGGCGGGCAATGTCACGGCGACCGCTCGCGCCCTCGGGCTGCATCGCACACAGCTACGTCGGTGGCTGGCCTATTACGGCATTACCGCCCAGGCGGAAGGACAGCCTGGCCGGCGCCGTGCCTAGGCGCTAAGCCGCGCTCGTGTGGGCACCTGTGCCCGACACCTGTGCCCGACACCTGTGCCCGTTGCCTATCTACTCGTAACTATGCTGCACCTGGTCAGCAGAGGACCTGCCAACCCCAAGGTCCGCGGCCAACGTGTTCCAAATCGACGCTCCCGACTTGCAGGAAAGGCCTCGCGCGACGCGGCTGACGCAAATAGTTGCCTGTCGGCGACAGCTCGACCTCGGCCGTGGAGCGCGGACCCCAGACCCGTTTGCTCGGCACGCTTGTTGCCAAGAAGGTCAGCCGACCTGGGGGCTGGTTTCAACTATGAACGATCCATCAAATGACCAATCCGTTGACGTTGCAGTCCGGGGAGTGCGCTTTGCCAAGACGCTCATGGCGGCAGTCTGGCGTGAACTGTATTTGAGCTACCGGTTTGTGTGGCGCGATCTATCTGCGTCGGTAATCCCTGCCCTGATCTTCACCCTGGTCGCATTGAAGTCCAGGTCGCAGTGGAATTTCTCTGAAGTGGTCGGCGCTCTGACCCGCACCGGCGTTTATTTCTGGTTGTATATTTACTCTTTTTGTCTTGCCAACCAGCTCTCTGGACTGGAAGAGGATCGCGTCAACAAACCGGACCGACCACTGTGTGCGGGGCTGGTCTCGTACCGCGGTGCCTGCTGGCGCTGGGTACTCGTCACGTTCGGGTTCGCCTTTGTCGGTTGGCGGTTCGGTGCGCTGAAGTGGGCCCTGCTGTGGCAGGTCTGCATCGTTCTACATAACTTCTGCGGCTGGTCGAAGCACTGGTTCTCGAAGAATATGCTGGTCATGCCTGCCGGTCTGGTAGCGCTCCTAGCACCGTCGTGGGAGTTTGTTAATCCGCTTACTCCGCTCATATGGCGGTGGATCATTACACTGGCTATTGCAGTAGGGATCACAATCAACTTACAAGATCTGCGTGATATCGCCGGAGATCGTCGGGCTGGGCGCCAGACCCTGCCGATTGCCTGGGGCGAAGGGATAGCACGCATTGCCCTGAGTGTTTTGTTTGTCCTGCTGGCCGTCACCATCCATTACGTCCTGATGATGCCTGCGGGACACACTCTCACCGTATTTCTTTGTGATGGGTGCCTTGTGATTTCAAATTTGGTAATCGCCTTTCGAATTCTGATTTGCCGTTCGCCAAAATCCGATCACATGACCTACATGCTCTATACTTATTGGTTTTGTGGATTGTTGGTCAGTGCGATCTTTATTCTCTAGCGAAATATTCAATCCGATAGCCAATATTCATGGACGGGAGTCGATTAATGCAAAACACGAAAAAAACGCACAACCCTAATGCGGTAAAGGACTCAACAGCCGCCGCGGTCTCTTACTATCGCTCGGCCTGCGAACTCCTGGAGACCCGGCTGGACGGTTTTCTGCCCGGTGAACAGGAGGCTCCCCAGCCGCTGCACCGAGCGATGCGCCATGCAGTATTTTCCGGTGGCAAGCGCCTAAGACCGCGGCTGCTTATCGCGGTGGCCGCAGCCTGCGGTGCCAGCGGCTGTACGAAAGATGAGCGGGAGCTGGTGATTACCACTGCGTGTGCGGTGGAGCTGATTCATACCGCCTCTCTGGTCCACGACGATCTACCGGTCTTTGACAATGCCCAGGAGCGGCGCGGCCGTGCCACGGTGCACGTCCTGTTCGGTGAGCCACTGGCGCTTCTGGCCGGGGATGCGCTGCTCAGCCTCGCCTTCGAGATCATGGTTGCGACGCCCGTACAGCTGGCTCAGCGCACGTTGACCCTCCTGCGCCTGATGAGCATCGCAATCGGCTCGCGCGAGGGCGTAATTGGCGGCCAGAGCCTAGAGGAGTCCCCCCCATTGAGCAGCAATGCCAGGACCGCCGGCGGTCCCTCCGACGCAGTGGTCTTCCCGCCGGAGGTGGTCGAGCAGTATCACGCGATGAAGTCGGCGGCTCTGTTCCGGCTGGCGACAACCGCCGGGGCGCTGCTCAGCGGTCAGTCCGATCCGGGCGCCTGGGCGGAGGTCGGCAGCAGTCTCGGGCTCGCCTTCCAGCTTGCCGACGACCTATACGATGCCTGCGGTCAGCCGTCGGCGGCCGGCAAGCCGATGCACCGCGACGCCGTACTGGGCCATCCCAATGCGGCGCTAACCTATGGCGAAGCGCTTACTCGTAGCAAGATGTGGTGGCTATTCCATCGGGCGTGTACCCTGGCCGCAGCGCTGGCGCCCGAGCCACTGTCTCTGCTTACGCTGCTGGAGCAAGCCGGCAGCCACTTCGGGCTGACCACCTCACCAGTAGTCACGCCAGACCGGAGCGTCGACCCAGACAACCGGGCATAGATGCGTGCCTGCCCAGAATGATCACCGCGACCATCAGGCGCGAACGTACTGTGGAGAGCTTGCCTATGAGCTACCCGACCGAGCCACCCCGTGTCTTGGAGAAGTCGAACAGCAACCCACTTTCCCCCGCGGTACGCGGCTACCCGGCGGTGGGCGTACTGCCCCAGCTGCTGCGGAATCCGCTGCAGTTTACCACCCGCGCCGTGCATGATCACGCCGGAATCGCGCGGGTGAGCTTGGGTCCATTAGAAGTCACCTTGGTTGGTCGTCCGGACTACGCGCAACACATCCTGCGTGATCGGGCGGCCAACTATACCAAGGCTGGAGGGATGTGGGACGCGCTGCGCCTGCTTGGAGGAGAGGGTCTAGGCACCATTGACGGAGCCCCATGGCGAAAGCAGCGCCGCATGATGCAGCCGCTTTTTCAGCGCCCGCGGCTCGCTGGCCTGCCGCCTCTGATCACCGCCTGCGTGGATACCTGCATGCCCCGCTGGGAAGCGGCAGCCCGTAAGCGGGCACCGCTCGATATCGTCCCCGAGCTGGAGCAGATCACGATGCGTGTAGTCTTACGTACCAGCTTCAGCACCGCCATCAATGATGCCGAGATTGCCGAAATAAATGCAGCGATCAGCTTCGCCCTCGGCCATGTCGGAATGCGCATGTGGGCCGCGTCCCTGCCGCCGTGGCTGCCAATGCCCGGCCACCGGCGTTTTAGGGCCGCGCTGCAGCTTATTGATCGCATCGTATATCGCATCATCGAGGAGCGGCGGCGCAAGCCAGAGGCGACCGACGACTTGCTGGCGCTACTGCTGACGACCCGTGACGAAACCACCGGGGCGGCAATGAGCGATCAGCGGTTGCGCGATGAGCTGGTGGGGTTCTATGTCGCGGGCTACGAGACGGTCAGCAACGCGCTTAGCTGGACCCTCTATCTGCTGGGTCGGCATCCGGAGGTCCAGAGCCGGCTGCATGAGGAGCTCGATCTGGTCCTGGCCGGACGCACGCCGAGCTTTGCCGACCTGAGTCAGCTTACTTATACCAAGATGATTTTTCAGGAAGTGCTGCGCCTGTACCCGCCGGCGTGGATCGTGCCGCGCTGCGCGCAAGAAGAAGACCTGCTTGGGGGCTACCGGATTCCCGCCGGAGCGCATATCGCGATCCTATTGTACGCGATCCACCGCCATCCCAGCCATTGGAATGACCCCGAGGCGTTCAAGCCCGAGCGTTTCAGCGAAGGGAGCACTGTTCGGGCTCCGTGCGCGTACTTGCCGTTCGGCGCCGGCGCGCGCCAGTGCATCGGCAGCAGCTTTGCGCTCATGGAGGGACCGCTGGTGCTGGCAATGCTGGCGCAGCGGTTTCGGCTACGGCTGTGGCCTGGGCATCCGGTCGAGCCCCGGGGTGCCCTTGCATTGCGACCGCGTCATGGCGTCCGGGTGAGCCTTGAAGCGCGCGGGGTCGGCCACGGCAGGGGCACCGGCAGTTGATGTACACCGACGTTGCAGCCGATGGCCGCGCTGCCGGTGCGACAGGTCTCTGGTTGAACAGACTGAGTAGTGGAGCCTGATTCCAAAAGGAGCTTGAGTATGAACGGAAAAATGCTGCAAGGGAAAGTAGCCCTTATCACGGGGGGCGCGTCGGGCATCGGGCAAGCGGCGGCGCTCGTATTCGCGCGGCACGGCGCCCAGGTCGTAGTCGCCGACATCGACAGCGCAGGGGGGGCGGCTACGGTTGACCAGGTTCGCCAGCAGGGGGGCGAAGGGCTGTTTGTCCATGCCGACATCGCCGAGACCGCTGCGGTCGAGCGGATGCTCGGCGAAGCCGTCGCGCGGTTTGGGCGCATCAACTGCGCCTTTAACAACGCGGGCATCGAGGGACCTATGGGTCCGGTCGCGGATATTGCCGAAGAACAGTGGGATCACTTGATGCGCGTGGATCTGCGCGGCACCCTCCTATGCATGAAGTACGAAGTCCGCGAGCTGCTGAGGCACGGGGGTGGCTCTATCGTCAACAACGTGTCCGTCGCTGGACTTGTGGGCACAGTGGCCAACGGTATCTACACCGCGGCCAAGCATGGCGTCATCGGGCTTACCCGCAGTGCAGCGCTGGAGTATGCCCGCCAAGGGGTGCGTATCAACGCCGTTTGCCCCGGCGGCATTAATACGCCCATGCTGGCGCGCGCAGCGCGGGGAATGCCGGAGATGTTCAGCGCCATCGAGTCGCTACACCCTATCGGACGGGTGGGACGGCCGCAGGAGGTCGCTGAGGCCGCTGCCTGGCTGTGCTCCGATTATGCCTCTTTCGTAGTCGGTCAGGCCCTGGCCGTGGATGGTGGGTACACAGCGCAGTAATTCCGGCTTCCGCCTCTCTCGCAGCGGCACCATGTCGAGGTGGCTCGGCCGCATAGACGACCTGTGACGCGCGATTGCCTCCGACGATGTACGGCACAGACGATCAGTGGCCAATACCAACAGGTTAGCCACCCGCTCATCGCGCTGCGGGACGAAACCCCCTTCCGCTTGCCGCGAGCGCCTCGCCTGGGCCGGCATCGACGTGTAGGACTTTGTATGGTCTTGGTGTGGTCAGTACAGCTTGCCCGGGGGGGACGGCACGCCGCATGATAGGTCGCAGAGAGTAGCGCGAATCCATAGCCTGACCAGATTTTTGGATCTGGGAGCCGCAGTCCGATGTGAGCAATATAAGACACTGATGCCCCGCGCGAGGGGGCCGAGACGCAGTCCCGAGGGACGCCTGGACAGCCGCGATCGGCAACGCGATTATTGAAGCTGAACGCCAGCAGCGACCCAGTATGGTAGCACATAGTTCCCAAGTCCGTAGCCACATTCAGGATACGGGGCGATCTAGCGGAGCTGACTCCTCGGCACATTCCCGGTTCTCTAAGCGGCTGGTCCCGGCTCGCGCACCTTACCCGCCACGTACGCCGCGAGATCTTGAGGAACCTTCTCTTCGGCGACGCCGTCGGCCTCGCGGCACAGATTTTTCGCTGCCATATCCGGATCGCCGGTCGCGACGAAGACGCGATGGACCCCCCGGTCCTTGAGACGGCGGATGGTGGCGCCGATCTCCCAGGACGTCTGGGGAATGTTCAGATCGACGAACGCCAGATCGAACGCTGCATAGTCCACGCAGGCTGCCTCACATGCCTCCATCGAGGAAAACGTGCGCCGCTCGGCGACGCCGAGCCGCTTCTGTTGCTTGCGCCAGGCCCAGGCGATCATCTCGTCATCATC
>Ga0075163_10007177_pt1 | contig 14757 bp, 9 predicted proteins | sample JI1023141ADNA_FD_71478 | JGI IMG/M metagenome (GOLD analysis project Ga0075163, IMG submission 71478) | Wastewater effluent complex algal communities from Wisconsin, to seasonally profile nutrient transformation and Carbon sequestration -... | ecosystem: Engineered > WWTP > Effluent > Algae...
GCCGTGAACATCGTGTTCATGGATGAAACCAGCATGGCAATTTCAGAGAACGCCCGGATGGCGATCGACGAATATTCCTATGACCCTGCTACCGAAAGCGGCACGACGAATTTCTCTGTCCTGCGCGGCCTGTTCGTGTTTACGAGCGGTCTCATCGGCCGTGACGACCCGGATGATGTAAAGATCGATACGCCCGTAGGCTCCATCGGTATTCGCGGTACAATCATCGCAGGGAATATCAACCCCAGCGGCGAAAGCAGCATCACGGTCCTGGAAGGCGCAATTGTCGTCACGAATGGCGAAGGCAACGTAACGCTCTCACAAGCATTCGAGACTGTAAAATTGAACGGGTTCGATGCACCGATGTCGGGAGCGGTAGTTTTGCCTGCCGCGGAAATCAACGCACGTTTTGCCGCCGTAAGCGCGGTCAATCCATCTTTGTTCAGCACAATTTCCGAAGCGGTTCAGGAACAACAATCGCAACAGCCTGCGCCTGCCCCGACACCTGATATGCCTTCCACACAGGAAACTGCACCGCAATCACAAAACACGCCTGCGGCGACTACCAATACGGCGGCGGCACAGGACTCTTCCGCACCGGCGCAATCGGCCGATGCTCCAGCACCTGTTGAAAATGTTCCTTCTATTGTTGCCGTAGATCCATCGATCAGCGGTTTCGGGAATGTCGATTCAGGCTTGCCTTCCGCCAACACGATTGCGGGACAAACATCCGGCGGCGTTTTTGATACGTCTTCGAATTCCATTCCCGTTACAGGCGGGTCGGCAGTTACAGGTTCGCAACCGGCGCCTGCAGGCACAGCCGCCGTAAACACTGCCATAAACAGCAGTAGTCCAGGCGCAACGACAGCAGCGCCCTCTATTGCCGACGCCGTACAGCCATCACCTGCGGTGATCAACAACAGCGGCAATGCGGCAAATACGCCGACCGCTCCGGCAATTCCCGCACTGACCGTCAATACCGTCAATGTTACGGACATTGCCGTTGCGGGTGCGATTGTGGGTACTGCCGTAATTTCTAACCTGGGCGGCAGCGCTTACACATTCAGTCTTGCGAACGATCCGAACGGATATTTCGCAGTTACCGACAACGGCGGTGGAAATCTTGATATTTCTTTAACAGCCGTCGGCGTAACCGCTCTTGGCAACAGTTTGGATCTGATTGACTTGGGCGACGTGGATATTGTTGTAACCCCTGCCAGTTCCGGCACGGCGTTGACACAAGCACTCAACGTAAACATCACGGATGCAAATGCGGGACGCATTATTGATCTGGATGTAAACGCGAACGGCGTAACCACCATTTCCGATACAGGAAACTTTAATATCGGTTATTCCATTTCCGCCCTGGGAGATGTGAACCAAGACGGATTCGATGATTTCATCTTCACGAATAACATACCAGCCGGTTCGAACCATTCCTACATTGTGTATGGAAGCGCGGGCGGCATTCCCACGCAGTCTGTTGCCGACCCCAATGTCGGGGTTTTCGGCGATCCGATGGACATTATCGGCAACGGAACCACAGGCGCCAACACAGGAGAAACTGTGGCGACAGGCGTTGGCGATATAAATGGTGACGGTATCAGGGATTACGTGATCGGCCAAAATGGTCTGAACGGTAACGGTGCAATATCCTTCCACAGCGGATCGACAGTTTTATTCCAAAACAGCGCGGGTGCGGTCGGCTCCAATCTCGGTGTTGCCGTTGCGGGTGCTGGAGATTACAACAATGACGGTTATGCGGATGTAATCGCAGGCGCTCTTACCGACGGGGCACGCCTTTATATGGGCGTTAACACCACATTCCCCACTACGCCTATAACCATTTCAGGAACTGCAGGCGGCGTTACCGATGTAGCAGGAATTGGTGACTTTAACGGTGATGGTTACTCCGACTTTGCGCTTGCCATACCCAGCGAAAACACGGGTGCCGGCGCCGTCTCTATTTACTTCGGCGGCAGTTCGGGCTTCAACCCAGGCAATAGAACTATCATTGCGGGTTCGGGCACCTCCGCATTCGGCTCTTTCCTTACCTCGGTAGGCGATATCAATGGCGACGGTCTTTCCGATATGGTCGTCGCGGACGGCACAAATCAAGGTTACATATTTCTGGGCGGGACAACCCCCACTTCTGCGGCAGGCGCGAACGCTTTGATAAATCTTCCGGGTTCCTACACCATCATGGACATTGCCGGCGCGGGAGATTTCAACGGCGACGGGCTCGCGGATTTTACGATTTCCGTAGCAGATGGAACGAACACCAAATCTTATGTGGTTTTTGGTCAAAACACTGTGTCCAACATCGACGCCGACTACCTGAAGAATCCTTTGAACGCGTTCGAACTTCAATATAACGCAGCCAACAATTCAAGCCCGAGCTATAAAGTCAGCAGCATAGGCGATGTGAACGGTGACGGGTTTGACGACCTTGCGGTAGGAGTTCCCGATGCCAACGGCGGAGCCTCAGGCAACGGCGGCGTCATTATTGTCAACGGCCGCAGCAGCGGCAATACCACCGTATCCTCCTCCAATAATGCAGTCGCATCAGGCGATCATCTTGTCGGCACTGCTAACAACGATATTTTCAATGATCAAGACAGAGATTTCGTAACAATGCGCGGCGGTGCGGGCGACGATACGTTCAATATCGCCAATACGAATTTCAACCATATAGACGGCGGAACCGGTCAGGACGCCATCGTCATGAATGGATTGAACAACAGCCTGAATTTCAGCGGCTTTAATTTTGAAGATATATCCGGCATCGAAAAATTGTCTTTCGGGGCGGATAACCAGACGATGACCTTGACCATGGAAAACATCTTCAACCTTTTAAAAACCAGCGATGACGGGAAGCTCTTTATCGGCGCGAATGCGGGTGTTACCGGATTTTCTCTGGTTATAGATGATCAGACGGCTGCCGACCTTGGAGATAACGCTGCAGGCGTGGCTTCGGCTCTGCAGGGCGTGTCTCCGGGTGCTTTCCAAACAACCAGCGATACGGCCGGATATACGCAATTCGATATCGGAGGTTACTCGCTCTATATCGACACGAACGTCCTGTCTACAGGAACGACCGTCGTTTAAAGTTTATTTGTCCTTAGCAACAAAAACCCCGTCCCAGCCTGCTGAGGGCGGGTTTTTTGTGAACTCTGCGATGCGGCTTCCAAACAAATCGTAATAAGCACCTATACGACCCGCCGAAGCGTCTCGTGCGGTTTTAAGCTCCTGCGCCGCGCAACCGAAATCGGCTGCCCTGTAGGCCGCCAGAAAGCCGTTATGGGCCGTTTTCCACGCCTTGAAAGAATCCGACTGCGCCAGAGTTTCATCGCCCAACAGCGTATAAATGCGTGCGGGTTTGTCTTTCCCTTTCACCTGAATCAGATCGAGTTCCAGCGTCGCAAGTTCGGGAACTTTTACCGCCGTCGTCTCACCGACCAGAATATTCACGCCGTATGCTTTTGTCTGGCTTTCAAGGCGCGAGGCCAGATTGACGGCATCTCCCAGTGCAGAATACGCAAAACGCTGGTGAGATCCCATGTTTCCTACCGAGCACGGTCCGGAATTGATCCCTATTCCCGCATTCAAAAGCACGGGCGTTCTTCCCGCGGCCGCAGCTTTTGCTTTGACTTGCTCGTTAACAGGCACCAGCGCCTCATTCATCTTCAGCGCGGCCAGACATGCATGCCGATAATGATCAGGATCGTCCAGCGGCGCATTCCAGAAGGCCATCATGGCATCGCCCATATATTTGTCGATGGTGCCGCGATTATCCATGACCAGATCCGACATAGGCGTCAGGAAGTCGTTCATCAGGTGAATGAGTTCTTCAGGCGTCAGATTTTCAGAGATGGTCGTAAAGCTTCTGATATCCGTAAACATGACCGTCAGATCGCGTACTTCCCCGCCAAGTTTCAGTTTGTCGGGGTTTTTGGCGAGTTCATCCATAAAGGTCGGCGAAATATAAAGCCCGAATGCCTGGCGCACCTGCTGGCGTTCCGCTTCGGAGCGAATGTAGCTGAGCAAGGAGGACACAAGAGACAAAATAGAAAGCGCGATGCTGGGATAAACGGGGTCCAGCAATATCCCGTTATCTTTGTACATCTGCCATGAGCCGAGGAACATGCATCCCATGAGCCCTGATGTCAGCAAGCCCAGCACGATCACGTTCATAAAGGGTGCGAACAAGATAATCAGCAGACCTGCAAAGCCTATGATGGCGGCTTCCACTCCCCCGATAATAGCCGGACGTTTCAGAAATTTCCCCTGCAGGATTTGTTCCACAACATTTACGTGCACTTCGACACCAGGAACAAAAACATTCAGCGGTGTGGAACGGATATCGCGCAGGCCTTCCGCGCTCGTCCCCACAAAAACGATTTTGTCTTTGATTTTTTCACGCAAAGATTCTTTCGTTGCAGGATTAAGCAATTTATGTGCGGAGATATATTCGCTGTGGTCTATATGGCGATAATACACCCATATTTTGCCGTCGCTTTCGATCGGCACATCAAAATTGGCGATTTTAATCAGATAGTCTGTATCGAGCGCCTGTTTGTCTTTTTTCTGCGCTATAATCAGACGAGAATTTTTGTTGATGTCGACACGCAGAGCTTCCAGACCCAGCATCGGATATAATTCAGGCTCAAACCCTGCAGTTTTTTTTGCCGGATAGCGCACGAGCAGAGATACCTGACGGATAATTCCGTCCACATCAGGAGTCGCCATAAAGCTGCCGTTACCTGCCGCCGCCATAGGAAAGGCCGGCATGTTTTCGGCAATGCCCTCTGCGGCGAAAGTATTTTCCATGAAGGGTGTTTTATCCTTGAGCAGGAAAGTAGGCTTTGCAGCCTGATAAGGTTTGCGCAAAGTTTCTTCGGCACGCGCGCGCGTAAAACCTGTAACAACATTTCCTGCGGTTTTGATGTCTTCGGCAAAAATTTCATCGTTGTTAGGAAGGCTTTGCAGCGAGGCCTTGACGGGATCGTAAGCTTCACCGCTCGGCAGGGTTTCCGCAATTAATTGGGGCGATGTACGGTCGGCTTCGGCGAATACGATGTCGAACGCCACGACTTTCGCGCCGAGTTCGTTCAGAGACTTTACCAGATCACCCATAACTGTGCGCGGCCACGGCCATTGGCCCAGCACCTTTAAGGATTCTTCATCCAGATCGACGATAGCCACGCGGTCGGACGGAGGGCGTGGTTTGATTTTGTTATAAGTATCGAACGTGGCGTACTGCAACCGCTTACGGAATTCATGGTTCGAGCCGCTGTAATAGACTGCCCCTGCCAGTAAGGCCACAAGGACGATGATATGCGTCCATTTATGGATGAGGAGCTTCATCATCTTTCGGTCAGGGCTTTGTCCTTTGCCCTGAAAACCGGCTTCATCAGATATTCGAGGATGGAGCGGTCGCCCGTGATGATTTCCGTCTGCGCAACCATGCCCGGCGTGATTGGAAGCGGTTTATCCGCTGTGCCCAGATGGTTTTGTTTGGTCTTCACTTCGATTTCGAAGAAAATATTGCCTTCGCGGTCCGTCACGCTGTTCGCGCCGATACGCACGAGTTCGCCGTCCAGCGATCCGTATTTTTGCGGATCGTAAGCGGAGATTTTCACTTTTACCGGTTGGCCAGGATGAATGAACGCGACATCACTTGGCGGTACACGGGCAATAATTTTAAGCTCATTATCCAGCGGAACAATTTCGACCAGTTTCATGGCGGGCTCGACCACACCGCCTATGGTTTTCAGCATGATCTTGTTTACCACACCATCCACAGGGCTGCGCAGTTCAGATCTGTCCACACGGTCACCGATAGCCGTCAGGCTTTCGTTCAATTGTGAAAGTTGCGTTTGTACATCGTTCAATTCACCCAAAGCCTGTGATTTGAATTTGTTTTCAGTGTCGGCACGTTCTTTCTGGGCGGCACCAAGTTCGGCATTCAATCCCTGACGTTCCTGCGCGGCTTCATTGATCTGACCGCTCAGATCGTTTACTTCGCGTTCCAGACGGATTTGATCCAGCTTTGGCACAGCGCGTTGCTCAACCATCTTGCGGGTAATTTCCAGCTCCTGCTGGGTCAGCTTCTTGCTTTCGGACAGACGTGCGACTTTAGCACTGAGCTCAGACAATTGTGCTTCGGCACGGCTGATGCGATCGTTCAAAATAGCCTTGCCGTTTTCGAGTTCGCGCTGGCGGGATTCATAAAGCTGCTCTTCATTGCGGGCGATGTCGGGCACTTTTTCGGCAAGTTCAGGAGGCATGACAAAAGGCTTGCCGCTGGCTTCGGCATCCAGACGCGCTTTTTTCAAGAGCAAAGATTCCTGTTTTGCCGCCGTGCCGCGCTCTTCGGACGCAAATGCCACATCGCTGATTTTCAAAAGCGGCTGGTCTTTTTTTACAAGATCCCCTTCTGACACCATCAATTCTTTCAATACACCGCCTTCAAGGCTCTGCACTATCTGTATTTCTGATGTGGGCACAACCTGCCCTTCGCCGTGGGTCATTTCATCGATGTTTGAAAACGCCATCCAGCCCAGAAGAATGACGACAAGGGCACCTGTGCTTATCAGCATTAAATTGGATGTGGCCGACGGGCGCAAACGCACAGCGGCTTCGAGTTCTTCCATGAATTGTAAATCTATGGATTCATCCGAGCGCTTCATTTCGGCACCTCCACATTGCCTTTGGCAATGGTTTCGAGCACTTTATCGCGCGGTCCGTCGAGAATAACTTTACCCTGATCGATCAGAATCAAGCGATTAACCATGGGCAGCAATTGCTGGCGGTGCGTGATAAGGATCAGCGTTTTTTCTTTCGAATATTTAGCGATGTGGTTCGTGAACATTTGTTCCGCCTGAACATCCATCGCGTTGGTGGGTTCGTCGCATACAAAGATGTTGGGTTTCAAAAGCATGGCGCGTGCCAGCGCTATGGTCTGGCGTTGCCCGCCCGAAAGCCCCTCACCGCGTTCACCCACGGGCGCATCATATCCCATGGGATGACGGGACATAAAATCATGCACTCCTGCAGCCTTGGCCACTTCGAGAATTTCTTCTTCAGTAGCATGTGGAACGCTCGCCGTGATGTTGTCACGCACACTTCCGCTGAACAACACCACATCCTGCGCAATATAGGCCACATTACGGCGCAGATCGGCAGGATCTATCTGGCGGTAATCGGTATCATCCAACAAAATCGTGCCTTCGGCCGGGTCATAAAGGCCCAACATCAGGCGGGCGATGGTGCTTTTGCCTGAACCGATGCGGCCGACAATACCCACCTTCTCTCCCTGCTCAATAGTGAAAGAAACGTTGTCGAGCGATTTGCGTTGAGCGCCCGGGTAAGAAAAGCTGACATTTTTGAAAGCAATTTTGCCTTTAAGGTCGGGACGATGCAGGAAGCGTGCATCGAGCGGACGCTCGACAGGCTTGGACATGATATTGTCGATGGTATTCATGGCACCACGTGCAGAATGATAACGGCTCATCAAATTCGCCACCTGCCCGATAGGCGCGATGGCACGCCCGCCCAGCATAACGCAGGCGATAAGTGCACCGACGCTCATATCGCCCTCTTTCACCATATACATCCCGATCAGGATAATAATGATGGATGCGACCTGCATGATAAGACCGGCGATGTTGCCGCCCAGTGCAGAATAAAACCGCGAAGTTTGCGAATAAAGTGCGTTTTCTGCGACTTGATCACCGTATCGGGCGCGCAGTCTTCCGTCAGCGCCGATGGCTTTGATGGTTTCCAGACCGGAAATAGTCTCAACGAGCAACCCATGTTTGGCTTCGGAAGATTTGGAGGATTTTTTGACATTGTTCTTGAGCGGCACCTGCAAGGCATATCCGGCCACCACGACAATAATCACCAGACCCGCCAGCATAAAAGCCACGCTCCCGCCAAGCATCCAGATTACGAGCAGGAAAAGCAGTGTAAACGGCAGGTCTATCAAACCCGTCAGCGTTGCGGACGTCGTGAAATCACGCACCGAGTCAAAATCGCGCAACATGTTGGCGAATGCGCCGGAAGACTTCGGACGCCCCGAAAGTTTCATATTCATCAATTGATCGTAAATACGGCGCGCGGCGATAACATCCACGCGGCGGCCTGCGAGATCGATGAAATATCCCCGCAGTGTTTTCATGATAAAATCAAAAATAAATATGGTTATCGCACCGATAGCGAGCACCCATCCGGTTTCCATCGCGTTGTTGGGAAGAACACGGTTATAGATATTCATCATGAATATCGGACTGGTCAACGCGAACAAATTGATAAGCAGGGCCGCGGCGCCCACTTTCCAGTAAATATCGCGCACCTCCCACATCGGTCCCCAGAACCAATGGCGGCTTCCGTCCTGCGCATGCGGGGCTTCGGGATTCGTAAATTCCGGACGTGGATGCACGAATATCGCGTAGCCTGTATAGGATTCTTTGAGTTCGGTGAGTTTCACCGTGCGCTCCGCCCCCGTTTCCGGCGACCAGATAAGGGCGGTGTGTTCATCCGCACTGATTTTCAAAAGTACGCAGGCTTGCGAGTTTTTTAAAACCACAACCACGGGCAGGACAGGCGTGCTGATTTTCTTGATCTTGTCGCGGAAAACGATTTTGGCGCGCAAACCTGTTTTTTCTGCCGCCTCGCAGAATAAAGCGGGGCTCATATTCTTGTCATCATAGGCAAGGCCTGCAGTGATCGCCTGTGCGGATTTGGCGTGGCCGAAATGGGATGTCAGGAATACGAGGCAATTCAGCAGCGGATCAACGCTTTGGGCATCCAGCGGTTTGGGCGCGTCTTTGCTCATCACTCACCCGCGGCGGGAGTGGCCGTATCTTCTTTGGCGCTGGGATAATCTTGTTTGGGATAGACGGGTTTGACCATTTCCGTTTTTTCAGATGCAGGAGCGACAACAGGTTGCACCACTGGTTGGGCCACTTCAGCTTTTGCCACAGGCGCTGTTGTGTCTTCGATAATCCCTATTGCCTGTAGTAAGCGTCCCGAGCTGGCCAATGTCGTATATTCGGACATCATCACGCGGTAATCGGCGTTGATGCGTTCCAGTTCGGATGTGAAAACCTGGTTTTCGGCCTGCATGAGTTGGAGCAAGCGCACTTTAGATGCTTCAAATTGCTTTTCATACGTCTGGAACAACTCTTTGGTCACAGTCGCGCGTTTGGCAGACAACTCTTTTTGCTTCATCGCCGTTTCATGTTCAATGTAAGCACGGCGGATATCGCGTTCGATCTCGCGCTGCGTCTGGGCGGTTCGGGCCAAAGCCTCGGAACGTTCCGCCTTTTGTCTTTTGATACGCGCCAATTGGCCGCCGCCTGTCGAAAAATTCCAGTTCATGCGCATAACGGCCCGCTGATCCACAACCTCACCGCCGATCTCTTCTTTCTGGTCGCGCTTCAAGGCAGAAGCTTCGGCATCCAGTGTGGGCATCAGCGATCCCCATTCGGCATTCACTTCTTCGTCTTCCGCTTCCAGAGTTTTTTCCGCGGACAAAACCAGCGGATGGTTTTCTTTTGCCTGCGACACCGCCTCATCGGCGCTTGGATACAGCATATCGGATGCATCCATAGCGACATTCAATTCACCGGCCGGCACAGAGCCTGTCACTTCCGCGTAATCGGCCAGGGCAAGTTTGACCTGCCCTTCCATTTCGGCGACGGAATTTTCCAGTTGCGATTGAATATTTTTGGCCTGCGCTGCCTCGGATTCATCGGCCGCGCCTGCATCTACCATGCTATTGATGCGAGAAAGATAGTCCTTGATGCGATCCTGATAGGAAGTCGTTTTAGCATAGGCTTCCTGCGCACGTTTTACATTCAAAAACGCCTGCGCCGCGCGCAATGCCAAACCTTGCTTTGCATCGGTCAGCGTGAATTCTGCAGCTTCTTCGCGCGCCTGCGCGGCATCGATGCGATTGTAGGTTTCAAATCCGTTGAAGATCGGCTGGGTGATGCTCGCATTGCCTTCCCAAAGCCACGAATAAGCTTCACCGCGCGAAACGTTCAAACCACGCGAGGTCGCATTGTTGCCGAACACACGTCCGCCCGTCGCGGTTGTATTGATTTCAGGAAACAAATTGGAAAACTGTTCGCTCTCATCCGCGCCGGCAGCATCCTTTCTCGCTTGCGCGACTTCGATCCCGGGATGTGTCGCCAAAGCAGCCGTTACGGCCTCGCGCAACGTCTCCGCATTCGCAGGCGCGGAGCCGATAAGACACAATGCTGTCGTCAGGGCATAAATGAGGTGGCGGCGGTATGTCATAAAATATTTTCCAGAAGCGGATCGACGCGCGAAATGCGTACCCAAGATTCTAACAGTTACAGTGTTTTACGCAAGCGCAATCCACGGCCCGCTTGGCCCAGAGCCATAACCTTTCTCAAAGCTTTTCTTCCTGTTGATAGGATGGGTTTAACACCGCGAAATTCCTTCACAAATCCTTTGCCCTGTAGCAATCTTCGGTCTAATAATTTCCTAACCCCACACGTCAGAGAAAGCAGGAGCGACCCTTGCCCCTCACCATTGCCATCGCCAAAGAAACTACTGAATATGAAAAACGCGTGGCAGCTACCCCGGAAACGGTCAAAAAGCTGATCTCGCTGGGCGCATCCATTACCGTGGAAAAAGGTGCGGGCGAAGCGTCTTCCTACGCGGATAAATTGTATCAGGACGCCGGAGCGACGATTGCCGCTTCCCGCGCCGAAGCGGTTGCATCGGCCGATGTGGTTTTGAAAGTACAGGTTTCCCTTTCCGATCTAGAAGGTCTGAAGAAAAACACTATTCTTATCGGCATGTTCGCGCCATACCAGAATGCGGACCTTATCAAATCCGCCGCCAACAAAGAAATCACCTGCTTCTCCATGGAACTAGTGCCGCGCATTACGCGTGCGCAGGCGATGGATGTTTTATCTTCGCAATCGAACCTTGCCGGATACAAAGCGGTTCTCGACGCCGCCGAACAATTCAACCGCGCTTTCCCGATGATGATGACGGCAGCGGGCACCATTGCCCCTGCCCGTGTATTTGTGATGGGTGCAGGCGTTGCGGGATTGCAGGCGATCGCTACGGCAAAACGTCTGGGCGCGGTTGTATCCGCGAATGATGTGCGCCCCGCCGCAAAAGAGCAGGTTGAATCCCTTGGCGGTACGTTCATCGCCGTACAGGATGAAGAATTCAAAGCGGCGGAAACTGCAGGCGGTTACGCCAAGGAAATGTCTGCGGAATATAAAGAAAAACAAGCCAAGCTGGTCGAAGATACTATTGCCAAACAAGATATCGTTATCACCACCGCACTGATCCCTGGACGTCCCGCACCCAAACTCATCACCGCGAAAATGGTGGAAAGCATGAAGCCGGGCTCGGTTATCGTCGACCTCGCCGTGGAAAGCGGCGGCAACTGCGAATTATCGGAAGCGGGCAAGACCGTTGTCAAACACGGCGTCATTATTGTTGGCCACAAAAACACGCCGAGCCGTCTGGCCACGGATGCCTCCGCTTTATATTCGCGCAATTTGTTCAACCTGCTCGGCCTTGTGATCGATAAAGAAACAAAATCCCTCAATATCAACTGGGAAGATGAAATTATCAAAGGCATAGCTCTGACCAAAGAAGGTCTCATCGTTCACCCCAACTTCGCGCCCAAAAAAGCGGCAGCAGAATAGGAACCTCTCATGTCTGACGTAACAGCACCAACACCGGACGCATCAAAAGCCGCAGACCTGGCCAACCAAGCCAAAGCACTCGCCGATCAGGCAACGCAAATGGCCATAGACGCCAGCAGCTTTGTGGCTGACGCAGCCAACACCCACGCCGATTATTTTTTCATGAGCGGATTGAGCGTTTTCGTTCTCGCGTGCTTTGTCGGCTATTATGTTGTCTGGCGCGTCACGCCTGCGCTGCACTCTCCCCTCATGGGCATAACCAACGCCATATCTTCCGTTATCATCGTCGGCGCACTGATTGCCGCAGGTCCCGTGGACTTTACATTTTCCAAGCTTATGGGATTCCTTGCCGTCATTCTCGCCTCCATCAACATCTTCGGCGGGTTCATAGTGACGCGCCGTATGCTCCAGATGTTCAAGAAGAAAGCCTAGACCATGGAAACAATTGCATCCTTCGCCTATCTGGTTTCGGGCGTTTTGTTCATCTTCGCTCTGCGCGGCCTTTCACATCCTGAAAGCGCGCGCAACGGCGTGATATGCGGCATGGTCGGCATGGCCATCGCTATCGCGACCACGCTCATCGTCGCCGTCGATTCATGGTGGATGATCCTGCTGGGTCTTGCCATCGGCGGTTCTATCGGTACCGTTATCGCCCAGAAGATCAGCATGACAGCGTTGCCGCAACTCGTTGCCGCATTCCACTCTCTTGTCGGCTTGGCCGCGGTATTTGTCGCCGCTTCGGCTTTCTACGCTCCCGAAACATATGGCATAGGATTTGAAGGCGAAATTTTTGTCGGGTCTTTGGTCGAGATGTCGCTCGGCGCCGCCATCGGCGCGGTTACGTTTACGGGCTCGATCATCGCTTTCGGAAAATTACAGGGTATTATTCCGGGCAAGCCCATTTCCTATTCAAACCAGCACATCATCAATGCGGGTCTCGGCGGGTTCCTCGTGTTCCTCATCATCATGCTGTGCGCGACGCAGCTGCCGTTCTTTTTCTGGGCGGTGGTGTTCCTTGCCTTCCTGCTCGGCATTCTCATGATCATCCCGATCGGCGGCGCGGACATGCCCGTCATCGTATCCATGCTGAATTCCTATTCCGGCTGGGCTGCGGCAGGTATCGGTTTCACACTGCAAAACGATTTGCTCATCATCACAGGTGCCTTGGTGGGTTCTTCCGGCGCGATCCTGTCCTACATCATGTGCAAAGGCATGAACCGTTCATTCATATCCGTGATCTTGGGCGGATTTGGCGGCGAAGCGGGCGGCGGCGGTGCAGGCGCGGATTATTCCGACAAGCAAGCAAAAATCGGCTCCCCTGAAGATGCCGCCTTCATCATGAAGAATGCTTCCAAAGTCATCATCGTGCCGGGTTACGGTATGGCGGTTTCGCAGGCCCAACACGTGCTGCGCGAAATGGCCGATGTATTGAAGCATGAAAATGTCGAAGTGAAATACGCCATCCATCCCGTTGCAGGGCGCATGCCGGGCCATATGAACGTTTTGCTGGCCGAAGCGAATGTTCCCTATGACGAAGTGTTCGAACTCGAAGACATCAACCGCGATTTCGGACAAGCGGATGTCGCCTTCGTTATCGGCGCGAACGACATTACCAACCCGGCAGCGAAAAACGATTCTACTTCGCCTATCTATGGCATGCCTATTTTGGATGTCGAAAAAGCCAAAACAGTGTTTTTTATAAAACGCTCCATGGCATCAGGCTATGCGGGTATCGACAACCCCCTCTTCTACGCCGACAACACCTATATGCTACTGGGCGATGCAAAAAAAGTTACCGAACAGGTTGTGAAGAGCCTTGAATAGCGACATGATTCTAGAAGCACGCTTTCTCCCGCCCGAAGGTTGGGAAACCGCGTCTTTTACCAATCCTGATACCAATCACAAACTTCATTACGGGTTTGTATCTCCACAAGATCCTTCGGCTGTAGTTGTGTGTCTTTCGGGCCTTTCCGAATTCAGCGAAAAATATTTCGAGGTCGCCCACGATATGCTGGAGCGCAACTACGCTTTCTGGATCATGGACTGGCAATATCAGGGGCGTTCGAACCGTTTGGGCAGCGTGCCGCAGCGCCGGCATTCGGACGGCTTCGAAACAGACGTTTCGGATCTTTTGAAATTTGTCAGCTATATCGTAAAAACCAACGGTCGGCCGCTTATCATGCTCGGCCATTCGATGGGTGGAAATATCGGCCTGCGTTTTCTGGCCCAACATCCCCGTGTGTTTTCCTGCGCCGCCTTCAGCGCGCCGTTTCTAGGAATTTTCAGCATGTCCGTATTTTCAAAAATTCTACTGCGCGTTCTTACGCCAATCATGCCGTTTATAAAAACGCGCTACGTACCTGGCGGAACCAATTGGCGCGCCGCGGCCCGTAAATCGGACGGGTCGGATATTTTCACGTGTGATCCCATACGAGACCGTGTACACAATTACTGGTCCGACAAGGAAACGGTTTTGCAGGTCGGCTCACCCACGTTCGGATGGATCCGCCATGCCCTTAAATCCTGCAAGCTCTTGTCACGCAGACAGGTACTGGAATCCATCCAAATCCCCATCCTTATCGCTACGGCAGGCAAGGAAATGATCGTCGACAATCAAGCCATTCGCGCCGCGGCGGCCCATATCCCCCATGCACAATTGCTGGAAATCCAAGGGGCGCGCCATGAAATCTTCATGGAATGCGACGAATACCGCGATGTGTTCTTCAATGCCTTTGACAAAATGGTGGAAGATAATAAGATTACGGGCAGAGGCTGATTATGAAAGAATTTACCAAAAACCACCTTCGTCTGAGCGACCGCGTTTTATATGCGCTGGAGCTTGCACTGGAACAACAAGATCTCGATCTTGCCGAAGTGCTTAACAAAGCCCTTGAATTGGCCATGACTCGCAATTCCGGCGGCGGTGAATTTATCGAACGCCGTGATTTCCCCAAGGAAATCGAAACCGCGATGAATGAACTACGCACTATGAAGCGGAAATAAGTTCTTTCCACTCTTCTTCGGTCAAGACTTTTACACCCAATTCCGTAGC
>Ga0075163_10007178_pt1 | contig 14755 bp, 12 predicted proteins | sample JI1023141ADNA_FD_71478 | JGI IMG/M metagenome (GOLD analysis project Ga0075163, IMG submission 71478) | Wastewater effluent complex algal communities from Wisconsin, to seasonally profile nutrient transformation and Carbon sequestration -... | ecosystem: Engineered > WWTP > Effluent > Algae...
ACGCAGCCGATGGTGCAGAAGGGCGCGCACTCCTTTTTGCGGTGGAACTCGCGCGCGATGTCCTCGCGCGTGTATTCCTGAAGCAGCACGCCCGGCTCTCCGCGCCGCTGCGAGCAGTAGTGAACGCGCCCCTCCTCGCAGATGTAGAGGTAGCGGGCGCCGGCCCGGCAGTGCCAGTCGTTGGGCTTGCGCTGCACCAGGTTGCGCTGAAAGCCGTTGATGCGCGAGTAGAGTCCGGCGCCGATCTGCGCCACCTCTTCGTAGATCTGCTGCTCGCGCGGGGACAGCGCCTCAAGCTGTCCGGCCTCGTTGTGAAGGATGCCCACCGACGTCGAGAAGCCGAGCTCGCTCGCTCGCAGCGCGATGGTCCGCGCATCCTCGGCATTGCCCAGACCCGCGCCGATGACCGAGTTGATGTTGACGTGGAACTCCGCGTGCGCGGCCAGATGCTGCAGCTTGACGTCCAGCGTCTTCAGGCTCTTTTGCGAAACGGAATCGGGCCGCACGTTGTCGATGCTGATCTGCAGGTATTCCAGTCCGGCCTGATTGAGCCGCTGGATCCGCTCGGTACCGAGGAAGAAGCCGTTGGTGATGAGGGCCGCCATCATGTCGTGCTCGCGGATGCGGCGGATGATCTGATCGAGCTCCGGGTGCAGCAGCGGCTCGCCGCCGGACAGCGTCACGATCGAAGTGCCGAGCTCGCTCAGTCGATCGATGCGCGCGAGCATCTCTGCGAGCGGCACCGGCGGCGACACGCGGTCGTACTCGTTGCAGTAGGTGCAGGCCAGGTTGCAGCGTCGGATCGGGACGATCTGCACGTTCAGCGGATGGTATGGGTCGCGCAGGCCGCGGACGACCATTCGCCCCTCGCGAAAGCGACGCTTCATAGTCTTAAGTAAGTCATTCATGGAGGCTCCGAACGCCAGGATTGCGGTCTTGAGACCACCTTCAGCAACCCCCGAGCCAGCCATCCACAGCGATGGAAAGGGCCCAAATTCCAGGGGCTTGGCCACTGCCTGGACGCACGCGGCCGGCGAACGGTACGCGAACCGTCCGCCCTGTCAACCCTGCCGAGCGGCTCAGCCCGGGTAGCCACCGTGTTCTCGACGCTGGCACCACATTTGCGGCTGGGACCGTGGAATATGGCTTGACGGGAATATGATCAATTGGTTATATGCCTGGCGTGGAATCGACGTTCAGCATTGTTGCGGAGCCCAACAGACGGGCCATCCTGAGTCTGCTGCTCGCTTCTGAGCGCTCTGTTGGCGACATCGAGCGCGAGCTGCACCTTTCGCAGCCATCCGTTTCCAAGCACCTGCGCGTGCTGCGCGAGTCCGGGTTCGTGGAGTCGCGGATCGAAGCGCAGCGGCGCCTCTATCGGCTGCGGCCAGAGCCGCTCATGGAGATCGACGCCTGGCTCCATCCCTTCCGGCGCTTCTGGTCAAGGCACGTCGATGCTCTGGAGCAACACCTGGACAAGATGGACAAGGCGTCTGCCAAGAAAGGAAAAAAGAGACATGGGAAGCTATGAGCAATACACCCCGGGTGCAGCCTCGGGCGCGGAGGTTCAAAAAGATGGCGAGCAGTGGACGCTTGTGCTCATCCGCGACCTCGCCCATCCACCTGCCAAGGTCTGGAAGGCGCTCACGGAGCCCGAGCAGCTGCGCGAGTGGGCGCCGTTCGACCCGGACCGCAACCTCGGCGCTCCCGGCAGCGTAAAGCTCTCGACCGTGGGGGCCCGGGCGCCGATGGTGAGCGAGAGCCAGGTCAAGCGGGCCGACGCGCCCAGGGTGCTGGAGATGAGCTGGGGAGCCCAGGACCTGCGCTGGGAGCTGGAGCCGCGCGAAGGCGGCGGCACCCGGCTCAAGCTGTGGCACAACATCAACCGCAGCTTCATCTCGATGGGTGCTGCGGGCTGGCACATCTGCTTCGATGTGCTGGAGCGCTCCCTTGCCGGTCAGCCCATTGGCCGGATCGTCGGTGCTGATGCCATGAAGTTCAGCGGCTGGCAGCGCTTGAACGCCGAGTACGCAAAGCAGTTCGGCGTTGAGCCCCCCAGCTGGTAGGCCCCGGGCCAGAAGCCACGGGGGTGGGGGCTAGTCGAAGGGCTTCAGCTGGTCGTTTAGCGGCGTGACGATGTCCTTGACTGCCTGGTTTGCGGCTTCGGTGCCGACGTTCATGACAACCAGGAAGATCAGGTCGTGCTTGGGCATGATGCGGATGTCGGCCAGCCAGAAGCCATTGCTGCCGCTGTGGGTCAGCAGCAGCGGCACCCCATCGGGGCCCAGCTTCACGCCCCAGCCGAGCGCGTAGTTGCCGGTCACCGGAGTGTGGAGCTTGCGATAGCTCTGGGGCTTCAGAAGTTTTCCACGACCGTGCGCACCGTCGAGCTGATCCTGGGCAAAGCGCAGCCAGTCCTTGAGCGCAATGTGAATGGTGCCCGCTGGACCCAGCGCCAGCGGATTGTCGGCATCGGGATCTGCGGGATCAAGCGGCGTCAGCTTGCCGGCCTGCTCTTGATGGCCGTGCGGTTGATCGAACTTGCCCGATGCTCCGGGCAGGCCAAACCCAGCAGTGGTGATGCCCAGGGGCGCAAAGACCTGCTCCTGCATCAGCGCTTCCCAGCTCTTGCCGGTGCGCGCCTCGGCGATGGCTCCGGCAATGATGAAGCCCACGTTTGAGTAGCTGAACTCGCCGACCTTGGATGCGGGCGGCATGGTCAGATACTTGCGCGCCAGCGCCGCACGCTGCGCCTTGACCCCGCTTGCCGATGCGATGACGGCCTTGAACGCCGGCAGCTCCTTGTCATCGGTCAGCGACGGCAGACCGGCGGTGTGGCTCAGAAGCTGGGTCACGGTCAGCTGGCGATAGGCGGGATTCATCTCCTTGGCCAGGGCCGGAAAGGAGGCCGCCAGCGTATCGTCAAAGCGCATCACGCCCTGCTCGACCAGGCGCGCGATGAGCGTCGCTGTGAACGCCTTGGTGTCAGAGCCGATGGCCCACCGATCGAGCGTCGTGACCGCTTCCGGATGGCCCTCGGCCCTCACTCCCAGCGCCGCTTCAGCCGCCACCTTGCCGCCCTTTTGCACCAGCGCCGCGACGCCAGGAAGCTGCCGCTTGGCACGCGCCGCAGCGAGGCTCTTTTCAAGCAAGGTCTGAACGGTTGGATCCGCATGTGCGACCGGTGCGGCGAAAAAGAGTGCCAGCCAGGTGAGGCCGGATGCAGCCAGGGATTTCATCATCGAGGTTCGTTGCCCGCGCAGTTAGGAGTGAGGGGCGCATCGTAGGGAGCGTGCATGGCGATTGCAAGCGCCGCTGGCGCGCACCTTCTGATTGTTCGGTCGGGAATGAGCGAGGATTGTGAGGTGCAGGAGCCTCCATGCAGCCAGAGGCTGAATGGAGGCTCCTATGTCACACAGGCGAAGGGACGAAAGGGCGAGGGCCTATTACGTCCAGAGCGTCTTTGCGGCCTTGTCGACGTCGGCCTTGACCTCTTTGGCGTTCTCTTTGAGGAGCTGCTCGATCGTGTCGTGCACCTGGTTGCCGAACTCGAACACCACCGGCCACTTGATCTTGTCGTTGTTCTCGTTCTTCTTCGCAAAATCGGCCAGGTCGATGAGCATTTCGGCCAGGATCACGGTGTCCTGCGCCTTGGTGGTCTTGGGATCCTTGAAATCCTGAAGCGCCTTGGCGATCGCCTTGACTTGCTTGTCAGGCACGCCCGCCGACGCCAGCTTCTCGTCGAGCTCCTCGAACGACTTGTCCTTCGGCAGCGCCTCGAACTTCTTGTCCAGCGGAATGACCTTGACGGTCTCCTTGTAGGCCGTCTGCTTCTCGCCGATGGCCTTCATGGTCTCGAGCGCCTTCTTCTCGACGAGGTCCGGGGTGATGAAGACCTTCTCGAGCTCAGTGATCTTCGCCTGCAGCTCCATCCCCTGCTCCGGGGTCATCGGCGTCAGACCGAAGCCCGGCGGGAGGGTGGGCAGGTCGGGCTTGTTCCAGGTCATCACCTTGGTGTGGACATCGGGGACCTCGGGCCAGTCGTGGGGCACCCGCGCATTCTTGATGATTTCGCCCTTTTCATTGATCCGACCGAGGCCAGCACCCAGCGCCAGGATGATGGCGTCGGAGCAGTTGTTGGTCATCAGGTCATAGTAGGTGGTGAAATCTTTCCCCTTCGTAGCGGCGGCTTTCTTCAGGGCTTTGGTGGTGTACGCCCACCAGTTCAGGATCGCCCGGTCATCGAGTCCGAACAGCTCGCCGTCGGCCTGGCTGGGGATGTGGAACACCTGGCTGGGCGGCCGGAACTTGACCTGCTTCCTGGTATCGCTGTCGCCGTCCATTACCATATCGAACATCTTCTTGGCGGTGGCAGCGTCCGGTCCGCCACCATTCGAGATCTGCTCGAGAGCATCCAGGAACCGCTGGTAGTCAGCGGACATCTGGTTGCGGCGGTTCCATGCTTCTTCGGCGAAGTCCCTCGCGAGGTCACTTTGGAGGGCATAGCGTCCCTTCTTGTCCGGGGACCATTGGCCAGTGGGCCACCAGCTCACGTAGACGCCCTTGTTTGGCCCGCTGACAACCTGCAGCGCGGCATGGCCCACGTTTCGATCGATCGTCCCCATCTTGTACTTATAGAGATCGATACCGAAACCCAGAAAACTCCACGTAGATACAATGATCATGTCTTGCGTCTCCTCAGCCTAGTTTGAAGCATGGCTCGCCTGGCAATCCATCGCGTGTTCTGCTCCGTCCGGTCCCCCTCGTCGAGAGGGAAGTGCTGCCTTGCGGTAGCCACCGTCGGAGCGGAGGTACTGTATCAATATGATTACTTTGATACGGTGCTAACAATGTATACGACGCTCGGGCAAAGCACAACGCTCTGCGAACAAACTGATTAACCTAATGATATTAACTAATTAGCCCCCACGCTCGAAAACCCGGGCTCACCGATCAGGTGATCGAAGGCTATGGAAGTCATCATCGCACTTGCCAACGACAATGGCAGCTAACTGTGCCTTATTTCAGATGAACTGCCAATCTGAGATAGCTCGTTTCGCCTGCGTTTCTACTGCGGGTTTCGAACTGTGAGATGCTGGGAGCGTCGATGGTCCGCTCCCTTGGCGGCATGCCCGCTCCGATCGCTGCCGGGCCCACCCTCGCAGCAGCTGGCAAGCGACCAGCTCGTCCGGCGCGTGGCGGCCGCAGATCGGGCTCCCATCCCAGGGGCGCACGCAGGCGCGCGGGCAGCTGTTTACTGATTTGAAGGAAGCAAGGCGAAAGCCGAGGTTATAAAAATGGCTCATAATCCCAATGGCCTTCTTGTGATTCCTAAAGATGCAAAGATCAAGACCTATCCAAATCCTCACACCAAGGGCAAGCTGGATACCCATCGTAAAACCAAAGGCGATCTCTTTCCCAAGCCTCCGGCGCTGAGCGATATCAAGCAGGGAGCCATTGGCGACTGCTATCTGCTGGCCTCCATCATGGGGATTTTAAATAGCAAAGATGGACCCCAGAAGATTGAAGAGATGATGCTTGACGATGATGGTCATATCATCTTGAGATTATATAATTCAAAGAAGGTCGCGCGATATCTAAAGATTGAAAAGTCGGTTGTGTATACCTGGTTTACGACCGATAAAAAACATGCCGACTCGCCGCTGTGGGTGGTGATGCTCGAAAAGGGTTATGCGGCATTCCTCGGACGCAAGGAGCAGTCGCTCGACAAGGACTACTACACAGACCTCCTGGGCGGCGGCCAGTGTCCCACGGTGGCCCTGGCGGCGCTGCTCGGCGGCGACACGCTGTCCATCACGTCGGGCGAGCAGGGGCTGAGCAACATCATGAAGATGTTCGTCGGTGAGCTGAGCGAATTTCAGAAGCTCCACATCGTTCCGGACGCGGCGCTGTGCGCGGCGGCGCTGGGCGAAGACAACGAGGAGGCGCTGAAGACCTGGAAGGCGTGGGCAGGAACGCAGGATCGCGGCTTTTCGCTGTTTGACGCCTTTACCGGCAAATCGCTGGTGCGCCTGGAGCACTTCCTCAAGTGGTTTGATAACGAAGTCAAGAGTCATCCCCTCGATGCCAAAATCGTGGAGTCCATCAAGACCTTCATCGAGGGCAACAACATGCTGGCCGGCAAGCGCGGCACCGGCCGCTACAGCGCCGCAATGCTGGAGTTTTATAATCAAATCAAGACGGCTCTCGACAAGAATCAGGCTGTGGCGATTAGCACCAAGAACATGGTCGGCGGCGCCAGCGGCAAGAAGGGAACGGTCGGTGAGCCCGAGTGGAAGGGGCTGTACGGAAAGCATGCCTATGCCGTCCTGGATGCCCAGGAGATGGCCTATCCGGGAAACCCGGACGTCACGCTCAAGATGATCCTGCTGCGCAATCCGCACGGCGAAACGGGGCGAAAGTATGTCTGGAAGCTCAAGGACGGAGTGCAGGTGCTTTCGGCCAAAGAGACCAAGGATGCGCAGTTCTGGGTGGATCTGAGCGACGCGGTGAAGCGCTTCGATCGCGTATCGGTCGGCAAGGACGCCAGCGAGACGCTCAAGGAAGATTAGGCCGCCCGTCACTCCTGCTGACTGCGGCGTGCAAGCTCGGCGCGCAGCGCTGCGAGCTCCTGATCTTTTTGCTGGAGCAGCAGCTCCTTTTCTGCCCGCTCGCCGAGCAGCATATCGATGTGGCGCTGGTTGCGGCGGATCTTGTCCTCCAGCCGCTTGCGCTGGAAGAACTCGGGAATGCGCGTCTCGGACTCGGCCTCCCATTCGCGCTGAAAAGCGGCTTTTACGGCGCCCGGATTTTCCGCTGCTGCGGCCTTGTAGTACTGGCCCTGATGCTCTGCCAGCCGCCAGGGCGGCGACATGATGAAGCGACAGGCCGCGTGCCCGGCCGCGCGGCACTCCACCTCCACCGCCGACAGCGGCACCTCGAAGCTCGCTTCGCACCAGCCCGATGAGTAGCCGGCGTTCATGGCGCACACCGGCTGAGTTGCCTGGCGCCCACGGCGGATCCAGGAATCGGCCTCAAACGAATAGGGATGCTCGTACAGAAGATAGAAATTTTCGTTGGGCATGACCCGGCTTCGCTCGTCGAGCTTCACCGAAGCCCAGCCGGAAAATGCGAACTGCACCGGCCCGATCGAAAGCCGCTCGACCGGATCCGTGATGCGCATGTGCGCGTGAAAGTGCCGCGCATCCGACTTGCCGATCGCGTGCCCCAGATCGAAAAGAAGGTTTGCCGAAAGTCGCCGCGCTTCGCTCTCGCTGCCGTCGCTGTAGAGGCCGATCAGCAGATCCGTGAACTCGACCGACATGGCTGCGGCGCGCATGAAGATGTAGCGCTCGCCCGAGACCTCGAGCGTGCCGCATGAAGGATCGTGGCGCAGGTTTCCAAAGTAGCGCTGCGCATACTCCTCGGCCCTGCGGAAGATGTCGGTGAACTGCGGCGGAACATCCACGGTCGAGACAGTCATGGGCACAGCTCCTTTAACAGCGCCTGGGCCGCGGCGCGCTCGCCTGGACTCAGGATGTCGCTATAACGATCAAGCGTCTGCTGTAGCAGACAGCGCGCTTCTTCGCCGCTTCCCTGGGTCTGCCACAGCCTGCCCAGGATCATCGCGGTGCGCACCTCCAGGTGGCCCGCGTTCTGCAAGCGCGCGATATCCAGCGAGCGCAGGAGCAGGTCGTCTGGACCCGCATCGATCGGGTACTCCACAAACGAGCCGCGGCTCTTGCGGATCAGGATCTCGGCCTGAATGCGCAGCACGCCCGCTGCATACAGCCGCTCACCATTTTCGGCCATCATCGCGAGCGCGCTCTGCACGGTCTCAAGCGCCGCATCGAGCTGGCCGCACGCAAGCTGGAGCTCGGCGATCGGCATGAGCAGATAGGTCATGGACAGCTCGGCGCCGCTGCGCCGCCGCAGCGCCATGGTGTCCTGCATCACCGCGAGTCCCGCTTGCGTCTGGCCCTGCCTGGCCATCACCCAGCCGCGCATGTACTCGCTCTGCGCCTTGGCATGCGAGTATCCATGCTGCTCGGCCAGCGCCATCAGCAGCTCAGCCTGATGGCTGATCGCGTCGAGCTCACCGTGGCTCTGGTGGAAGGCCATGGGCGCGTAGATCGCGAAGCACAGGCTGTAGGGATGGCCAAGCTCGCGCGCGAGCACGATGGTCCGCTCGTACACCGCTTTCGCCTGCCGGTAATCGCCGAGCATCCACATCGTGTGCCCGAGGTGATAGAGGCACATGACCTCCAGATCAACGCCATACAGATAGGTCAGCCGCTGGTGGCGGTCGCGGCGATAGCGCGCCAGCAGCGCCTCGGCGTGCTGCCTGGCTGCCGCGAACTCGCCGAGGAAAAAGCAGGTCGACTGCTGCTGCATCTCGGCGGCCAGCGCGGCATCCGATTCTGGATCCGCCTGCCCCAGCGCAAAGAGCTGCGCTGCATAGTCGCGCGCCCGCCAGATGCGACCGCGCAAGAGATTGCAAGTCCACAGTCCGAACAGCGTTGGCAAGAGCTCCGGCACTTCGCCAAGAGCGTGCAGCCGCTGGCAGTGCGCCAGACAGCGCAAGAGCGCCTGCTCCGATTCGGCGCTGCTATATCCGCGCACCGCACCCAGCGCAATGGTCTGCGGCGCGCGCAGGGAGAGCTCTATGCGGCTGCGCGACTCGTTATCAGGCAGCCGCACCAGCAGCCCAAGCGCCCGCTCAAAAAGGGCCAGCGCTTCGCGCGCGGCGCCGCTGCGCAGGGCCTGCTCGCCTGCGCGCTTGAGCGCGTCGACCGCTTTGCTCAGCTCGTCCTGCGTGGCATGCGGATGCTCGGCGGCTTGACTGTAGTGGTGTGCCAGCAGCGGCCAGAGCTCTGCCATGCGCCCCGAGAGCGCCGGTGCGCCCGATTCGCGCCCCTCATACCAGGCCGCCACCGCAAGGTGGAGCTGCCGGCGCTGCGCAAACGTCAGCGTGTTGTAGGCAACCTCCTGGATGATGATGTGCTTGAAGCTGTAGGTAAGCTCCCCCCCGTGGCGGGCCGTGAGCTCGTTCTGCTCCAGCTCATCGAGATACCGGGGCAGGTGCGGCCGATCCGCGGTAATCGGATGCACGCTGTCTACGATCGGATGGGCGAACGTGCGACCGACAACGCTGGCGACCTTGAGCAGCAGGTGCTGCGGCGGGCGCAGTCGATCGATGCGGCTCAGCACCACACCGTGCATGGTGGTCGGGAAGCGCTGCGCGCGCAGCTGCTCGGGAGTCAGCGTCAGTCGCCCGACGCCGCCCTCGACGCGCAGCACGCCGGCATCGCGCAGCGCGAACGCCAGCTCCTCGGTGAAGAAGGGATGGCCGCCGGTCTGTTCAAAGATGAAATCTACCAGCGACTGCGGCAGGCTGGCAGCGGCCAACCGGTCGCAGAGAAGCGCGCGGGTGTCATCCATCGGCAGCGGCGCCAGCTGGATCAGCCTGGCCTCCGGATCTGCGCACAGCCGCTGGTATTCGGCCTGGACCGCGGGCTCTGCAATCGCGCTCGGCGGCCGGCTGACCGCGATCGTCAACAGGCGCGGCACCTCGCGGCGAATGCGCAGCAGCAGCGCCCAGGATGCCGAGTCGAGCCAGTGCACATTGTCGATGAGCAGGAGCAGCGGCGCGCTTCTCTGCAAGCGCAAGAGGATCTCGATGATCAGGGACTGGCGCTGCTCGGCATGCGCGCGGCTTGCCACCGCAGCGGTCCATTCGCCGTCTTCATCCATCGCAATGCGCAGCACCGGACCCAGCAGCGCGGCCTGCCCGACCAGCTCGGGCGCCAGCTGCTCCAGGCGCTGGTGGATCCGCTGCGTGACTGCCGCCAGCTCCGCGGCTGTCCCATGCTGTAGCTCCAGGGGCAGCTCGAAGATCTGGCGGAGCACGCGCGTCCAGGCGTAGTAGGCCGTGGAGCGCTCGATGGCGTCGCCGGATCCGTAAAGCACGGTCACTCCAGCAAGCTGCGCCTGGGCCAGGATCTCGGCGGTCAGATGGGACTTGCCGACGCCGGCTGCGCCTTCGATGATGAAGAGTCCACCGTGCCCCTGCTCCAGGGCGCGCAGGGACTCCACAACCTGCCCAAGCTCGGCGGCGCGGCCGATCATGGGGCGGCGAAACAGCTCGGCCGTGGCCGCCAGCTCTGCACTGCGGGCTTCGCAGAGCGGAGTGTGAGCACTGATGAGCTGCGCCTTGCCTTTGAGCTGGAGCAGCAGCGCCGCGCCAAAATCGATGCTCGTCTTGGCCGCTTCATAAGACGCGGAGTCGCACAAGATCGGATGGCCTGCTCCCTGGCTTGCCGCCGCGGTCATCAGACGAGCGGAAAGGTTCACAACATCCCCGAGCACCGTGTACTCGCGGCGGATGTCATTGCCCACCGTGCCACAAAAAGCGCGTCCGGTCGCAACGCCGATTGCGCAGCGCTGGCCCTGCGCGAGCAGCAGTGTCTGACAGGCCAGCGCCGCCCGCACCGCGCGCAGCGCGTCGTCGACGTGCGAGAGCGGCGGCAGGCCAAAGACGGCCAGCAGCATCGCGCCCTTTTCATCCACGTGCAGCTTGTTGATGCTGCCTTCGTAGCGGTTCAGCACCTCCTGCACATCGCGGATGAGCGCTGCGGCCGGCGCCGGCGCATCGAGCTCGGGCAGCATCACGAACAGCACGGTCACGCGCCGCAGCTCGGTCAGCCAGCCGCTCTGTCCGGCATCGAGCCGCTCCAGCACGGCCTCCGGAAGGCACGCGCGCAAGAGCGGCGTCGCCTCGGCGCGCAGCTGCGGCAAGGCGGGCGGCGGCGGCAGCGGTGCGGCCTCCAGCGCGAGCAGTCGCACGCAGCCCTGGTCCAGCGCTTCGCCGCGAGCCTGCGAGCAGACCAGCGACCACGCAGCGGGCGCCAGCACCACCTCGCCTGGATTCGCGCGCGGGCAGGCCAGGCTGGCCGCGGTCAGCGCCGGTCCGCTGAACAGGAGCTCCCAGCGTCCGCCATGCCCACCCAGCTGCCGCAGGGCCGCGGCGCCGATGCCCACGCCGATGCGCATGACCATGGTGATGCCGTGCACCGGCGGCAGCCCCTGCAAGGCCGCTTGCAGGGCGAGTGCGCAGCGCCCAGCCTGACCCGCCGCGACCTCCTCGCCATCTGCCGCGGACCACAGCGCAATCAGCCCATCCCCAGCAAACTTGACCACTTCGCCGCCCAGCTGCGCGACCAGATCAATGACCTGCCCAAAGTACGCATTCAGCGTGCTCGCCAGCACCTCGACGCCCACCTCGCCCTCGCTGCACAGCCGCTCGGTCAGCCTGGTGAATCCAGAGATGTCGGCGAACAGCACCGCAGCGTGTAGCGGCAGCTGGATCGGGACCAGCGGCTGGTCATCTTCTGCGAGCAGGCGGATGTAGGACGGAGGCACATAGCTGGCCAGCGTTCGCAGCGCTGCGAGCTCCGGCGAATCGCCCTCCAGCCCCGGATCACAGACACGCACTGAGCTCGATGATGAGAGCATGCCAGCCTCCATCATAAAGCCGCGTCAACCGGTTCGGGAAACATCCTGCGCGAGGCCCAGCGGCCTCTGCTTCAATCGGGTGGTCAGGGGCGCTGGCGTTCAGCCAGCCGTGCCGTTGGCGTGCGGGGGAGTCAGCTCGGCCCAGCAGTAGCCGCAGCGGGTAGCGGCCCGCAGGCCCTGCTTGCCGCAGGAGGGGCAGCTGCGGACCTCGGGCGCGGGGCCCAGCGCCAGAAGCTCGACCAGACCGGTCCAGGACTTGCGCAGCGCCGCCAGGGCAAGCTGCTGCTTCTCGGGCTCTGCTTCGGAGCCAATGCTCGACAGCTGGCGATCCATATCCGAGATGGCCATGCGCACGGCTGCGCGCTCATCTTGCGGAACTTCAAAGCGTTCGTGGCTCATCGGGAATCCGATCGGGAGAGCACGCGCGCCCTCCGGGTGCGGTCATTGATCTTCGACTCGACGAGGGTCAGCGTCAGGAGCGCGAGCATCGCGAACCCGAGCGTGGCCACTCCGGACAGAGCGATCTGGTTAAACATGAAATCCTCTTCTGCGCACTCGTGCGAGTGCACCAAGACATCTATGAGGCTTGAAGCAAGGCAGGCTGCGGTCGAGCCTACTCGACGGGAAAATCGACGCTCTTGAGCGACTTGATGATCTGCTCGCAGTCTGGCTGCCCGCGCTTCAAGCTGCCGAGCTGGTCATGCACCACGGCCTGCATTCGGCTGCTGTCCGCGTAAAGGTCCGAGAGGCCCTTTGCGACAGGACGGGCAAACTGCTCCTGCTTGCACTGCGTTGCCATGGACTGGCGGAAGCTCACGAGCTCCTCTGCGGCCGCGGTGTCTGATTTTGCGGACTGCCAGTAAAACAGGCCTATGAGTGCCGCGGCTCCCAGAGCACCGATGGCAAGAAGCCCATTTCTCTTGCCGTGGGGAGCAGTGCCTATGTGCCCGCCGGCCTCCGTTCCACCTTGCGCTACGTTTTCCGTCACCATCACCGACCTCCATCCCATGCAGCCCGAAGAGGACTACTTACCAGCAGGCTAGCACTTCGCGGCCAGGCCAGTTAGTCAAACTGCGCGGTCCAGCATCCGCAGCGCCCGCATTTAGTCGACCTCATGGCTCGGGAGGTCAGGCCCAAAAATAAATATTCGGAATCGCTCGCAGGGGCTCCCAAAACGCCAAAAAGGAACAGCTGGCGCGGCAGGAGACTCGCGAAGCGCAGTTTATGCGCAGCCGTCCGGACCGCAGGTCGCGCCTTCGGCGAAGGAGGCGCCGGCCGCATTCCCAAGTCCCAGCTCGGTCCAGGCCTGCGTCAGGGCCTGCAAAAGAACCTCGCTTGGCTGCGCGCCCGAGACCGCATAGCGACCTCCAATTACGAAAAACGGCACACCGGAGATTCCCAGCTCCTGCGCTTGCGCTTCATCCGCGCGCACCTCATCGGCGCCGGCATCGCTGGCGAGCATCGCGTGCACCTCTTTGGCATCGAGCCCGACCTCGCCGGCCAGGCGCTCAAGAACGCTCTGCTCGCCAATCGCTTCGCCCTCCGTCATGTAGGCGCGCAAGAGCCGCTCCTTCATCGCGTCCTGAATTCCGTGCTCTGCCGCGAAGTGGATCAGACGATGCGCATCAAAAGTATTTCCTGGCTTGATGTGATCGAAGCGGAAGTCGAGTCCATCGGCGGCGGCCACATCGACCATGCGCGAGATCATGGCCTCGGCCTTTGCCTTGGAAGTCCCATACTTTTTGCCCAGCCGCTCGCTGTAGGAGACGTCCAGGGGGCGCGTGCGCGGCGCAGACGGATCGAGCTCGAATGCTCGCCACACCACCTCCACCGAGTCGCGCTGCGCAAAGCGTGCGAGCGCCGCCTCCAGGTGGCGCTTTCCGACATAGCACCAGGGGCAGGCAATATCCGACCACACGTCCACGCGAAGCTTATTCATGGCAGATAAGCTAAGGTGCCTCCCGGACGGCGGCAATGCCCGGGCAGAGCCGAGCGCCCGCTGCCGAGCGCCAGCGCCCTCTAGCGCGGCGCGGGCGGGGCGTTGCCGTCCAGGATTCTCTGGGCCTGCTCGCGGTCGTTGCTGTACTTGAAGAGCGCCAGCAGCTTGTAGCCATTGGCGCGATCGAGGATCTGCGGCGCCAGGATCTGGAGCGCGAGCACGCGGTCGGACGTGTAGACGTAAAGCGGCAGAATGCGCGCGACCTGATCGACCAGAAAGAAGTTGCTCGTGACCAGCTGGCGCAGCAGGGTCAGCTTGTCATTGGTGGAGGCGCCGGCCAGCTGCTGGATCATCGAGCGCAGGTTGGCATCGCCCATCGCGTTGTCGTAGTTCGCCGGCGGAGCCTGCGGCGGAACAGAGGCCGCGGGATCGTACTGCGGCGCCGGCGCTGCATACTGCGGAGCGGGCGCGGGCGCAGGCTGCGCGTACTGGGGTGCGGGCGCTGCGTACTGGGGTGCGGGCGCTGCGTACTGCGGCGCGGGCGCTGCGTACTGCGGCGCGGGCTGCGCGTACTGCGGGGCGGGCTGCGCGTACTGCGGGGCAGGGGCCGCGTACTGCGGCGCGGGCGGCGCCATCGCAAGCTGGCGCTGGAGCTCGCCAAGCTGCGTCTGCGCCGCTTGCAGCTGCTGCACCGCGGCATAAAGCTGCGTGCGGGCGCCCGGCGACTGCGCGATCTGCTGCTGCGCGATCGCGAGCTGCTGCGTCAGCGTCTGCAGCTGCTGTTGCACCAGCTCGCGCTCCACAGCGACGGGAGTGGCCCGGGCGTGGGTCGCTCCGCCCAGGACCAGCGAGGCGGCCAGGACTCGTATACCAGATAGCGTCATAAGAGCCAGCATACGCATGAGGCCATCCTACCACGGCGACCCAGCGGGCGGCGCCGCGACAAGGGGCCGGCTCAGCCTGCCATTGGCACATAAGCGGGCTTTGTCCGAGATTCCTGCGGGTTGGCTCGCACGCATTTCGACATAGGGTTTTATGTTGATTAATAAGCGCCCGCGAGGCTGGGTCCGGCGCTGCTGCATGCCGGTTTGAACAGGCGCATGGCAAAGTGCGCAGCTTTTTCGCTCGGAAAAGGGTGGGTGCGCAGAATGTGCAGGGAATCTCCCATTTCAGGCTTGGGACGAGGCGCATCCCGGGGGCGCGTGGGCGACGGGAGGGACGATTTAATCGCCGACTTCCGCAGACTGGCACACATCTGGCTTAACTACTTTGCATAACCCAACGAAAACAATGGGTTCCAAG
>Ga0075163_10007179_pt1 | contig 14751 bp, 13 predicted proteins | sample JI1023141ADNA_FD_71478 | JGI IMG/M metagenome (GOLD analysis project Ga0075163, IMG submission 71478) | Wastewater effluent complex algal communities from Wisconsin, to seasonally profile nutrient transformation and Carbon sequestration -... | ecosystem: Engineered > WWTP > Effluent > Algae...
TCACCGCGCTCGCGACAGGCCTCGCACAGCCTGCGCAGCATGGCCTGGCCGTGGCCGCGGCGCTGCGACCGGGGCGCCACCGTGAGGTTGAGCAGGTGCAGTTCCTCGAAGCCGGGCATGGCCACACAGTAGCCGATGCAGTGGCCCGTGTCGTCCAGCCGCAGCCAGGCCAGGTACCCGGCGGCCAGCGAATCGATGAAATTGCCGCGCGTCCAGGGATGGCTGTAGGCGGTGACCTCGATCGCCATCACCTGGTCCAGGTCGGCGATGGTCATCGGGGGCATGGTTGCGACCATGGTCGGCATGGCGGCGGCTCAGGCACGCGCCGCAGCGGCACGCGCGCGCTCTTCGGTGGTCAGAGCCACCTTGTCGCGCAGGTAGAGGGGCATGGCCTGGTCGGGTGGCACGCCCAGGCCCCGGGCCCAGGCATCGGCCGCCAGCGCGGCCAGCGCGACAGCACGATCGCGCTCCACCGCGACGAGCCGTGCCGTTCCGAAAGGCAAGTGGCCGGCGAACGCCGACACGGCGCTGCCGGCGACGCATTGCGGCGGTACAACCGACCAACGCTCGGCCAGGGCCGGCAGGGTGTAGAGCGCGGGCGCGGTCAGCACCGCCCAGCCCGCACCGCGCCGCGCGTACTCGGCGGCATAGACCTCGTTCATGCGCGCGTCCATGGCCACCCACAACGATGTGCCGACACCGGCCTGCAGCGCCGCATCCTCGGCCACCAGCATCAGGCTGTCCAGGGGCAGGACGGGCTTGTCGCGGGCCAGGGCCAGCCCCTGGGCCACCGCACACGCCGTGCGCAGCCCGGTGAAGGCGCCAGGCCCCGCACCGAAGGCGATGGCATCGAGCCGGTCCATTCCGAGCCCGGCCTCGCCGAACATCTGCAGGATGGCCGGCAGGAGCCGACCGGACGCGGCCGCGCCACCGTCCTCGACACGGGTCAGGCGACCTCCCGGCCAGGACAGCGCCAGCGCCATCCGCTCGGTCGAGGTGTCGATGGCTAGCAGGCAGGGTTCCATCGCGGGGCGCCAGTGTAGCCGTGACATCATCGCGCGCTTCAGCGGCGACTGCCGCGCCCGACCCCACTGCACCGCATGATTTCCCTGCTCTCGGCCGAAGGCCTCGGCTACCTGGCCGCGGTGTGCACCACCGCCTCCTTCGTGCCCCAGGTGCTGCACACCCTGCACACCCGCGACGTGACCGGCATTTCGGTGCTGATGTACAGCGTGTTCACCGCCGGCGTGGCGATGTGGCTGGCCTACGGCCTGCTGATCGGCGCCTGGCCGGTGATCATTGCCAACTTCGTGACGCTGGTGCTGGCCGGCTGGATCCTGGGCCTGAAGCTGTGGCTCGACCACCATCGCCGCCGCCGGGTCGGCCAGCCGGGATGACGCCAACCTTGCCACAGCAGTGCTCCAAGAAAAGGAAAACCCCGCCGAGGCGGGGTTGTCGGTGCAGGCCGGCGGCCGGTCAGAAGTGGAAGGTCAGGCCCGCCGAATACACGATGGGCCGGAAGTCGATCGTGGTCTGCAGCACCGTGGTGCCGATGGCCACCAGGTCGCTCTTGACCTTGAGCGCCGCAACGCTGGCGAACAGGCCCCACTGCTTGTTGATGGCGTAGTCGACGCCCGCCTGCACTGCCGGGCCCACCGAGTCGCTGAGGTGCACGTCGCTGGCCAGCTTCGACTTGATGCCCGTGAACCGGGTGAAGTTGATGCCGGCACCGACATACGGCCGCAGCGCATCGCCCGCCGTGCCGAAGTGATAGTTGACCAGCAGTGTCGGCGCCACGTTGCGAGCGGTGAGCACCTCGCCCAGGAAGGCCATCGAGCCCGTCGCCCTGGCAGGGATCTTGGGCGGCACGCCCAGCACCAGCTCGACGCCGATGTTCGGCTTGATCAGCCGCTCGTACACCACGATCACGGTGGTGGCGTCACCGGTGACCGCATCAGCGCCGGCCGGCACGCCAATGCCAGTGACACCATTGGTGTGCGAATGCGTGTCGTAGCGCGTGAGCCCGAACTTGAAGGTGGAGTCCTGTGCCTGGACCGCGCCTGCGGCGAGCAAGGTCGCCAGGGCCAGGGCCGGCACATGGATGTTGCGTGTCATGTCATGTCTCCAATCGTGCGGGTTGTCATTGCCAACCGAAGGACTTGAGCTGGGCGGCGAAGGCATCGCTGATCACCTTGTGCCCACCCGTGGTCGGGTGCACGCCGTCGGCGAAGAACCAAGTGTTGACGTCGGCACCGGCGCGCAAGCCGTTGAACGGCACGCCAGCGGTCCCATTGCAGAACAGCGACGAGCCATCGGTGACCTTGCCGCCCGTGATGGCCGCGATCTTGGTTGCGTCGCAGGCCGGCACGGTGGTGTTGACCATGTTGTACTTGGACGCGTTGGCCACACGGTCCTTGAAGATCGCGAAGGTATCGATGATCTGCACCGGCTGGTCGGTCAGGCCATCGCGCAGCCACAGGTTGAAGATGCGCGACAGGTCGGTCAGCACGGGCCGTGCGCTGGCCGGCAAGGAGTTGCCAAACGGGGTGTCGGCGATGTCGCTCAGCGCCATCACCGCCACGTACTTGCCGCCCTTGGCCAGGATCTGCGTCTTGACGTAGCCCGCCAGTTCCTGGGCTGCCTGCTTCATGCCGGCCTGGGCTGCGGTTTGCGCCTCGAACAAGGCCGCGTTGGCTGCATCGGCCGAGATCTTGCCAAGGGCCGCGTCGGTCTGGATCTGCTTGGCCTTGTCGCTGAAGCCGCCGAACTGGGTGAACACGTCATTGCTGCCGACGTACACGAAGATCAGGTCGGTGGCCTTGAAGCTGCCGAAACGCGCCAGGTGGTTGGCGATCTGCGTGACCACCGGCACCGTGAGCGCGCCGCCCGACTTGCCGATGCCGTTGGGATCGGTGACGCGCGAGCCGCCCTGGCCATAGCCGGTGCAGCTCGAGGCGAGCGCGGCGCTGAGGGCCGCGGCCGGACACTTGACCGACTGGCCGGCGAAGCCGACCTCGGCCGGCGTGATGGGCAGGCCCAGCGAAGCGGCCAGGTTCTCGACCCACACCGTGCCGGTGGCGCCGTTGGTGGTGAACTTGCCGCCCACGTACGGAGCCGAGCCATTTCCGGCAATCGACGTTGCCGGCGAGTAGGCGCCCAGGTCGCTCAGGCTGTCGCCGAACGACACCACGGAAGTGAACGCGCCCTTGGTGGAAGGCGCGCCGGCGGTCGCGCCGACGCCCGGAACCGCCACATCGCCACCCCCGCAGGCCGCGAGCAGGGCGGTCGCCAACAGCGACAGGCCCCAACGTCGAATCATCTTCATGCGCATCCCCTGGTTCGTCGGGCCGAGGGCCCGGTCGACCGGTTCGAACGACAGTTCGACCGGCAAAGAGGAGGCACTATAGGAGCGCGTACCGAACGCCCTGGATCGGACTTACCCGCAAGCCGTGGCGGCCGCGCGTCGATCCCGAGTGAACGAGGGGGCGCTCAGAACGGGTTGTTCTGCGCCCTCGAGACAGCCTGGGTACCGATGTAGGTATGTGCCTGCGGCGAGATGTGCCGATCGTCGGCCCACAGGTAGCTGGTGCCGGTGGCCACCGGGTCGGACGTGACCAGGTCGGCGGCGGCGCTGGTGCAGTCGGGCAGGGCCTTGGCACACACCGCGGCCACCACGTTGTTGAGCGCGTAGCTGGTCGGGAACCGGGCCATCGCCTGCACGATGTCGTCGCCCAGCACCAGGCCGTAGTTGCGGCCGTCGAAGCGGGTGGCGTCCACGCTGGTGCGCAGCCGGGCATTGAACTCGGAGGACAGCGTGGACATGCGCGCCGCCGCCCCGGGCTTCAGTGCGTCCTGGGCCAGCGCGTAGGGGCTCAGCCCCATGTCGGGAATGGTGACGACGATGGCGCGCGCACCCGTGGCCAGGATGGTGTTGACACGTTCGGCCAGGCGCGTGCCGCGGGCGCGCACTTCGGCAATGGCCTCGTCGGCCGTGAGGGTGCCGGCCTGCACGCGATCGGACAACTCGATCACATCGTTGGCACCGAGCATCACGCCCACCAGGTCGCCGGTCTTGACGGCCGAGTCGGCGGCGGCCTGCGCGGCCAGCTGGGCGTCGATGCCCAGCTTGGCGTCGTCCACCTTGGCGCCGACGCGCGCCCGGATGAAGCCCTGCACCGTGGCCGACGCCGCGTTGCATTCGGCAAAGACGAAGCTGTAATTGGACGCCAGGCTCTGGAACCAGCTCGGCAACAGCAGGCAATCGCGGACCGACGATGCATCCAGCCCGTTGACGGTGTACTTCCTGCCGTTGTGGAAGCCGTCGTCGACGATCACGCTGTTCTCGTCGCCGAAGATGATCAGGCGACTCGGCTTGAAAGCCTGGATCTGCGACGTGCCGCCGCCACACCCCACCAGCAGCGCGGCCAGGGCAGCGGGCAAGCCAACTTGCCGACCGATGCGGCGGAGAACAGAAAACACAGTCATCTCGATTCCATTTCAAGCCCAACGGCCACGTTCAGTGCCCCATCAGCCCGCCGCCGCGGCGCGTCGCAGTCGATCGCGTACGCCTTCCCATTCGGGCGCATCGGGCGGCTGCTCCACCCAGATCTGCGTGACGTCGGGGGTGTCGATCGCGCGCAGCGTGGCGAACAGGGCACGTGCGGCCTCGATCGGATCCGCGGGCATCCGGGCCCAACGGGCCTCCGGCGGCAAAGCCGGGCAGGTTCGCGAATATACCGCCATGCCACGCCCTCGGTCGGGCGAGGCCGCCAGCGCGGCCAGGGCGGACGCATCGGCCAGGCGCAGTCGCGCGGTCGGGGCATAGTGCGCCTCGAGCGTACCCGATGCGCGCGGCGACTGCGCGTCGCGCTCGGCCAGCGGCTGCCCCAGCACGCGCTCCAGCTCGCCGCGGGTGAGCACCCCGGGGCGCAGCAGGACCGGCTGGTCGCGGCTGCAATCGACGATGGTCGACTCGATGCCGACCGAGCAGGCGCCGCCGTCGAGGACCATCAGGCCGGCGCCGAATTCGCCGGCCACGTGGGCGGCCGTGGTCGGGCTGACCCGACCGAACCGGTTGGCGCTGGGCCCGGCGACACCGGACACCCCGAGCGCCACGCACTGCAGCAACAGGGCCTGCGTCACCGGGTGCGCCGGGCAACGCAGGCCGATGCTGTCCTGGCCACCCGCCGCTGCGACGCCCATGCCCGCGGCGCGCGGCACGATCACCGTCACCGGACCGGGCCAGAAGGCCTGCGCCAGGCGAAGCGCCGCACCGTCGAAGCGGCTGGCGTAGCGGCGGGCCTGCTCGACGTCGGCCACGTGCACGATCAGCGGGTGATCGCTCGGCCGGCCCTTGGCCTCGAAGATGCGGGCCACCGCCGCGTCGTCGTCGGCGCGGGCCCCCAGGCCGTAGACGGTTTCGGTCGGAAAGGCCACCAGGCCGCCCTGCGCCAGTCGCTGTGCGGCGGCCTGCAGGGCGCCGGCATCTCGACCGTCGAGGACCGCCATCGGCGATCAGGCGCCAGCCAGGGCCGGCATGGCCACGGCCAGCCCCAGCAAGGCGGCCACCCGGTGGGCCACGGCCCGGGCCTCGTCGGCCTGGGCCGCGGTGACGGTCAGATGGCCCATCTTGCGGCCGCGCCGGGCACCGGCCTTGCCATACAGGTGCAGGTGCACGCCCGGCAATGCCAGGACGGCTGCCCAGTCGGGCGTCCGCAGCACGTCGTCCGCACCGAACCACAGGTCGCCCAGCAGGTTCAGCATCACCGCCGCCGAGTGCTGGCGAGGCGCCACCAGCGGCAGGCCGGCCAGCGTGCGCACCTGCATCTCGAACTGGCTCAGGTCGCAGGCATCGATCGTGTAGTGGCCGGAGTTGTGCGGACGAGGCGCCATCTCGTTGGCGATCAGCGCACCGTCCTTGGTCACGAAGAATTCGACGCACAGCACCCCGACATAGCCCATCGAGGCCGCAACGCGCGTCGCGGCCTCGACGGCCTGCTGCTGCAGCGCCGGCGACACGTCGGCTGCCGGCACCTGGGTGACCGCGAGGATGCCGTCGACGTGCAGGTTCTGCTGCACCGGGAAGTGCACCACATCGCCCATCGCATCGCGGGCGATGATGACGCTCAGCTCGCGCTCGAGCGGCAGGCGCTTCTCGAGCACGCAGGCCACGCTGCCCAGGTCGGACCATGCCGCGCCCAGCGCCAGCCGGTCGGCCACGGTCACCTGGCCCTTGCCGTCGTAGCCCAGGCGCGCGGTCTTCAGGATGCCAGGCAGCAGCGCATCGGCCACCTGCGCGAGGTCGGCCTCGGTCTCGATCACCGCGTGCGGGGCGCACGGCACGCCGCAGAGCCTGAACTGCGCCTTTTCGAGCGCCCGGTCCTGGCAGACGGCGACAGCATCGGCGCCCGGCGCCGTGGGCCGGTGCGCGCCGAGCGTGACCAGCGCGGCCGACGGCACGTTCTCGAATTCGGTGGTGATGGCCTGGCTGCGCTGCATCAGCTGCGCCAACCCTTGTTCGTCGAGATAGCCGGCCTGGATGTGGTAGTGCGCCACCATGCCGGCGGGCGAGGTCGGGTCGGGGTCGAGCACCGCGGTGAAGTACCCCATCGACTGGGCGGCCTGCACGAACATGCGGCCCAGCTGGCCGCCGCCCATCACGCCCAGGGTCGCACCAGGCAGCAGTCGACCGCTCATCGGATCACCCGGCCGCGCGGGGCATGTAGCACGGCATTCTGGTTCGAGGATTTCACTTCAGGTCCTGTGACATGGCGCGGGCGGCCTCGGTCTGCCGTTGCCGGAAAGCTTCGAGGCGGGCCCGCAGGGCGTCATCGCCGGTGGCCAGCATGGCCACCGCGAACAGGGCGGCATTGGCCGCCCCGGCCTGGCCGATGGCGAAGGTGGCCACCGGAATGCCCTTGGGCATCTGCACGATCGAATGCAGGGAATCGACGCCCGACAGGTGCCGGCTGGCCACCGGCACGCCGAGCACCGGCACCGTGGTCTTGGCCGCCAGCATGCCCGGCAGGTGGGCGGCGCCGCCGGCACCGGCGATGATGGCCTTGATGCCGCGGCCGGCAGCCGCTTCCGCGTAGGCGAACATGTCGTCCGGCATGCGGTGGGCCGAGACGACGAGGCATTCATGCCCGATGCCAAACTCGGCGAGAATCCGGGCGGCGTGCTGCATGGTTTCCCAGTCGCTGGACGAGCCCATCAGCACACCGATCAGCACTCCAACTTCGGGCAAGGCAGGGGTTTGCAAAACGGGCTCCGGCACTGTTTTCGAGCAATTGCGACAAGCCTTGCATTGTAGGGTGCCACCCCCATCTCCACCGACCACTCCACGCCCGCCCGATCCGACACGCCATGACCGACATCACCTTGCAGAACTTCGAGTCCGACCTCATCCAGGCCTCGATGCAGCAGCCGGTGCTGCTCGACATCTGGGCTCCGTGGTGCGGCCCCTGCCGCACGCTCGGCCCGCTGCTCGAGAAGGTCGAGGCGGCCTATGGCGGACGCTTCGTGCTGACCAAGCTCAACAGCGACGAGCAGCCCGAGATCGCAGGCCAGCTGAGCCAGGCCTTCGGCGTGCGGTCGATCCCGTTCTGCGTGCTGTTCGACAAGGGCCAGCCGGTCGACGGATTCGTCGGCGCGCTGCCCGAGGCGCAGATCCGCGAATTCCTCGATCGGCATGTGCCGAGCGCCGAAACGGCCGAGGCCGAGACCGAGGCACTGGAGGCCGAAGCGCTCGAAGCCGACGGTGACTTCGAAGCCGCGCTGTCCAAGCTGCAGCAGGCGGTGGCCGTCGACCCCGCCAACGACACCGCCCGCTACGACTACCTCAAGCTTCTGATCGAGACCGGCCGTCTCGAGCAGGCCCGGCATGCCTTCGAGCCGGTGGTCGGCAAGGCCATCGTCGAGCCGCGCTTCTCGGCCATCGGCTTGTGGCTCGACGCCTGCGAGCGCGCGCCCACGGCCCGCAGCCCCGAGGCGCTGGAAGCGGCCATCGCCGCCAACCGCCGCGACTTCGATGCCCGCCATGAACTGGCCCAACGCCTGATGGCCGAAAAGCGCTTCACCGAGGCCATGGACGCGCTGCTCGAGATCGTCATGCGCGACAAGGAATGGAACCAGCAACTGGCCCGCAAGACCTATGTCGCGATCCTCGAACTGATGAGCAAGCCCGCACCGCGCGCCAGCGCCGAGCAGTCCAAGGGCACGCTCGAACTCACGGGCAAGGTGCAGGCCGCGCCGTCCGATCCGGTCATCGATCAGTACCGCCGCAAGCTCAGCATGGCCTTGTTCTGACGCGGGCGGCGCGGCCCTGTCCGCGCCCACCACCTACAATTTGCGGTTTGCCCGCCAGCCTTGGCGGGCCCGCTCACACGGTGATGACCGCCCCGGCCACACCGAAGTCCAGGAGACCCGTCCATGTTCATTTCCTCCGCATTCGCCCAGACGGCCCCGGCCGCCGCCGGAGGCACCGAATCCAGCCTGATGAGCCTGCTGCCGCTGGTGCTGATGTTCGTGGTGCTGTACTTCATCATGATCCGGCCGCAGATGAAGCGCCAGAAGGAAGCCAAGGCCATGATCGACGCCCTGGCCAAGGGTGACGAGGTCATCACCTCGGGCGGCATGATCGGCCGCATCTCGAAGCTGGGCGACACCTACATGCATGTCGAGGTCGCCAACGGCGTGGAGATCCAGATCCAGCGTGGCGCGGTGGTCCAGGTGCTGCCCAAGGGCACCTACGGCAAGTGACGACTGCGCAGCACGTCGTCGTCGGATCGCGCGTCGGGCCCCGGCCCCGCCGGTCCGCGTCCCATGAGGTGGCCGCCCGCGGCCACGCGCCGCCGAGGCGCTGAAGGAACTCACGATGAATCGCTACCCCTGGTGGAAGTACATGATCCTGGGCGTCGCCCTGGTCATCGGCCTGCTGTACACGCTGCCCAATTTCTACGGCGAGGCCCCCGCGGTGCAGATCAGCAGCGGCAAGGCCACGGTGAAGATGGACGCGGGCATGGTGACGCGCATCCAGGGCGTCCTCGCCCAGGCGGGCCTGAAGCCCGACTTCGTCCAGATGGAGGGCACCTCGGTCAAGGCCCGCTTTGCCGACACCGACACGCAGATCAAGGCCAAGGATGCGATCTCCAAGGCCCTGAACCCCGACCCCAATGACGCCTCCTGGATCGTCGCGCTCAACCTGCTGAGCCGCTCGCCGGCCTGGCTGACCAGCATCCACGCGCTGCCCATGTACCTGGGCCTGGACCTGCGCGGCGGCGTGCACTTCCTGATGCAGGTGGACATGAAGGCGGCGCTCACCAAGAAGGCCGAGTCCTACACCGGTGACATCCGCACGCTGCTGCGCGACAAGAACATCCGCCATGCCGGCATCAGCCGCGACGGCAACGACCTGGTGGTGCGGTTCCGCGAGCGGGCCATCCTGCAGCAGGCACAGACCCTGCTGGCCGACCAGCTGGTCGACCTGCAATGGGTGGAAAGCGCCGACGGCGCCGAGTTCAAGCTCACCGGCTCGCTCAAGCCCGAGGCCGCGCGCCGCGTGCAGGACGCCGCGCTCAAGCAGAACATCACCACGCTGCACAACCGGGTGAACGAACTCGGCACCTCCGAGCCCGTGATCCAGCAGCAGGGCGCCGACCGCGTGGTGGTGCAGTTGCCCGGCGTGCAGGACACCGCCCGCGCCAAGGACATCATCGGCCGCACCGCCACGCTCGAACTGCGCATGGTGAACACCTCCACCGAGGCGCTGGAGGCGCTGCGCGGCAGCGGCCCGGTGCCCTTCGGCAGCGAGAAGTACCTCGAGCGCGACGGCACGGCCATCATCGTCTACCGCCAGGTCATCCTCACCGGCGACAGCCTGACCGATGCGCAGACCGGCTTCGACGGCAACAACTCCAACGAGCCCGCGGTGCACCTCACGGTCGACGCCAAGGGCGGCCGCATCATGCGCGACATTTCGCGCGAGAACATCGGCAAGCGCATGGCCATCCTGCTGTTCGAGAAGGGCAAGGGCGAGGTGGTCACCGCGCCGTCCATCCGCGGCGAACTGGGCAACCGCTTCCAGATCTCGGGCCGCATGTCCACCAGCGAGGCCAACGACACCGCGCTGCTGCTGCGCGCCGGCTCGCTGGCCGCGCCGATGGAGATCATCGAAGAGCGCACCATCGGCCCGACGCTGGGCGCCGACAACATTGCCAAGGGCTTCACCAGCGTGGCCTACGGCTTCGCGGCCATCGCGGTCTTCATGTGCTGCTACTACCTGCTGTTCGGCGTGTTCTCGACGCTGGCGCTGGCCTTCAACCTGCTGCTGCTGGTGTCGCTGCTGTCCATGCTTCAGGCCACGCTCACCTTGCCGGGCATTGCAGCCATCGCACTGACCCTGGGCATGGCCATCGACTCCAATGTGCTGATCAACGAGCGGGTGCGCGAGGAGCTGCGAACCGGCGCCTCACCGCAGGCGGCCATCAATGCCGGCTACGAGCGGGCCTTTGCCACCATCCTCGACTCGAACATCACCACGCTGATCGCCGGCCTGGCGCTGCTGGCCTTCGGCTCGGGCTTCGTGCGCGGGTTCGCGGTGGTGCATTGCCTGGGCATCATCACCTCGATGTTCTCGTCGGTGATGTTCTCGCGCGGCCTGGTCAACCTCTGGTACGGCGGCAAGAAGAAGCTGAAGTCGGTCTCGATCGGCCAAGTCTGGAAGCCGGCGCCCGCTGCCGGCGAAGAGCAACCGGCGGTCGAGGCCTGAAGGGGAACGCAGCATGGAATTTTTCCGGATCCGCCGCGACATCCCGTTCATGCGGCATGCGCTGGTCTTCAACGTCATCTCGTTCATCACCTTCGCCGCGGCGGTGTTCTTCCTGGTGAAGAACGGCCTGCACCTGTCCATCGAGTTCACCGGCGGCACCGTGCTGGAAGTCGAGTACAGCCAGGCCGCCGATCTCGAGAAGTCGCGCAAGGCGATCGATGCACTCGGCCTGGGCGACGTCCAGGTGCAGAACTTCGGCACCTCGCGCGACGTGATGATCCGCCTGCCGGTGCGCGGCGACGCCAAGCCCGGCGAGCAGGCCAGCCTGGCCACCCGCGCCTTCGGCGAGCTGTGCAAGGCCGAGTCGGGCACGGTGGGCACCAAGGCCTACACCACGCCGCAGGGCGAGCAGGTCAGCCGTGCGTCCTGCACCAACGCTGCCGGCACCGAACCGCTCAAGCTGTCGCGCACCGAGTTCGTCGGACCGGCGGTGGGCTCCGAGCTCGCGGCCGACGGCGCCAAGGCGCTGGCCTTCGTGATCATCGGCATCATGGTCTACCTGGCCTTCCGGTTCGAATGGAAGTTCTCGGTCGCGGCCATCATCGCCAACCTGCACGACGTGATCATCATCCTGGGCTTCTTCGCGTTCTTCCAGTGGGAGTTCTCGCTGGCCGTGCTGGCCGCGGTGCTGGCCATCCTGGGTTACTCGGTCAACGAGTCGGTCGTCATCTTCGACCGGATCCGCGAGGCCTTCCGCCGCTACCGCAAGCTCAGCACCCACGAGGTGATCGACCACGCCATCACCAGCACCATGAGCCGGACCATCATCACCCACGGCTCGACCCAGATGATGGTGTTGTCCATGCTGATCTTCGGCGGGCCCACGCTGCATTACTTTGCCGTCGCCCTGACCATCGGCATCCTGTTCGGCATCTACTCCTCGGTGTTCGTCGCGGCCGCCATCGCCATGTGGCTGGGGGTCAAGCGCGAAGACCTGGTCAAGGCCGTTGCCAAAGACCAGGATCCGAACGATCCCAATTCCGGGGCGGTGGTATAGAGTAGTCGCATCCGAGCCAACGAACCCTTTGCGATCAGCCCATGGCGTTACAAGCCGATCCAAGCCAGATCGCCAGTCGGGCGCGTCGCCTGTACGTCGACGAGCTGGTCAAGGGCTTGCCTGCGCTGGTGCGCCGCCTGGTCGAATCGGCACGGCTGGCCCAGAGCAAACCAGCCGATCACCAGACGGCACAACGCCGGCGTGACCTTGCGCAGGGCCTGCACAGCGGTGCCAAGGCCTGGCACACCGCTCTGGTCGAGGGCTTGCAGCACGTGGCGGCCTTCGGGGCCACGGGCACCACGGCCCGCTCCGGTACCACTTCGCTGGCTGCGGCCCGACCGCAAGGGCTGTCCCTGGTGGACGACGACACCATCGACCGCGAGATCCTCACCTCGCGCCTGGCCCTGGCCATCATGGACCGCGCGTCGTGGGAGTTCTCCGACCTGCGCTCCCGCGTCGCGGTGCTCGAAAAGCGGCAGGAGCTCGACACCCACGACATGTTGCGGGCCCATGTGCTGGCCAGGGTGGTGCTGGACGCCTGGTACCAGAGCGGCTTCGACAGCCCGGGCTGGCGCGAGATCCAGGTCGGCCTGCACGACGAATTTGCCCTGCTGGTCGAAGAGGCGTACCACGAGACCAACCGCTGGTTGATCGGCCAAAGGGTGCTTCCCGAGATCGACCTGCGTCCCTACATTCGCCGCACCGCCGACCCGGGGGGCGAAAGCCGCCTGCAGCGCGAAGCTGCGGCCGAGGCGTCCGAGTCGGCCGCCGCCGCCTTGCGGCAAATGGGCGCGGCCGGTGCCGCGGTGCGGCCCGCGCTGGGGCGGGCTTCGGGCCGCGGCGCGCAGATGTCGGGCGGGGCCGCCTGGGCACGCGCACCGGGACAGCGCGGCGCCGTGCACGAGGAAACCCGGATGATGACGCGTGCCTCGCCGCTGGCGCGCGGGAGCGACCACGCCGACGCGGTGCTGGGCCGGCTGAACCGCCTGGTCGGTCGCCACCTGCCGGGCTTTGCCGACACCACGCAAGGCCCCGTCGAGCTGACCCCACGGCTGGCCAGGGCCATCGACAACGTCCAGCACAGCATGCGCCAGCGTCTGGTGCCGGCAGCCGACGCGTCGGGGCAGTCCGTGCCGGCCGTCGTCGTCACCACGCCGATGCTGCTGGAAGAATTGCAGCAGCGCAAGGTGGCCCTCAAGCAGGCGGCCGAGACACCCGCCGAGCGGGCCACGATCGAGATCGTGGCGATGATGTTCCAGAGCATCCTCACCGACGAGCGCATCCCGGCGCAGGTGCGCGTGTGGTTCGCCCGGCTGCAGATGCCGGTGCTGCGCGTGGCCGTCGGCGAGCCGGACTTCTTTGCCACCATCGACCACCCGGCGCGGCGCCTGATCGACCGCATGGGCGCCTGCGTGATGGGCTTCGACGACACGGCTCGCGCCATCGGCGACGCCCTCGAGAAGGAAATCAAGCGCATCGTGCAGGTGGTCGAGGCCTACCCCGATACCGGCCGGCGGGTCTTCCAGACGGTGCTCAACGAGTTCGAGAAATTCCTCGAGCACTTCTTCAAGAACGAGAACGAGGCCACGCGGCGCGGCGTATCGCTGGCGCAGCAGGTCGAGCAACGCGAGACCCTGGCCATCCAGTACACGATCGAGCTGCGCCGCATGCTCAACGAGGTGCCGGTGCAGGAGGGCGTGCGCCAGTTCCTGTTCCATGTCTGGGCCGACGTGCTGGCCACCACGGCCGTGCGCTATGGCGGGCAGGCCGAGGAAACCAAGGCCATGAAGCGCGCCGCCGCCGACCTCATCTGGTCGGCCAGCGCCAAGGTCACCCGGGAAGAGCGTGGCGAGGTGATCCGCCGGCTACCGCCCCTGCTGAAGCGCCTGCGCGACGGCATGACATCGTCGGGCATGGTGGGCGAGCGCCAGGACGACCAGATCCAGCAGTTGAACAACTCGCTGGCCGCGGCCTTCACGGCCAAGGCGGCGGTGATCCCGACCGAGCGGCTGGCCGAGCTGATGCAGCGGCTCGAATCACTGGAAGAACTGCTGCCGCACGCCAGCGACCTCGAGATCGATGAATCGATGGTGCTCGACCTGTCGGGCCACGAAAGCTCCGAACTCGAAGTCATCTCCGAAGGTGGGTCGATGCCCACGCCCGCCATGGTGGCCTGGGCGCGCGAGTTGATGGTCGGCAGCTGGTACATGCTGGAAACCGGCGAGCGCACCGAACCGGTCCAGCTGGCCTGGCACGGCATGCACCGGCAACTGTCGCTGTTCGTCTCGACCAATGGCCGCTGCGTGCTGTTCCAGCAGCAGCGGCTGGCCTCCTACCTGCAGGCCGGGCTGCTGGTGCCGGCGCAGGACGAATCGCTCACCGTGCGCGCCACGCGCAGCGCTCTGGCCAAGCTGGATGCCGACCCGTCGCGGCTGATGAACTGAGCCGGCGGTCGTCTCGCGCACGGCGCCGCTCGGCGCCCGGCGACATCAGTGGATGAGACGTTCTTCGGGGGCGACGAAAAGTTCGTCGAGGATCAGGGCGTCGGGCTCCTCGCCCAGGCTCCAGAAGACCATCAGCACGATCACCTTCAGGTCCTCGAGCGCCAGCGGTCCCTCGCCCACCGCGGTCGCGCGGTCGATCACCATCTCTCGCATCGCGGGCGGCAGCACGCCGGCCGACTCGAGGAAGCAGATGAAGCCGATCGAGTCCTCGCCCAGCCGCTCGATCTCGGCGGCCGAATACACCCTCAGGCTGCGGTCGGCCTGCTCCGCGGGGCACACCTGCGCGGTTTCGGCCAGCCCGTCGAGCCAGTTCAGCGCTTCCTGGATTTCGTCCGATTCGAACCCCACCGCAGAGAGCTTGCGCGTCAGCAGCCCGTGATCCGGGCAGGCGTCGGGACGCCAGTAGTTCTCGTAGAGATAGA
>Ga0075163_10007180_pt1 | contig 14750 bp, 15 predicted proteins | sample JI1023141ADNA_FD_71478 | JGI IMG/M metagenome (GOLD analysis project Ga0075163, IMG submission 71478) | Wastewater effluent complex algal communities from Wisconsin, to seasonally profile nutrient transformation and Carbon sequestration -... | ecosystem: Engineered > WWTP > Effluent > Algae...
AATTCTTCGTTCCGCAATCCGCATGGTTGGCCACACAAAGAACATTTTGCCAGTTGCGCTGACCTTGCGATTTTGGCCAGCAAAGTTCTTGATTCGGCTCTGCTCCGAGAGGTTGTATCAACACGTCAATTCGAATGCGAAACTCAGAGCATCGAAGGCTATCGCCGGAAGCTCATCTGGAAGAATACGAATGAGCTATTGGGAACGGAGGGCTACATAGGCGTGAAAACAGGAACAACCGATTCCGCAGGAGCCTGCTTGGTTTCCTGCAGCGTGCGAGATGGAAAGGAATTGATTGTCGTCACCTTAGGTTCTTCAGGGTCACCAGCCCGTTACGCCGACAGTCGCAATCTGCATCGCTGGGGTTGGCAAAAGCTCAGATGAGTTCGGTCCCTTCTTTGCGAAGCGGAGGAAAATGCGGATCAGCTTTATACATTCGCATGCGCATCAAGAGTTCGTCGGCGTCGGTTGCTGTTAGAACCATCGAACGATATTCGGGGCGCAAAAAGCCTTCATCCACGGCTCGATCAAACAGCATCAACAAAGGATCATAGAAGCCATCGACATTGAGAAGGCCACAAGGTTTATGGTGCAAATCGAGTTGAGCCCAGGTTAAGATTTCGCAGAATTCTTCGAAGGTGCCAAAGCCTCCAGGCAAGGCGATAAATGCGTCGGATAGGTTGGCTATCAAGGCTTTACGTTCGTGCATGGTGCTGACGACATATAACTCTGTGAGCCCCGCATGCCCCACTTCTTTTTCTTGGAGGTGTCCTGGAATCACCCCGACCACTTCTCCGCCATACTCAAGGACCGCGTCGGCCACAACTCCCATTAAGCCTATATTCCCGCCTCCATAAACCAAGCGCAGTTGTTGTTGCGCGATTAACTTGCCAACGGACTTTGCGGTTTCTCGATAGATGGGCTTACTACCCAAGCGTGAGCCACAAAAAACGCAGATGGATTTCATAGGTGTTATGTTGAAATTAGGTTGATCGATGGGGCATTGAAATTATCCGTCCCCTAAGAATTGTCGCCTGAGAGAATACCTTTCACCACTTGGATGGCATTAGCGATGTAATTTTGGTCGCAGCCCCCAATTCCTGATTCATTTTTGCACACTGAGCATTCTCAGCGGTAGCCCTATGAGGTATACCATAGTTCGTTGAGTTCGTGGTTCGGCAGACAAAATTGCCGACTGTGGAAACGATGACTCGACACCATAGACCGGGCTAGCCGGCCCGGTGGAGTTGGGACATCGCATTGAAAATGGAGGCCCTGAATTGTGGCCAAAAGCGATTCCCCTACAGATCATTCGGTTGAATGCGCCAACTATCTTAAGGCGTTGGCGGACCCTATCCGTCTGCAAATTGTACGAGCATTGCAGAGCGGACCGATGAGCGTATCAGATCTATCGATGCTATTGGACTTGGAGATGGCAAACGTTTCCCATCATTTGCGGGTGATGTACCATGCAGATCTAGTCGGCACAGAACGGGATGGCAAATTCATCTATTACCACCTGAACAAAGAGTTCCTAAAAAGCTCTGCGGCCGCTAAGTCGCTCGATTTTGGCTGCTGCAAAATTGACTTGCGCAGCTAAACGGTCCTTGCGGAACACTCGCCCATTCTAAAGAATATTAGAGTGTTCACACTTGGTCCTGAAACTTAGCTGGAATTTTCTATGACATCGGCACCTCGCTTCATCATGATCGGCGGCTTTTTGGGAGCGGGCAAAACAACCACCATCGCCAGACTCGCAGCCCACTTCCGACAACTCGGAAAAAATGTCGCCATTGTCACCAATGACCAAGCGAGCGACCTGGTCGACACATTGATGCTCCGCTCACAAGGCTTCCAAGTGGGTGAAGTTGCCGGCTCATGCTTCTGCTGCAACTTCAATGGACTCACCAACACTGTGGAATCGCTCAGCGCCGATCAACGACCCGATATCGTACTCGCTGAGCCCGTTGGCTCGTGCACGGACTTAGTCGCTACCGTGATCCGACCGCTAGAAAAAATCTACGCCCAACCGTTTGATATCGCTCCTTATGGCGTGATCATCAAGCCGTCTCATGGATTCAAGATCTTGGGTGGTGAAGGACAACGTGGCTTCTCCCCTAAAGCTGAATACATTTTCCGCAAACAGATCGAAGAAGCCGATTTCATCATCCTTAATCGCATCGATGAACTCGCTGCTGAACAAGTGGACGAACTGATTCGACTCTTGGAAAAAGAATATCCACACATTCCCATCCTGCGTTTGAGTGCCAAATCGGGAACTGGTTTTGATGCGCTGTGTGAATTCTTGGATCAACGTGGCGCGTTTGGTCAACGCGTCATGGAAGTTGACTACGATATTTATGCGGAAGGGGAAGCCGAACTGGGGTGGCTCAATTGTCAAGCTCAAGTCACATCGACTCAGCCCTTGGACCTCGATCAATTTTTGTTGTCACTAGTGCAGCGCTTGCATCAAACGTTGATTCACAAAGATGCCGAAGCAGCCCACTTAAAAGTGATTGGCATGACCGATGGCGTCTATGCCGTTTCCAATTTGATCAGCAATGAATCACAACCGGTCCTCTCGCTCGCCTCACAATGGTCGGGCCTGCAATTCGATTTGGTGCTAAATGCCCGCGTGGCCATTGACCCGACGAATCTGGAAGAGTTGATTCGAACGGCCCTGAAGGATGAGGCCATGTTGCATTCAGCGACCGTCAACATTCATTCGCTGCAGTGCTTCCGTCCAGGTCGTCCCGTCCCAACGCATCGTTTGCAATAGCTCACCCAGCAAATATCACGGACCATGTGAAATCGCTCGATTTTCGTCAATTCTCGTCATTGACACATCGACACATTCCGAAATATTTAACTTGAGATGGAAAGATCAGACGCAATTTGGTTGAGAACCCTAGGGAGCTAACATGAATACGATTTCGCCCAAACAGTTGAACGAAAGCGTAGCTAACGGCACCCAAGCTGACCTGATTGATGTTCGCACACCAGTCGAGTTTCGTGAAATCCACATACCGTTTGCCAAAAACATCCCCCTCGATCGCTTAGATGCTGCGGCAATTGCGAAAGAACGCGCAGGAAAGGCCGAGCCATTGTATGTCGTTTGCCACTCGGGGAGCCGCGGGAAGCAAGCGTGTGATAAGTTAATTGCGGCTGGCTGCCCCAATGTGATCCATGTGGATGGTGGCACCTCGGCTTGGAACCAAGCAGGGCTCCCGGTGAACCGCGGAAAGAAAGCCATTTCCCTGGAACGCCAAATTCGGATCATCGCTGGAAGCTTGGTGTTTACCGGTGTCTTGCTAGGAACCTTGGTAAATCCCTATTTCTATATTCTGTCGGGGTTTGTTGGGCTTGGATTGGTATTCGCTGGCGTGACGGACATTTGCCCCATGGGGATGATGGTAGCCCGCATGCCGTGGAACCAAGTTCGCGACAGTGTTGCGTGCAGCACCACCACTGCCTCAACAAAATAGCTCGGCCCAAACCTCGCAACACGCTATTTCGGCTGAATGGGTTGTGCGTCTGTCCATCTAGCAACCCATATTATTTGCTGGCCATCAAAGGTGACGGGCATGACCGTTACCCATACTGGCAACCGCAAAGATTCCCGATCTTACCCTCGCGCTAAACGGCGAATCATGTTGTATGCTCGTGGTGGCAAACGGGTATCTAGCAGGGGTTTCAATTTCTAGCGACGCACTGATTCTATTTCGCAATCACACGCAGCTTCGTCTGTAGTGTGCTCAAGGCTTCAACGTTGCTTCATTCATCAAGAGATAACTATGAGCGCTAGTCTACTTCAACGTAGTGTTACAACAGCAGTAGCAAGAAATCTTGCGACAACGACGAAGACATCACCGAAGATGATGTCGATCACGCCAAGGTACTTACTCAAATTGTTACCTTGGGTGCAAGTGAATGGTGGAACCTATCGAGTTAATCGCACCAAAGTCGAGCTCGCCAAAGCGGAGCGAATCGCAGTGGATTTCGCTGATGGCGTGGCCTCGATTCCCTCGAATTCATTGCGCAGCGTACCACTTTTTTCACGCTTGCCCGATGCAATCTTGAGTCGGATGGCGGGTTATTTCCGATCGGAAAGTGTACCGATCGGAAATAAGCTGTTGGTTGAGGGAGAAGATCGCAGCAAGTTTTTTGTGATTGCACAAGGGCAGGTCGAAGTTCTAAGCAAGGGTGTACATGGAAGCGATCTGCGTATCGCCTTGCTGTCGGAAGGTGAATTCTTTGGCGAATCGGACTTAACATCGGACAAACCTTCCGATGCAACCATTCGTACCATTACACCGTGCGTTTTGTTGACGTTGACTCGCAAAGATCTGGAAGTTTTGTTGTCGGAAAATCCAAATTTGGTGGCCGAATTTCAAAAGGCAATCGAAGAGCATCAAGAACTCCGTTCCAGCGTCAATCGATACGGTGAACGCAACATTGACCTGGTGTCTGGATTTGCAGAAAACGTCGAGATTCCTGAGACTTTCGTAGATTACACACCAACTCCACGAGAATATTCGCTGTCAGCTGTTCAAACAGTGGTCCGCGTCCACACTCGTGTCTCTGATCTATACAACGGACCTTACAATCAACTTGAAGAGCAGATGCGGCTTACGATTGAAGGGATCAAGGAACGCCAAGAATGGGAATTGATCAATAGCAAGAAGTTTGGACTCTTGCACAGTGTTGATCCAGCCATGCGAATCAGTCCACGTTACGGCGCTCCGACTCCCGATGACTTGGATGAGTTACTCGCTTTAGTATGGAAGAAACCAGCTTTCTTCATCGCCCACCCGAAAGCCATCGCGGCATTCCTAAGAGAGTGCACGTGGCGAGGAGTCCCTCCAGTAACGGTGAATATTTTTGGTTACCCATTGCTGTCATGGCGTGGTGTACCGATCATTCCATGCGATAAATTAGAAGTTACCAATCGGTATCATGGTCGCCAATCCTCGGGCATTACTAACATCTTGTTGGTCCGTGTGGGCGAAGAGGATCAAGGCGTCGTTGGTTTGCATCAATCAGGCATCGAAGGTGAAATTGCCCTAGCCTCTCCGCACGTTTGATGGGCCTCGATAGCCTTGGTGTGAGCTCTTACTTGCTCACTCTGTATTTCTCTGCAGCCGTACTCACCGATGATGCGGTAGGCGTATTAGAAAATGTGGAAGTGGGATATTACCACGACTACATGCAGCGTATTCCTAAGTCCTTCGACAGCGGTCTAGGAATCTAACCATGAATCCAACGACTACTGGTTTGGACGATGAAAGCAGCGCTGTCTCGCGCAGGCTGCTTGAGCAAATCTTCGGTCGCGGAAGTGCTCCGGAAAAGTCCTTTGTGGACCCGGTACTTCCTGCCATGAGCGCCGTTGCGATGAACTTTTCACCGCGAGTTGCGGAACCTTCCGTTCCCAATCTCAGCCTGGATAGTCCACCGTTCGAAACGAGCGCTTCCGCGCAAAATTCGTTACCTTCGCCCGTCGTTGAAGCCATATCGAGATCGGAACGTGGACAAGATGGTAATAGCCTGAGCTCTGAACGGCTTAGTGCATTGGTTTCGGAATTGCAGCAACATTCGTCCGTGGCCATGCAACAAAAGTTGGGTGGCAACCCGTTCAAACCAAGTTCGAATACGGGACTCTCGTACTCGGATAACCGTGGGGGTCAGACGAAGAAAGCAGGGTATCAACCCTTTAATGTGGAAAGTGTCCGAGCCGATTTTCCTGCGCTGCATCAAACGATCAACGGGCATCCCTTAGTCTGGTTCGATAATGCGGCTACGACCCATAAGCCGCAATCGGTTATCGATGCCATGACACACTTTTATTCGAGGGATTATTCCAACATCCATCGTGCAGCCCACACCTTGGCAGCCCGCTCAACCGATGCATACGAAGATGCTCGCGATACCATTCGTGAGTTTATCAACGCTAGTTCCAGCAAAGATATTGTGTTCGTGCGAGGTACCACCGAAGGAATCAATTTCATCGCTCAAACTTGCAAAGGAATGTTGCGCGAAGGGGATGAAATTCTGCTGACCGAAATGGAACATCACGCGAACATTGTCCCGTGGCAGCTGATCAGCCGCGAAACGCGAGCCCGAATCCGCGTGATTCCCTTCAATGACCAAGGGGAAATATTGCTGGAAGAGTACAAACATCTTTTGTCGCCTCGTACCAAGATCGTTTCGCTCACGCATGCTTCGAACACTTTAGGTACCATTTTGCCAGTGGCCGAAATGACTAAAATGGCTCATCATTATGGAGCCAAAGTTGTAGTCGATGGCGCTCAGTCGATCGCCCATTTGCCGGTAGACGTACGAGCGATTGGATGCGATTATTTTGTATTCTCTGGGCACAAAGTGTTTGCTCCTACAGGAATCGGTGTCGTTTACATTCATCCTGATTTGCACGACAAGATACCGCCATGGCAAGGTGGTGGTAACATGATCCGCCGAGTTACCTTTGATGAAACAGTTTATGCGGAAGCACCTGCTAAGTTCGAAGCAGGAACACCCAGTATCGGCGATGCTGTTGGTTTAGGGGCTGCATTGAAATACTTGCGGAAATTCGATCCCCAGGCGCTACTACAACATGAGCATGCTTTATTGGAACATGGGACTCGATTGTTCTCACAGATCCCGGGGCTCAAGATCATCGGACAAGCGATGGAAAAGGTGGGCGTAATCTCTTTTACATTGAACGGTTGCACGACCGAACAAGTGGGTAAAGAACTCGATCGATACGGTGTTGCCGTGAGAACGGGACACCATTGCGCTCAACCTTCACTTCGTCACTTCGGTCTCGAAGCAACGGTGCGTCCTTCATTCGCGTTGTATAACACTCTTTCGGAAGTGGAACACTGCGTGAACGTCGTGCGTCATTTGGCTCGCAAGTCATAAATCGAGTTCGCCCGAACAAGGTTTCCTTCAGGAAGATTTGAGCACCAAACTTCCTGGAGGAACGCTTTGATTCAGCCAAATCTTGGAACTGATCACGGAACCTCTTCCGACAGTGATTCTACCAACGAGTGTGGCGCCACTATGGATCACCACATCGTCCTCGATGATAGGATGACGAGGCGTTCCCTTGACTAATCGTCCTTTTTCGTCCAATGGCAACTGGCTACTTCCGAGTGTCACGCCGTGATAGACACGGACTCTCTCGCCTGAATCGAGCAATCAATGGTGCCCCCAATCGGTGAAACACGTGCGCAATCCGATAGTAGATGGTCGCCGTAACGCCCGGATAACAGATCAATACCTCATCGATGGTGTGCGCAGCAGGATCGTTTTCATACGCGGCTCGCAGATCGCTTTCAATCAAACGCCGTATCGCAGGAATCTCATTGGCGAATTGTTGAACTAGCAGAACGGCAGCGGGATCGTTGCGTACCAACGGCTTTTCGCGCTTCAAATCCAGCTCACGAGTCACTTGCTCGACGAGTTCATGCAAGGCGCGATCCAATGTATAGCCAACAAAATAATCGACGCTTTGGTTGGCCAGCTGCCGATTACCAAGTCGATTCGGGAACATAGCTGCACATAACGAGTCCATAAATTGTGTCATGGCTGCTGCAGAAGGGAGCTTCACTGCTCGTTTCGCTCGCCCCGCAGCTGATAACGAATCAGAACGTATATCTCGCAACTCTGCGACTACCTGGTCGAGATTCCAAGTTAGGCCCACTGCATACGATGATGGTTGTCCATTTTCGCTCATGCTATTTCCATCTAGTTGCTTTACGCACCGTTGAGTTCTGGCCAATCAACGTTTCGGATCACTGAAAGCGCTTCGCCGTCGATTGACTTGCTACAAAGACAGGGAATGACGGCCGGTAATCTAAACCGAACTAGTTGGCATGTCTTCTCGAAAGCTCCACAGGTTTTTGAGCCCAGCAACTCGTTCCAGCAAGTTTGCTGGAAACCCTGTGGACCCACATCCTCTTCCATGGGATTTGCTGGCTCCGGGCAATTTCGAATAGTTGCCAAAATCCGAAAATCTTCTCATTGACATATCGACACATTCCGATATATTTAATGTAGCAGCGAGGAGAGCGGCAAACAAAATCGCCCTAAAGTCCTTCCTCGCCTTACTTTACAACGCTCATATCGGCTAATATCGACATCTCGACTCGTACGGAGATCAAGAATGAACCTGACAACCATTACACCGAAACACCTCAATGACACCGTTTGTGGAGGCTGCAGCGTAGATCTGATCGACGTTCGCACGCCGGCGGAGTTTGGTGAAGTGCATGTCCCTTTTGCGAAGAACATCCCACTCGATCGTCTCGACGCGACTCAGATCGTCAAAGAACGAGCTGGCAAAGAGACACCGCTATATGTGATTTGCCGATCGGGAAGTCGAGCCAAGCAAGCGTGTGACAAATTGATCGCCGCAGGTTGCACCCATGTTGTCAACGTCGAAGGTGGCACGTTGGCTTGGGACCAGGCAGGTTTCCAAGTGGTTCGCGGCCAGAAAGTTATGTCGCTCGAAAGACAAATGCGAATTGTGGCTGGTGGACTCGTGTTCGCAGGAGTAATGCTCGGCACATTCGTCCATCCTTACCTATACGGCCTATCGGGCTTTGTGGGACTCGGCTTAGTTTTCGCAGGAGTTACCGACATCTGCCCTATGGCGATGATGATTGCTCGCATGCCATGGAATCAAGTGAACAACAACGTTGCCTGTAGCACCAAAACGGCAACGACCAACTGAACTCCATTTCACCTCAAAACCAATCACTTTTCGTTTCTATTGCGAAGGGGAACATAATCATGAGTCACGTACAACACATATCTGCCAACACATTCAAAACCGAAGTACAGCAAGCCAACGTACCCGTATTGATCGACTTTTACGCCGATTGGTGTGGGCCATGCCGAATGCTTGCTCCCACCTTGGAACGCTTGGCCACCGAGTTTTCCGGGCGAGTCAAAATCGTGAAGATCAATGTTGATAAAGAGCCCGCTTTAGCATCTCAATATCGCGTTGAATCGATCCCAACCTTGGTGGTTATGTCCCAAGGCGAGATTATCGGCCAAGCAGCTGGCTTAGTGGGTGAAGCTGATTTGCGATCCGCATTGAATCAGATTGCTCCTGCCAAAGTCGCTTAATTCACTGCAGCCCGTCACAATCGCGTCGATACCAACAGGTATTCCTCCTGTCTGGCGGAACGGTGGGTTCGACTCCACTCACCGTTCCCCTTTCTTCCTCCGATACTCAACGCATTCTAAAGTCACTCGAAAGAGCCCTAAAATGTTTCTGAAACAATACTATCTCGGTTGCTTGGCTCATGCCTCTTACATGATTGCCGATGAAAAAACGAAACAAGCGGCAATCGTTGACCCACAGCGCGATATCGAACAATATCTCATAGAAGCGTCTGCTAATGGCTACTCTATAAAGTATGTCATCCTCACTCACTTCCATGCCGACTTTCTCGCTGGTCACATCGAACTTCGCAATCGCGCTGGGGCTCGAATCGTGATGGGAGCACAAGCACAAGCTGAATTCGATGTACTCAGCGTCACCGATGGTCAGGTCATCGACATGGGACAAGTTCGCCTGAAGTTCTTGGAAACGCCAGGTCACACTCCGGAAGGAATCTCGGTCGTCGTTTACGATTTGGACAAATCGGATTCCAAACCCGAAGCGGTCCTGACTGGCGATACGCTCTTTATCGGAGACGTTGGACGTCCCGACCTATTGGCATCGATTGGTGTTACCGCCGATGAGCTAGCGGAAATGCTCTACAAATCGGTCAATCGCTTGCGCGAACTGCCGGATGAAACCTTAGTTTATCCAGCTCACGGAGCGGGTTCGTTGTGCGGCAAAGGTTTGAGCAAAGAAACGTTCTCGACCATTGGCGAACAGAAAAAATTCAACTATGCCCTGCAACCGATGGGATTGGATGAATTCAAGAAATTGGTCACCTCGGATCAACCTGCGGCACCAGAGTATTTTGTTTACGACGCGATCAAGAATCGGCAAGAACGAGCAGATTTAGAATCGACGATGCAAAAGTCGATGACCGCGCTCAGCGTCGATCAAATTCGCTCGATGCAAAAAGAGGGAGCTCAAGTGATCGATGTGCGCGAAGCTGCAGATTTCGAGGGAGCTCACCTAGTCGGTTCACTTAATGTGGGCTTGAAAGGGAAATATGCAACATGGTGCGGAACCATCCTCAGCCATGATCGGCCCTTGATTGTTGTCGCCGAAGCGGGGGAAGAGGAAGAAGCTGTGATGCGACTGGGTCGTATCGGCTTCGATAACGTTGTGGGCTATCTCCAAGGTGGAATGGGTGCACTCAACAGTCGCCCAGAATTGGTGAACAAGATTAAAAGAGTGACGGCCCCTGCCTTACATGAACTTTTGAGTGAACCTCAACCACCCGTTGTCGTCGACGTACGTGCCGAAAAGGAGTGGCTCGGTGGGCATATCGAAGGAAGTGTCAATATTCCATTGCCGCAACTAGCCCTGCGATTGGAAGAAGTACCGGCCAATGCACCGGTTGTGGTCCACTGCGAGGGGGGCTATCGATCCGCAATCGCTTGCAGCATTTTGGCTCATGCGGGTCGAAACAACATGAGCGATATGGTAGGTGGTATTAAAGCTTGGAGTGCATCGAAGCTACCGACGACTGCTGCAGAAACATGCGGTAGCGGTTGCGGTTCCAGTTGTTCTAAGTAAAGAACTCTGCCAATGATGCGTTTCCTGCGATTCAATCCATAAGACCCAAACCTTTTTTCCGTAGTAGGAGAGAAACCGTGTCACCACTGAGTCTCATCTTCGGAGCAGTGGTCGGTCTCTCATTGGGACTGACTGGCGGCGGAGGCGCGATCTTCGCGGTTCCGTTGCTGGTCTACGGTTTGCATGTTCCAGCTAAAGATGCGGTTGTTATTTCGTTGATTTCCGTGGGTTCAACGTCGTTTGTCGGCTTTCTACATCGCTGGCAACTCAAGGAAGTCGACGTAAAAACGGGTTTAATTTTCGCTGTCGCAGGCATCATTGGCGCTCCCATTGGAACTTGGTTAGCAACCTTGATTCCAGATGTAGCTTTAATGGTGATGTTCGCGGCGCTGATGCTGATTGTCGCCGTACTCATGTGGAGACAAAGCCAAAAAAAGATCGAGCCCACGGAACATGCCTCAGCATTAGAACATCCCGTAGCCACCAATGTGACCTGTCAACGTAACGCAACAGGGCAACTAAAACTGACCTCACGCTGTGCGCTGATGCTTATGGGCCTTGGGATTTTTGTCGGTATACAAACAGGTTTATTCGGTGTCGGTGGTGGTTTTCTTATCGTACCAGCCTTGGTGCTTTTCAGTGGCATTCCCATTTTACATGCAGTGGGGACCTCGCTGATGGTCATCTCCTTGGTGAGCATCTCGGGCATCGTCTCCCAACTGTATAGCGGGCGAACCATCCCGTTTGAAGTAACGAGCCTCTTCATCGTTGGTGGTATTTTCGGTTTGTTTGCGGGCCAACGCATCGGCAAAAGCGTATCTCCTCCTATGTTGCAGAAGATTTTTGCCGTCGCCATTTTGTTTGTTGCGATCTTTGTTCTAGTGCGTAATCTCTCATCCTGATTTTTCTACTCATTCGAGTTGCCGCGGAGTCGAATATGAATCAACCCATTCATCATCAAGTTGTCATTGTCGGCGGTGGAACCGCCGGTATCACTGTGGCGGCTCAGCTAACCAAAGGTTGGGGTAGAAAGATGGATGTGGCTGTCGTCGATCCAGCCGAAAAACATTACTACCAACCCCTTTGGACATTGGTAGGCGCCGGTTTAGCCAAGAAAGAATCAACGCAACGCTCCGAAGCCTCCGTTATTCCCAAACGAACCACTTGGATCAAGGAAGCAGTTGCCGAGTTTTTTCCCGAGAAGAACATGCTCAAGACCAAGAGCGGTCAAGAGATTACGTATGACTACTTGGTTGTGGCTGCAGGTCTTCAAATAAATTGGGGGAAGATTCCTGGCTTAAAAGAGAGTATTGGCAAAGATGGTGTTTGCAGTAACTATTCGTATGAAACCGTCGATACCACTTGGGAAGCCATCCGCAATTTCAAAGGGGGGACGGCACTTTTCACCAATCCCTCTGGGGCCGTGAAATGCGGCGGGGCTCCGCAAAAAATCATGTATCTGGCGGACGACCGCTTTCGGGAAGCTGGTATTCGTGACAAAACCAAGATCATTTACACCTCTGCTTTACCGAACATCTTCGCTGTCGACAAATATCGCCTGACGTTAGAGAAAGTGATCGAACGCAAGAACATTGAATGCCGCTTTCGCCAAGAATTGGTGGAGCTTAAGCCTGCAACGAAAGAAGCCGTTGTCAAAAACCTCGACACCGGTGAAATGTCGACGATTCGTTATGACTTGATCCACGTCACGCCGCCTATGGGGCCTCCCGACTTTATCTCTCACAGCCCCTTGGCAGATAGCGGTGGCTGGGTGGAAGTGGATTCCAAAACACTGCAACACACCCGCTATCCCAACATCTTCGGAATTGGAGACTGTAGTAATCTACCGACATCCAAAACGGGAGCTGCGATTCGCAAGCAGGCTCCCGTAGTCACCGCAAATCTCTTGGCAGCCATTGCCAAGAAACCACTCGTAGCCCACTACGACGGCTATACCTCATGCCCATTGGTTACTGGCATCGGCAAGTTGGTTTTGGCAGAATTCAATTACAAGAAGGTGCCAGAAGAAACGTTCCCTGTCGACCAATCCAAAGAACGCTGGAGCATGTGGATTCTCAAGCGATATTTACTTCCCATCATGTACTGGCATGGGATGCTGAAGGGGAGAGCGTAAGCCGCCTCGGCGTGCGATGCTTTCGTCCGAAATTACCTCACTATTAACTACCGCACTATTATCCCGCATTCCGCGATCAATATCGCGTCTATCCCAAGGAGTCACCCTCATGAAACTTCGCTCTCTATTCTTATCAGCAGTTGTTGGCCTAACATTCTTGCCGCTGGCCAGCGCTCAAGAAAAAAGTGTCCGACCAGGTATTAACGACTCTTTTCGTGACCCCAACGTAAAAGAATATGTCGAGCGATTCGAAGTGGAAAGCCGCGAGGTTTTTAATCGACGCGAAGAGATCTTAAAAGCTTGTGAGATTCAACCAGGACAAACCGTAGCAGACATCGGAGCGGGCACGGGAATTTTCACGCGCCTCTTTTCCAAAGCGGTTGGGAAAGAAGGAAGTGTGATTGCAGTCGATATTTCGCAGAACTTTCTGGATCACATTAACACCGTCGCTCGCGAACAAGGCCAGACCAATATCGTCACACTTTTATGCAGCGAGGATTCGACCAAACTCCCAGTAAACTCCGTGGATGTAGCGTATATCTGCGATACCTATCATCATTTCGAATATCCGTACAAGACTATGGATTCTTTGTACGCTGCGATGAAACCGGGTGGCAAAATGATCTTGGTCGACTTCCGCAGAATCGAAGGTGAAACCAGCGATTTCACAATGAAACATGTGCGAGCTGGTCAAGAAGTTTTCGAAGCCGAGGTTCTCAAATCGGGCTTCATCAAAGTTGCTGAAAACAAAGAGATTTTGAAGGACAACTATTTTATTGTCTTCCAAAAGCCCAAGGCTGAAATAAAGGCCATCGAGGCTAAACCGGACGCAACATCTAACACGTCCACCACGGCACCGGGAAGACGCGGGGGACCTCCTGCGGATATACGTGCCGATCAGGAAGTGTTCCATTATCTCTTAGCGAACCATGACAAAATCCAGCGGACCGTTACCAAAACCGAGAAGGGCGTCGAGACGCTGACCGAATCCGATTCGCCCGAGGTAGCTGCCAAGATTCAAGAACATGTGAGCGCGATGCATCGTCGCGTGGTGGAAGGGCGCGGGCTGCGCTTCTGGGACGAGTTATTCTCAGCGGTCTTCAAACATCACAAGTCGATCCAGATGGATTACACCAAAACGGAGAAGGGAGTGAAGGTCGTCGAAACGTCCGATGATCCCCTGGTCATCGGCTTGATCCAAGCTCACGCCGATGTGGTCAGTTTGTTTGTCGACAGCGGTTTTGATGAAGCGGAGAAGAATCATCCAGTCCCCAAAACAACAAAAGCTACTGAAAAGAAACTCGTATTCCCGATCGTAGAAGGTGTGGGTGGTGTGCTGCCTCGCCCCAACGCTGCCGAACAACCCCGTGCTGGTGCCAAGGTTGTCTTTGACGTGACCAACGACACAAAGTCAGCCGACATCAATAAGGGCCTTGATCGCGTCGCCAGACTTCTCAATCTCTATGGTTCCTTCGGCCTTAAAGCGTCAGATGTCAAGATCTCATTAGTGCTTCATGGCGAATCGACGAAAGCCGCGCTGAGCAATGAGGCTTACAAAACACGCTTTGAAGTGGAGAAGAACCCAAACTTGCCATTGATCCAAAAACTACAAAGCTTGGGGGTCGAGATTTATGTTTGCGGTCAGGCATTGAATTACAAATCTTTTGAAGATTCAGAGGTGGCCGAGAACATTCCGATTGCTGCCGCTGCCTTGACAGTAGTAGCGAACAAACAAGCGGACGGATTCTCTTATATCCCGGTTCATTGAGGGTTAGTCGAGGCGGCGAGTATATCGTTTAACCCGTATGCCGAAGGCTAGGCGGGGTATCGTTTGATTCGTCAGCGCGTAAGTCCAGCGCCCGATCAACGGACTCGCCTAACACGCTGACGAATCCAACGGCGAATAGA
>Ga0075163_10007182_pt1 | contig 14749 bp, 12 predicted proteins | sample JI1023141ADNA_FD_71478 | JGI IMG/M metagenome (GOLD analysis project Ga0075163, IMG submission 71478) | Wastewater effluent complex algal communities from Wisconsin, to seasonally profile nutrient transformation and Carbon sequestration -... | ecosystem: Engineered > WWTP > Effluent > Algae...
AGCGCGACGATCAGCTTGCCGAAGCGCTTCGTCATGCCGAGGTTCTCGAGCAGCGCGCCGACCCGCGCCGCCATCTCGTCGACGGTGAAGCCGGCGTACAGCTCCTCGTCGGGCAGCTTGTCGGCGCCGATGCGCGCCGGGGTCAGCCGGGTCCGCGGCTCGGGCAGGAACTTGCGCCGCATCGCCGCCCGCAGCCGCCCGGCCGCCCGCGGCGCGAACACGCTGAGCAGCAGCGGGATCAAGGAGACCGCGCCGGTGACGATGCTGACGAACAGCCCGAGCAGCAGCGAGCGCGACGCCCGACTGAACAGCGACGTCGCCTTGCCGAGCTGCTGCAGCCGCTGCTTGCGCAGCTCGGCGACGTCCCACTGCTGCGTCAGCGGGGTCTCGTCGATGCGGTGCTGCGGCGTGACGATCACCGGGCACAGCGGGAAGGTCCGCGGGTCGTCGATGCCCTGATACGCGAACGCGACGCCGAAGAAGCCCGGACCGCCGTAGGTCTCGACCTCGGCCGAGATCTCCTCGAGGTAGCGGCGCGACGACTCGAAGCGGTCGTCGAGGCACAGCATGATCTGGAAGCGCGGCGCGACGTCCGGGAGCCGGGCCACGCGGACGTTGGCCGCGACCGCGTCGAGCAGCTGGACCCGGAAGTGGCGCTCGTAGGCCTCGTGCCACAGGCGCGCGCGCGCCGTGTCGTCGAGGCGGTCGAGGAACGCGATGACCGTGTCGATCGCGCCGCGCGTCGCGTCGTGGATCGTCGGCGCCGCGAGGCCGGCGAACTGCGCCAGCAGGAACAGCGGCCACGCGGTGTCGTGCGGCCCGCGGACCGACGGCGGGGCGATGTGCGGGAGCGCGGCGCAGTGGCTGCGGATCTGCGCCGCCGGCCCGGCGTGCCCGAGCCGCCGCGCGATGTCGCGGAACGCGAACAGGTCGAGGCACAGCCGCACCGCCAGGAAGTCGACCAGCTCGATGCGCGCGCTCGAGCGCCCGATCGGGCCCGGCGCGCTCTCCAGGCGGTAGAAGATGCCCGCCCAGCCCGGCAGCTGCAGCAGCGTGCGCTCGACGTAGGCCGCGACCTCGTCGCCCTCGACGCCGAGCTCGACGAGCAGCTCGGCCGCGACGTCCTCCGCGGTCGCGTCGCGGGCCTGCCACGCCTGCATGCGCTTGCCGAGGCCCGAGAGCCAGCCCGGCCGGATCGACGCGCCGGTCCGCTCGAGCTGCAGCCAGGCCTGGAACAGCCCCTTCTCGCGGTCGGGCATCGACCAGTGCGACTGGCCGCGGTCGAGGAACGCCGCGCACAGCGGGATCAGCACCGGGTGCACCAGCTCGTTGGCGTCCTCGTCGCTGCACGCGCGCAGCAGCTCGCGGTGGGTCCACAGCCGGCGCGCGCCGAGCAGCGGCATGCCCTCGTAGTGCTTGCAGGCCGCGACGCAGGCGGTCCACAGCGCGCGCACGGCGACGGACTCGCGGCGCTCGACGAACGCGACCGGGCGCAGGCGGTCGCCGAGCAGCGCGCTCAGCTCGGCGACCGGCGTGCGAAACGGCGGCTGGCCGACGATCGAGCGCGCGAGCGCCTCCTCGCTGCCCTCCTGCAGCAGCGTCAGCTTCGAGCTCAGCCACGTGCTCGTCGCCGCGACGATCGCCTGCCGCGTCGCCTCCGGGACCGCCTCGGCGAAGTACGTCGTCGCCTCCTCCTCGACCACCTGCCAGTGCAGGTCCGCCGGCGTCTCGACGCCGATGCCGTGCTCCGTCACCAGCCGCGCCGCCGCGCGGGCCGACGGGAACCCCGGCGCAAGCGGTGCGTCCGAGAGGTCCTCGTCGGCGAACACCGCGTCGAGGTCGGCCTGCGTGATGCGCCCGCTCGTCAGCGCCGCCCGGTACTGGTCCTCCGGCAGGTAACCGCGCACCCCGAGCTTGCGCCGCGCCTCCGCCAGCCCCTGATGAAACGGCAGGTTCTGGAACGCGACCAGCAGGTTGTTGTGCACGAAGACCTCGAGCGGCGCCTGGATCGGCAGCCAGTGCGAGGCCTCCTCAAGCGCTGTCCGGAGGCGCGCGCGTGCGTCGGGTCCTGATTCGAGGTCGGCAGTCGGCATGGAGTTCGGGGTCCGCGAAGCTTACTCACCCGGCCAACTTCGGCCCGGCTCCATAAAAGAACACTGAACACGGAAATATCACACCTGAAACCCATGTCGTGCAATGGAAGTTACTGTACGTAGTACGCTCCCCCTGGCCCGCGCTCGGGCCGGCATGACCTGGCAGCGCAAGACGCTTGATTCGCTGTTTGGCGCGCTCTCTGCGCTGGCCGTGACGATGTGGCTGCTGTCGGGCTGGCAGGTGCAGCTTCGCCCGGCCGACCGTGAGGCGCACGTCATCCCCGCCAGCGGCCAGGAGTCCAGCCCGGTGCGCGCGCTGCACGGCGCCCACGGCGTGCTCGACGTCGCGGAGGACGAGCGCGACCCGAACGGCGAGGACGACTGCGACGACCTCGACGCGCCGGAAGTGCAGATCTCCAGGGCCGCGGAGACGATGTTCGGCGCGGGTCACTCGGTCGACGAGGGCGCGGTCCGCCGCGCCCGATCGGGCGCCGGCAGCATCCGCGGACCGCCGCGACCCGCCGGCGCCGCCGTCTCGACGAACAATCCGCGATAGCCCGAAAGTTCGAATATTGCGCGCCCGCGGGGCCGCGCGATGCGGGCCGCTCGCGACCGCGGATGCGTGCATTGGCGGGCGCGCTGGCTCGTAAAAAAACAGTGCATTGGTCATATCTCGAGAGATACACATTGCACGCTCGCGGCTGCACGCGATCGTTCGTCAAGACCTCGGGCCCGGCTCGGGGCGCCGCGTGTGGAGGATGGAGCTCCCACGGCGCCCGGGCGCTGGCTCCCCCCCGGAGGCCCTCCGTGCTCCTGTACATCGCAACCATCACCCTGCTGCTCGGGGCCGTCCTCGCGCTCGTCGTGCGCGGCAATTCGCTGCGGGCCTGGCTTGCGATCGCCTCGCAGGCGGTCGCCTCCGCGGCGGTCCTGTGGGCCGTGGTGCCGGTGCTGCTGGGCGCCGCGCCGCTGACCGCCGTGGTCCCGTGGCCGGCGCCGCTCGGCGACGTGCGCCTGCAGATCGAGGCGCTCGACGCGTTCTTCCTGTGCTTCTCGCTGCCGATGACCCTGCTCGGCTCGATCTACGCGCTCGGCTACCTGCAGCCGTACATGAAGGGCAAGCGCCACGTCGGCGCCCACTTCGGGCTGCTCAACCTGACCGCGCTGTCGTTCCTGATCATCTACACGGTCGAGAACTCGTTCGCGTTCCTGCTCGGCTGGGAGCTGGCCGCGCTGGCCGCGTGGCTGCTGGTCATCTGGGACCACGAGAACCAGAAGATCCGGTTCGCCGGCTTCAACTACCTGGTCTCGACGCACATCAGCTTCCTGCTGCTGGTCGCCGCCTTCGTCATCGGCGGCGACCAGATGCACAGCACCGACCTGCGCGAGATCGGCGGGTTCCTGCGCCAAAACAGCTTCCTGCGCGACGTCACCTTCGTCGTGCTGATGACCTCGTTCGGCCTCAAGTCCGCGTTCTTCCCGTTCCACACCTGGCTGCCGCGCGCGCACTCGGCCGCGCCCGCCCACGTGTCGGCGCTGATGTCCGGCGTCATCCACAAGGCCGGCATCTTCGGCATGCTCAAGTTCACCGCGCTGATCGACGCGCCGCCCGCGTGGATGGGCTGGTACGTGATCGGCTTCTCGACGCTGTCGGCGGTGATGGGCGTCCTCTACACGGCGTCGCAGCGCGACATCAAGCGCATGCTCGGCTACTCGTCGACGGAGAACGTCGGCATTGCCGGCCTCGGCATCGGCCTCGGCTACCTCGGCCTGACCTGGCATCAGCCGGCGCTGGTCGTGATCGGCTTCACCGGCGCGATCCTCCACGTCCTCAACCACGCGCTGTTCAAGTGCCTGCTGTTCTACGCGGCCGGCGCGGTGTACCGCGTCGCCCACACCGTCGACCTCGAGCGCCTCGGCGGCCTGCGCCGCGCGATGCCGCAGACGACCCTGTTCTTCCTGATCGGCAGCCTGGCGATCGCCGCGCTGCCGCCGCTCAACGGCTTCGTCAGCGAGTTCGTGATCTACAGCGGCCTGCTCGGCGCCGCCGCCCCGAGCCCCGAGAGCCGCGCCGTCCTGATCGCCGTCGCGGCGCTGCTCGCCTTCGTCGGCGCGGTCTCGGCCCTCGCCGTCACCCGCGTGTTCGGCGTCGCCTTCCTCGGCGTCCCCCGCGACCCGAAGTGCGTCGCCCACGGCGAGGCCCACCCCGCGATGCGCCTCACCATGGCCGTCCACGTCCTCGGCGTCCTCGCCGTCGCCGCCTTCCCGCTCGCCGCCCTCGGCCTCGCCCAGGCCCCCGTCGCCGACCTCATGCGCGCCCAGGGCCTCGCCCCCGACGCCGAGCTCCTCGCCGGCCCCGCCCGGAGCTACGCCCCCGTCGCCTGGGCCTGCGCCGGCCTCCTCCTCACCCTCACCGCCGTCGCCCTGCTGCGCCGGTCCCTGACCCGCCGCCACGCCGTCCATCGCACGTGGGGCTGCGGCTACACGGCCGCGACGGCGCGCATGCAGTACACCGGCGCCTCGTTCGCGTCGCAGTTCGGCAACGTCTTCGAGGGCCTGCTGGTGTTCCTGCGGCGCCTGAAGCTGCCGCGCGGGCCGTTCCCGGAGCGCGGCCACATCAGCACCCACTGCGTCGACGGCGTCGAGAACCGCATGTTCCAGGTGCTCGGCACGGCGACCGACACGGTGACGCGCCTCGCCGGTCGCCTGCCGGAGGACACCCCGGTGTCGTTCGCCGCGGGCTTCGTGACGCTGGTCGTGATGGTCGCGTTCCTGCTCGCCGGAGGTGCCCTGTGACCGGACAGACCGCGGCCCTGGCCGCCGTGCACCTGCTCGCGCTGCTGGTCCTCCCGATCGTGATGCTCGGGCTCGTCAACCGCGTGAAGTCGATCTGGGCCGGACGCCGCGGGCCCCGCGTGCTCCAGCCGCTCGCCGACATGCGCCGCCTGCTGCGCAAGCAGCCGGTCTACAGCGAGGTCACCACCGAGGTGTTTCGCCTCGGCCCGACCGTCGCGCTCGCCACCGGCCTCGTCGCCGGCGCCGTGACCCCGCTGCTCGGCCCGCAGAGCCCGCTCGGCTTCGCCTACGACTTCGTGGTGTTCGCCTACGTGCTCGCGCTCGGGCGCGTGTTCCTGATGCTCGCCGCGCTCGACACCGGCAGCGCCTTCGAGGGCATGGGCGCCGCGCGCGAGGCGACCTACGGCGCGGTGATCGAGCCGGCGCTGTTCCTGCTGCTCGGCGGCCTGATGCTCGCCAGCGGCCACGCCGACTTCGCGGGCCTGATGGCCTGGACCGACTTCGGCGCGTTCGGCGTCGGCCTGCGGGTCCTCGGCTTCGTCGTCCTGATGATCCTGCTGCAGATCGAAGCCGCGCGGATCCCCGTCGACGACCCGATGACCCACCTCGAGCTGACGATGATCCACGAGGTCATGATCCTCGACCACAGCGGCCCCGACCTGGCGATCTTGCAGTACGCCGCCGGCCTCAAGCTGACCGTCTGCGCCGCGCTGATCGCCGGCCTGCTCAACCCGGTCTCGTGGGCCGCGCAGCCGTGGCTCGCCGGCGCCGTCGCGCTCGCCATCATCCTCGCGGTCGCGGTGCTGGTCGGCACCATCGAGTCGCTGATCGCCCGCCTGCGCATGCGCGCGATCCCCGGGTACGCCGGGGTCGCCGTGATCGCCGGCGCCCTCGCCCTCGCCCTCGCCGCCCTGCGCCTCGGAGGCTCGCCATGATGCTCCTGCTCGTCGCCATGCTCGTCGCGATCATGGCCCCGCTGTTCGCAAGGACCTGGCGGACGATGTTCCGCGCGCTCGGCCTGCAGGGCCTGCTGCTCGCCGTCATCGCCTACATGCAGCTCGGCGACCACGCCCAGCCCGGCGACATCGCCGGCTGGGTGATGATCGCCGACCTCGCGCTGCTGCGCGGCCTGTTCGTGCCGGCCTTCCTCGAGCGCATGGTCCGCGGCCGCACCCGCTCGCCCGAGCTCGAGCTGGTGCCGAGCGACCTGGTGTTCTGGGGCATCTCGCTGGTCATCGTGGTCACGGCGCTGTGGTTCGGCGCCAAGATCCCGCCGGTCGACACGCTGCCGTCGCTGCACCTCGGCGTCGCGCTGACGGCCGTGCTGCTCGGCCTCTACGTGCTCGCGCTGCAGACCCGACCGATCGGCCAGGTCATCGGCGCGGTCATCATCGAGAACGGCGTCGTGCTGCTCGAGCTGCTGCTCACCCACCACGTCGCGCTGCCCGTCGAGCTCGCGCTCGTCGGCGTGTTCCTCGGCTCGATCCTCGCCTTCGGCGTGCTGCTGCGCCGCCTCGAGACCCCCACGGAGGACGCATGAACGCGATCCTGCTCACCGCGCTGATCCCCGCCGCCGGCGGCCTCCTGACCCTCATTCCGCCGGTGCGCGCCTTCGCGCTCCAGCTCCTGCTGCTGGTCGCCGTCGCCAACTTCGGCCTCAGCCTCGCCCTCACGATCGAGACCCCGGCCGACGCCGTCGTCTACCTCGGCCAGGGCTACTTCGTGTTCGACGCGACCGCCCAGCTGTTCATGACGCTGATCAACGCGGTCTTCCTCGGCGTCGCCGGCTTCGTCGCCGCGCACCCGCGGCCCGACGTCGGCGCCCGCCGGTTCGGGCGCCGCTTCACCGGCTGCACCCTCGCCTTCATGGCCGCCAGCAACCTGGCGATCCTCTCCAACCACCTGCTGATGGGCTGGGCCTTCGTCGAGGCGACCACCCTCACCGCGATCCCGCTGATCGGCCACGACGGCACCCGCGCCGCCTGGGGCGCCGCCTGGCGCTACCTGCTGCTCTCGACCGTCGGCCTCTCGCTCGCCTTCCTCGGCTTCGTCGTGCTCGAGCGCAGCGTCGAGGTCTCGGCCCACGAGGGCCTGTCGTTCTTCCTCAACCAGCTCGACGTCGCCAACCTCGGCTCGCAGACCTTCGCGCACAAGCTCGGCATCCTGCTGGTGCTGTTCGGCTACGGGACCAAGCTCGGCCTGGCGCCGATGTACAGCTGGCTGCCCGAGACCTACGACGCCGCGCGCCCGCCGGTGACGACGCTGCTCGCGGCGGTGCAGTTCAACATCACCTTCGTCGCGCTGTTCCGGGTCCTGCAGTCGTTCGGGGCCTCGGACCAGGAGCTGATCCGGGCGGTGCTGACGGCGATGGGCGTCGCCTCGATGGTGATCTCGGCGATCAACATCGTCGCGACCCGCAACTACAAGCGCATCATCGCGTTCGCCTCGATCAACCACGCCGGCGCGCTGGCGATCGGCCTCGGCGTCGGCGGCAGCGCGATCTACGGCGTCCTCCTCTACGCCGTCAGCAACGCGCTGGTCAAGGCGGTGCTGTTCCTGACGGCCGGCCAGATCGAGGAGCGCTTCGGCACCAAGCGCACCGACGAGATCCAGGGCCTGCTCCACGAGATGCCGTTCGCCGGCATCTTCCTGATGTTCGGCACCTTCGCGCTCCTCGGCTTCGCCCCGTTCGGCAGCTTCATCGGCGAGCTCGTGATGATGGGCGGCATGATCGAGGCCGGCCAGACCATCCTGTTCGCCGCGACCTGCCTGATCCTCCTGCTCGTGTTCGTCGCCACCGGCCGGACCATGTTCCCGATGATCTGGAGCGCCAGCAAGCGCGACGCCGGCCGCGGCAGCGAGCCCTTCGTCGACCTCGCCCCCAAGATCTTCTTCCTCCTCGTCCTCCTCACCCTCGGCATCTACATGCCCGCACCCCTCAACGAGCTGCTCGGCCAGGTCGCCCTCAGCCTCGGAGGCCCGCGATGACCCCGCTCCAGCCCGTCGCGCTCGCGCGCACCGCCGACCTCCCCGTGTTCGCGGGCGCCGAGTTCACCCGCGCCCTCGCCCGCCGCGTCGGCGCCGGCGCGCGCCTGCTGACCTACTACGGCCGCCCCGCCGACGACCCCGCCGAGGTCGTGCTGACCGCCGCCCTGATCGAGGCCGACGGCCTGCAGCTGCTGCGCGGCGCGGTCAAGCGCGACCAGCCGCTGTTCGCGATCTCGAAGGACCTGCCGCAGTTCCAGGCCTACGAGCGCGAGATCCACGAGCAGCACGGCCTCGCGCTGCCCGGCCACCCGTGGCTCAAGCCGATGCGCTTCGAGGGCCGAAACCTCGGGCGCATGGACGACTACGCGTTCTATCAGATCGACGGCAAGGAGGTGCACGAGGTCAACGTCGGCCCGATCCACGCCGGCGTGATCGAGCCGGGCTGCTTTCGCTTCAGCTGCCACGGCGAGGTCGTCTACCACCTCGAGATCCACAACGGCTACCAGCACCGCGGCGTCGAGCGCCTGCTGCTGACGCGCCCGCTCGGCCACCTCGCCGCGCTCGTCGAGCGCATCGCCGGCGACTCCTCGATCGCCTACGCCTGGGCCCACGCGCGCGCCGTCGAGGCCCTCGCTGGCGTCGAGGTCGACCCCTCCGTCGACTTCAACCGCGCCGTCGCGCTCGAGCTCGAGCGCATCGCCATGCACCTCGTCGGCCTGTCCGGCCTGACCACCGACATCGGCTTCTTGCAGGGCTCGTCCACCTACGGCCGCATCCGCACCGCCGCGATCAACGCGTCGATGCGGGTGTGCGGCAGCCGCTTCGGGCGCGACTGGCTGCGCCCCGGCGGCGTGCGGGCGGCCGTCACCCCGGCGCTGGTCGCCGACCTGCAAAAGACCCTGCGCCAGCTCGCGCAGGACATCGGCGAGTGCAACGCGCTGACGATCGAGTCGAGGACGGTGCAGCACCGCTTCAAGGGCACCGGCATCGTGACCACCGCGGAGGCGCTGGAGATCGGGCTGGTCGGCATGCACGCGCGCGCCTGCGGCGTCGACATGGACATGCGCACGCTGCTGCCCGGCCGCGCCTACGGCGAGCAGCCGGTGGCCAGCGTCGTCGAGCCGACCGGCGACTGCTGGGCGCGGATGATGCTCCGCATCCGCGAGATCGACGCCTCGGTCGCGTGGCTGCTCGCGCTGCTCGAGCGCACGAAGGAGCTGCCGAGGATCCGCGCGCCGATCACGAAGCTCGCGCCCGACTCGCTGGCGATCGCGGTGTGCGAGGGCTGGCGCGGGCCGATCGTCCACGCGATCGAGACCGACAGTACCGGCGCGCTGCGCCACTACAAGGTCCAGGACCCCTCGCTGCTCAACTGGTTCGGCCTCGCGCTCGCGGTCCGCAACAACGAGATCTCCGACTTCCCGATCTGCAACAAGAGCTTCGACCTGTCGTACGCCGGCAACGACCTCTGAGCAGGAGACCCCCATGCTGCACTCCATCCGCGTCCGCCGCTCGCAGGGCTGGCAGTTCATCCCCGACGTCCGCAAGGCCGACCCGAAGGGCTTTCGCGGCCTCCCGCACATCTCTGAAAAACCGTGCGCGGAGGGCTGCGCGGCCTGCCGCGACATCTGCCCGACCGGCGCGATCGCCCTCGAGCCGTTCCGCCTCGACCTCGGCCTCTGCATCTTCTGTGGCGAGTGCGCCGAGGTCTGCCCCCAGGACAAGGTCGTCTTCACCAACGACTACAAAATGGCCGCCACGACCCGCGAGGCGCTCGTCCGCACCGACGGCGACCGCGCCATGACACCGCCCGTCGCCGACGCCACTTTCAAAAAGTTGTTCGGCCGCTCGCTCAAGCTGCGCCAGGTCTCCGCCGGCGGCTGCAACGGCTGCGAGCTCGAGCTCAACGCCGCCGCCAACGTCAACTTCGACATGGGCCGCTGGGGCATCGACTGGGTCGCCTCCCCGCGCCACGCCGACGGCCTCGTCCTCTCCGGCCCCATCACCGTCAACATGGCCACCGCGCTGCGCCTCGCCTGGGACGGCATGCCCGCGCCCAAGCTCGTCATCGCGGTCGGCTCCTGCGCCATCTCCGGCGCGCCCTACGTCGACGGCACCGTCGACCGCAGCTTCCTCGGCGAGTTCACGCCGCAGCTCTACATCCCGGGCAACCCGCCGCACCCGCTGACCTTCGTCAACGGGCTCCTCGACCTGCTCGGCATCAAGAAGTAGCCCGGCGCCGAGAGCGAGGACATGTCCCCGAGGACATGTCCCTCACGACAGCCGGAGCTCCGCGCCCCAACCAACGAAGAGGCCGCGCCTGTCCCGAGGGACAGGTCGCGGCCCGGTCGACGAACGCTCAGGCCTTGGCAGGCTTGGCCGCCGGCTTGGCCGCCGGCTTGGCCGCCGGCTTGCCGACGACGGCCTTGGCCTTGCGGCTGAGGTGCTGGTAGGTGTCGAGGAGGCGGGGCAGGGGCAGCTTGCCGAGCATGGCGGCGAAGTCCTTGTCCTTGGCCTGGCCCTTGAGCTCGGCGACCTTGGTGACGAGCGCCGAGGCTCCGCCGAGCTTGGCGATCTTCTCGCCGACCTGGGCGAGGCGCAGCAGCTTGGCGTTGGCGACGTACTTGAGGCGCTTGGTGAAGTCCTCGCGGGACTCGCCCTCGGCCGGGGTGAACATCTCGAGCACCTTGCTGATCAGCTGGTCCTTCGAGCCGTAGAGCTTCTTGACGTTTTGCAGGGGAGAGAGCTTGGACATGAGGTCCTCCTCGATGGTGGCCGCCATACAGCAGCTACAAGGGGAAAGCCGGCCAGAGCCGGCGGGCGGGTCACGGATGAGCCCGTGCGCCGCAGACACCACAAACGAACGCGGCCCGGTCCACAGGACCGAGCCGCACGTCTTTACGGGATCGGGCCGGGCATCGCAACAACTTTGCGCGCCCGGCAGCGGACACCGGAGACCGGTGCCCTCACACGCTCACGGGGTGGCCGGGGGCGCGGGCGCAGCGGCGGGCTCCGCCGGCGGGGCCGGAGGAGCGGCCGGCTCGGCCTGCATCGGGGGCGTGCTGCCACCCATGCCGCCGCCCATGCTCCCGAGCATCGCGCCGGCCTTGTCCTGGAGCTGCTTCAGGTCGTCGTGGCTCATCGAGGCCTCGACGGTGATCTGGTTGTCCTTGGTGTCGACCTTCAAGGTCTCCACGGCCTTGGCCGGGATGCCCATCATGCCGGCGATCATCTTCATGCCGGGGAGCTGCTCGTCGGCCTTCTTCTTGAGGTCCTTGGCCTGGTCCGCCGAGGCGAGCCCGACCGCGGCCTTGACCGCGAGACCGTCGCCCATGTCGAGCGAGATCGAGAAGTCCTTCGGGTCCGCGCCGAGACCCTTGGCGCCCGAGGCAGCCTCGGCCGGCACCAGGCCCGCGGCCCACATGTGCTTGCTCTGGTCCGCGCGCGCGAACAGGTCCTTGTTCGGGCCGTCGGTCGCCGGCTTGCCCTTGCCGTCGACGAGGTCCTTCACGGCGGCCTCCCAGCCCTTGCTCGCGAACACCACGGTGCGCGCGTCGACGATGAAGCCGACGCCGTCGCCGCCATCCATCTTCAGGACCTTCTTGCCACCCTCGTCGGCGATCGTGAACGGGGTCTTGCCGCCGTTCTTCTCCTTGGCCTTGTCCGCGACGCAGGTCAGGTTCTTCTCGTCGCCGATGCCGTCGCCGGTGATGACCGCGGCCATGTTGGCCTTGCCGTCGGTGCCGAGGAGGATCGAGCTGATGGCCTTCTCCGGGTCGAGGTTACAGGCCTTGGCGGCCGCGCTGAACTCGGTCCACTCCTTCTGCTTCTCGAGCTGGCCCTTGTTGTCGGTGTACGCGCGGGTCTTGAGGAGACCGCCGACATCGATGCCGGCCATGATGGTGGCCTGCTCGGGGATCAGCTTGCCGCCGGTCGAGGCCGCACCGCCCTTGCACGCGGTGAGCCCAATGATTGCCGTTGCGGCGAGGGTCACGAAAGTCGTCTGCTTCATAGCCGGGCACTTATACGACCCGGAATTTCGGCCCGCAACAAAAAAACCGGGCCCGTGACGCGGCAAAGGTGTGCCTTTTCGCCGGTCCGGGGGGACGGATCCATGGTACTCCCTGGGTCCGCACACGGCGCCCCGCTCGCGGTGCGCGCGCTCCCGACAGAGGTCCGGTCATGGCGTGGAAGCAGTTCCAGTTCAAGGATCAAACAGTGTTCGTGCGGGTCCTGGCGACCGGCAAGCCGATCGTGCACCGCGGCCGCGTCGAGATGCGATACCGCCTCGGCGCGACGAAGTCTTATCGCGCCGCCCCCGACAACCTGATCGAGGTCGAGGGCGGAGAGATCTTTTCGGACGACGCTTTCGGCGGCGCGCCGGTGCCTGCGGTCGCCAGCCAGGCCGTCCGCGAGGACCCGGTCAAGGCCGCCGGGCCCGAGACCATCATCATCCACACCGACGGCGCGTGCTCGGGTAACCCCGGCCCCGCGGGCATCGGCGTGTTCATCGAGCGCCCCGACGGCGAGATCATCGAGCACTCCGAGTTCATCGGCGAGGGCACCAACAACATCGCCGAGCTGACCGCGATCCTCCGCGCGCTCGAGATGCTCAAGCCCGAGGAGCAGTCCGCCCACGTGCTCCTCTACACCGACAGCGGCTGGAGCCTCGGCGTGCTGGTCGGCGGCTGGAAGGCCAAGGCCAACCTCGAGCTCATCACCGCGATCAAGGAGCGCATGACCTCGCTCCCCGACGTCGAGCTGCTCAAGGTCCGCGGCCACGCCGGCCAGGGCGGCAACGAGGAGGCCGACGCCCTCGCCACCATGGCCACCCGCCGCGAGAGCACTACGACGCGAACGCGCCGCCGATCGAAGTCGCCCCCCCCCGCGCCTTGAGCAGCGCCCGCAGCCGCTCCAGCCGCGTCGCCAGCGACGTGCGCAGCTCCGGCTGACGCCGCACCAGCGCGCCGTCGTAGCCGTCCGCCTCGACATCCGCGAGGTCGATGCCGTGCAGCTCGAGGTGCAGGTAGCGCGCCCGCTCGGCCTCGCGCCGCAGCAGCGAGCGGTCGCCGAGCACGAAGGTCCCGACCATCGGCAGGCGCAGCAGCGACGACACGCTGACCGGCACCTCCCACAGCCCGCTCTGGGCCATGAAGTGCGGCCGCGTCGGCCCCAGGAAGCTGCCCGCGCCGCCGGCGATCGAGCCCGACCGCACGCCGCGCGCCGCCATCCACCCGAGCACCGCGAGCTTGCCGACGTAGTAGGTCGGCGACGGCAGCAGCGACGAGTCGTAGCGGTAGCCGAGCGCCGCGACCTGCTGCAACAGCAGCGCGTCGTGCGTGTAACCCGGCGCGCGAAACCCCAGCGGCCGCGCCCCGAGCCCGCGCAGCAGCACGTCGCAGCGCCGCAGGTCGTCGTAGATCGCCGCGGGCTGCCAGCGCACCAGGTCGTAGGCGTGCGCGAAGCTGTGGTTGCCGAGCTCGTGCCCGACCGCCAGCGCCCGCCGCAGCAGCCCCGCCCCCGGGCCGCCCGCCGCGAGGTCGCGCTGCAGGTCGCGCCCGACCACGAAGAAGGTCGCGCGCACGCCGAGCTCGTCGAACAGCTCGAGGAAGCGCGGCAAGCAGCGCTCGAGCACGACGCCCGCGCGCTCCGGCTCCGGCGCCGCGAGCCCGTGGATCGCGTGGTAACAGGCGAGGTCGTCGAGGTCGACGCTGACGATCGTGCTGCGCTCGCTCATGAGTCCCCTTCGCGCCGGCCGATGCCCAGGTGGATCGCGGCCATCAGGCGCCCGAGATTGTGCAGCACCCGCGGGACGCGGCGCAGCAGGTGCACCGACGGCGCGCGCTTCTCCGCCAGCGCGACGGGGATCTCGCGCACGCGCACGCCGTCGCGCTGGGCGCGGATCACCAGCTCCGACGCGAACACGTCGTGCCCGACGATGCAGCGCGCGACCACCGGCACCAGCGCCGCGCGCCGAAACGCCTTGAGCCCGTGCGTGTCCGTGCCCGTGAACCCGAGCGTCAGCCGCAGCGCGGCGTTGTAGACCCGCGTCGCCAGCCGGCGCCCGGGCGGCCGCCGGTCCTGCGCCCCGCGCATCGCCTTCGAACCGATCACCAGCTCGGCCGCGTCCGCGCGCAGCAGCGCGAGCGCGCGGCGGTGAAAGTCGAGGTCGCACAGGTCGATCTCCTCGCACAGCACCAGCTCGCCGCGCGCCCGCTCGATGCCCGCGCGCAGCGCCGCCCCGTAGTTCGGCGTCGGGCACGAGAAGGTGCGCACCTGCGGATGCGCGCTCGCGAGCGCCGCGGCGATCTCGCGCGTGCGGTCGCGGCTGCCGTTCTCCGCGAGCAGGACCTCGAAGCCGTCGACGCCGAGCCCCGCGAGCCCGCGCAGCAATTGCTCGACGCTCTCGGCGAGGATCGCCTCCTCGTTGTAGACCGGGACGACGACGCTGAGCTCCGGCCCGCTCATGCCGACCTGTCCCTTGCGACCTGTCCCTCCGCCCAGGCCGCCGCCTCGCGCCCCTGGATCACGCTGTCCTCCATCGAGTTGTAGACCCACGCGCCGTAGCGGCCGCAGCTGCGCACGCCGACCCGCGCGAGCCACCCGAAGATCGTGCGCGTGGCCGCGGCGTGGGCGTCGTCGAACACGACGTAGGCATACTCGATCTCCCGCGCCCGCGTGAACAGGACATCCTCGACCGAGCCGATCGCGCCGATCTCCGCCAGCGCCTGCAGCACGCCAGGGACGTCGATCGGGCCCGTGCGCTCGGCGAGCTCGACGTAGAGGCTACTGCAGCCCGGCGGGGCCATGCTGGCCATTGCGTTGGAGTACACGCCGACGCGAAAGAACGGGTAGCGGGTCTCCGGCACGTA
>Ga0075163_10007183_pt1 | contig 14747 bp, 7 predicted proteins | sample JI1023141ADNA_FD_71478 | JGI IMG/M metagenome (GOLD analysis project Ga0075163, IMG submission 71478) | Wastewater effluent complex algal communities from Wisconsin, to seasonally profile nutrient transformation and Carbon sequestration -... | ecosystem: Engineered > WWTP > Effluent > Algae...
TCGGAACCGGAGATCGCGCGCAACTACAAGCCAAAGCAGTGGGTCCGCGGCGTGCAACAGGCTGAGGACAAGAACGAGCCGCGGCGGTTCCAGCGGGCCATCGTCGAGCCGGACAGCAGCGGTAAGTACCACGGCATCGTGTCGATGCGCGCGACCGGCGAAGAGACCTGGCTCAATGCCGGCTTCTTGCGGCCCTCGGCCTTGTCCGAACCGCTGCGACTGCGCGACCCCGACGGCGCGCTGGTCGCGTTCACGCTGGGTTCGCCGCACTCCGGCACCCTCGCGATTGCCCGCGTCGACGAAACGGGCAAGGTGCTCTGGCAGGTCGACACCGGAATCGAACGCTTCGCGCTGGCCCAGATCCTGCCCGGCGCGGATCGCACCGCCTTCCTCGGCACCAAACCGCGGCGGCCGGACAAGGTGCCGCAGCCGCTGCTGGTCCTCGTCGACCACACGTCGGGGCGCTTGGTCACCCACTCGCTGTGGCGTTGAGCGGGTTGCCGGCGGCCTAGGCTAGCCGTCGGGAAGTCGGCTGAGCGCACGAGTCTTCGGTGCGACCGCAGCCAGGAGAATCGCCCGTGGCCGGTTCCAGACGCCACGACGGCAAGTTTCCCGCTACTGTGTGCCACCTTGCCGCGCCCCCAGTCTGGGGCACGCACCACTCTTCGCTATGAAACGAGTTCTGCTGCTATCGCTCGGCCTTTCGGTCGCCAGCGCTCTCTCCGCTCAATCCAACACGGTGCCCGGCCTCGATGGCCGGCTCGAGATCCTCGACAACATCACCTATTGGGGACGCCGCGGCGGCGCCTTTCCCGGTGGTGAAGTTGGCCTGTCGATGCGCAACACGATGTGCAATCCGGGCCTCGTCAGCATTCCGTGGTTTGCGCAGATGCAGGAGAACCACCCGAAGTTCGGCTTCATGATCACGCGGTTGTCGAACGGTCGCATGGAGCAGATCAGCGATCGTTCGTACTGCAAGCACGCGTTCGTGTCGGCGAGCACGAGCGGCGCCTGCGGCCCGTGCAACGGCATCGGCGGCAACATGATGGGGGTCACCTGCTCGGACACCTACAGCGCCGGCAACAACGCGAGCCGCGGCAACCTCGGCCCGGCCGATGAGATCGATCCGTGGCTTGGCACCTGGAACCACACGGGCTCCTACTTCGACCAGGGCGATCCCAATGTCGGTTTCCCCGGCAACGTCGATGGCCAGCAGAGCAACATCAACGTCGGCAACGACGACGTCAAGAATCGCGTGACGGTGAAGGAATCGGACCTGCAGATCGCGGGTGCGAGCTACTACTACGGCATCCACTTGATCCACGAAGGCGAAGCGGTCGCCAACCGCTGGGACAACCTGAAGTCGCGCGGCATGACGGCCTCGTGGACCGGCGGCAGCTGGAACGTCAGCAACAGCGGCGTTGGCGAAGTGTTCGGTTCGATCCTGCAGCACTGGACCGGCGCCACCGTCAACAACGCCGGTAACGGCAACGACGATGGCCGCTTCTTCGTCGCCAGCAAGGTGACGCCACTCGGCGGTGGCATGTACCACTACGAGTACGCGATCCACAACGCGGACAACAGCCGCGGCGGTGCGTCGTTCCGCGTGCCGTTGGCGCCGGGCGCCGTCGTCGCCAACGCCGGCTTCCGCGACATCGACCAGAATCCGCTGAACGACTGGGCGTTCACGCAGACGAGCAGCGAGATCACCTTCGCCGCCGTTGGCACCAACGCGCTGAACTGGAACTCGATCTACAACTGCTGGTTCGATTGTTCGATCGCGCCCGGCGCGGGCTCGATGACGATCGACGAAGCCCGCACGGGTCCCGGCGCGCTCAGCGTCGTCATCCCGAGCGAAGTGCCAAGCGGCCTCTCGTTTGCGGCCAAGGCCTCGGTCGGGACGTCGTGCGGCAACTGCACGGGCACCGTCTACGAGCGCTTTGCGACCACCAACACGTTCGACCTGGCCGGTCGTTCGATGACGATGAGCCTCAACCAGGGCGCCTACGACGTCGTTGGCAACAACGTCGCGTTCGTGCCTGCTGCCGGCACCAACCTCGGCCTCTTGCTCAACTCGCAGAGCACGGTCACCCTGCCGTTCACCCTGCCCTACCCGGGCGGCTCGACCACGCAGCTGAGAATTGCGTCCAGCGGGTATGCCTACGCTGGCCCGCTCTTTCCTGTGCAGCTGGCCGCCAACCAGAGCCTGTTCCTCAACGGTTCGCCGCGTTGGGCACCCTGCTGGACCCTGCTGTCCCCGGTCGCCGGTGCCAACAACGTCTTCTACGACGCCACGCCGGCGCGCGTGATCATCACCTGGAGCGGCATTCCGATGATCGGCGCCAGCGTGCCGAGCACGTTCCAGATGCAGGCCTTCCCGGACGGCACCGTGAACTACGTCTGGCAGACGATTGCGCCGTCGAGCTTCGCGGCCCTCGTCGGCTGGTCCAGTGGCGGCGGCTACTCCGACCCGGGTTCGAGCAACCTGTCCAGCTCGCTGTCGTCCACGCAGTCGCTCTGCAGCGCGCCGTTTGATGGCATCTCCCTCGACACCGACGCGATGCCCGTGCTCGGCACGACTGTGCAGTGGCAGATTGCGGGCTTCCCCGCCGCGACGTCGTGGGGCGCCATGATGCGCTCGGTGCACCGCGCTTCGCCGGCGATCGACCTCACGGCGCTCGGCATGCCGGGTTGCTTTGCGCACCTCACCGATCCGGTGACGACCCTCGTCGTCTCGCCCGGCACGACGGCGCAGGTGCCCGAAGTGCTGCCGAACAACACCGCGCTGCTCGGGGTCACGGTCGTTGGTCAGGCCGCGAGCTACAACCCGAGCCTGTCGCCGCTCGGCGTCGTGCTCAGCAACGCGATCGTGCTCGAACTCGGCTTCTGAGCCGGCTCACCCGGAGCTAGCGCGGCAGCGGTTGCAGCGCGCGCGCCATGCGCACCCCGAGATAGAACACCCGCGTCGTCTCGGGATAGCGCATGCGCAGCGCCGACCGCGCCAGGGACGCCCCCAGGCTGATCCCGCCGCCGCGCGTCACCCGATCCGTGGCGCTGCCATTGCCGACCCGTTCGCCATGTTGCGCTTCGGTTGGCACATCGTAGTACTCGTAGCGATCGAGACACCACTCCCACACGTTGCCGTGCATTTCGTGCATGCCAAACGCATTGGCGCGCAACGTTCCGACCGGGCCGTGGATCACGAAGTGGTCATCAAACGCCTCCGGCGCGCCCCACGTCGGCGCCACCCGCACCGCCGACTGGTCGAGCACGTTGCCAACGCCCACCAGGGACGCCGCGTCCTCACCACACCACCACGGGGTGCTGGTGCCCGCGCGGCACGCATACTCCCACTGCGCTTCGGTCGGCAGCCGCAAGCCGTACGACGACGCCAGCGCGCGCGCCATGCCGTAGTCGACCTGTTCGACCGGGTGGTTCAGGGTCACCAACCCACCCTTGTGGTTGGTGAGCCCGGCCTTGTGCTGGCTCGGCTGGGCCAGGTCCGGCCTTCCTTGCCACAAACGTAACCACTGGCCCTGCGTCAGTTCGTGGCGCGCGAGCAGGAATGGCCGCAACCCGACCCGATGCGGCGTCTCACTGCTCCGCGCACTCGGGTCGAAATTGGGCTCGCTCGGCTCCGCCTTCTGGGCGCCCATGAGGAACTCGCCCCCGGGCAACAACACGAAGACGATGCCGGTGTCCGCCGCGACTTCGATGGTGCCATCCGGCCGATGCATCGGGATCACGATCGACGCCGGATCCACCACTCCGTCCCACGCGCTGCGCAGGTCGTAGAACTCCCACAACTTCGTCACCGGGTTCTCGCCGATCGGCACGAGCCCCATCATGTCCTCGGGCGACAGGTCCAACGTGAGTCCCTGGTAGTGCGCATTGGCCGCGATCGCTGCGCGCACCGCGGCCCAGCGGTGGCGAGCCCCTGGATGCGCGTCCGCAAACGCCCCGATCGCCACCGCCCAGCGCAGTCGCTGCTCGACGTGCACCTTCTCGGTCGCCGCCAGCGTCGCCAGCTTGCCGAGCAGGTCCTCGAGGGTCTGGCGCAAAAACTGCGCCGACTGCGAAGACTGCACTGCCGTGCCGGGCTGCCGTTCGCGCAACCGCTGCACGGCCTGTTCGAGTCGCGGCCGCATGGCGAGCAATGGGTTGCAGTCCTCGTCGAGCCAGGCCTGCATCGCCGCACGGCGAACGGGCCACGGTGGACAGAGCGCCCGTTCGCCCTCGACCACACGCTCGTAGAGCACAACCCCAGACAACTGTTCGAACTCATCGACCGTCGCATCGGCCCGCGCTTTCTCGCGCAGGGCTTCCCCTTGGGCCGCCGCCGCCAGAACGGCCCGTTCCTCCGCGCGCAGGTACTGCACGAAGGTCGTCACAGCGCCCACCAACAGCGCCCCCAGCACGACCGCGCCCGCGGTCACCTGCACGCGGTAGCGGCGCACCATCTTGCGCAGCCGGTAACCAGCCGAAGGCGGCCCCGCGAGCACGGGTTCGTGCCGCAGGTAGCGCGTGATATCCGCGGCCAGCTCCGCAACCGACGAGTAACGACGTTCGGGCTCATGCGCCATCGCCTTGAGCACGATCCAATCGAGATCGTGCGCCATGGCCCGCTGCCACGGCGGCACCGTCTGCCCCACCTCGGCCTGCCGCTGGCTCGGACGTGGCGTTTCGCCCTCGAGGATCAACTGTCGCGCATCCCATGGCGTCTTGCCATGCTCACGCAGCACCCGCGGCGCATGCCCGGTGAGCAACTCGTACAGCACGGCACCGAGGCCATACACGTCCGTCCTGGTATCGATGGCCGCGGCGTCCCCCAGCACCTGCTCAGGCGCCATGTACGCGGGCGTGCCGAGCAACATGCCCGTCTGCGTCAACGACGCATCCCAACCATCGCCCAAGAACGCGCGCGCGACGCCAAAGTCGATGAGTTTTGGCTGACTCTGCCCATCGCGCTGCGTGACGAGCACATTGCTGGGCTTCAGGTCGCGGTGCACGACGCCCTTCTGGTGGGCGTGGTGCACGCCGTGACAGACTTTCACGAACAGCTCCAAGCGCTCGCGCAACGGCAGTCCCACGGCATTGCAGTACTGCACGAGCGGTTGCCCTTCGACGAGCTCCATGGCGATGTAGGGACGCCCATCGGCAGTCGTGCCTGCATCGTAGATGCGGGCGACGGCGTCGTGGTTCATGCGCGCGAGGGCTTCCTGCTCGCGATGGAACCGCTCCAGCACCACCTTGCTGTCGAGCCCCGCCTGCAGCACCTTCAAAGCCACCCGGCGATGCAGCGGCACTTCCTGTTCGGCCGCATAGACCTCACCAAATCCACCGCGCCCGAGCAGCGAGATTACCCGGTACGGGCCGATCCAAGCCGGCATGCCCGCTTTGCCGACCGGCGATGCCGAGGACCAGGCCCGCAAGGTCGCCGCGTGTTCGGGGTACTGCTCGATCAGGAGCAGCAGTCGCTGCTCGCGCTGGTCCTGGGCGTCGTTCCAGCACAGGAGTTGTGCCAACTGCTGCCGCAGCTCCGCCGGCATGTCCTTGGCAAACAACGGCAGGGTTGGTTCGGCGTCCATGCGGGGTGCCGATTGAACAAGGTCCTAGCCAATCCGCCAAGGCAGGGGCTGATATCGCCCCACTCAGACGTCGCAAATCTTCACGGCTTTGGCCAACGTGCCGATCGGATCGCCCTTCGGGATGTACTCGTGCGCCACAAACCCGTCGTAACCCGTGGCGAGGATCGCGCGGCAGATCGCCGGGTAGAACAGTTCCTGCGACTCATCGATGTCCTGGCGCCCCGGCACACCACCCGTGTGGAAGTGACCGATGTGCTCGATGTGGTCGCGGATCGTGCGGATCACGTCGCCCTCCATGATCTGCGCGTGGTAGATGTCGTAGAGGATCTTCACGCGTTTGCTGCCAACACCGCGGCAGATATCGAGGCCGTACGACATGCGATCGAACGCGTAGTCCTTGTGGTCGACCTTCGAGTTGAGGAACTCGAGGCACAACGTGACGCCGTGCTGTTCCGCCAGCGGGGCCAGGCGCTTCAAACCCGCGATGCAGTTCTGCACGCCCGTGGCATCGTCCTGACCCTTACGATTGCCCGAGAACACGATCATGTTCGGGATGCCGGCTTCGGCGATGCGCGGCAGCAGCTTCTCACAATCGGTCACGAACTCATCGTGGTGCTCGAGGCGATTCAGACCGTGGTTGATCTGCATCGTCTTTGGCCCGTAGGCCATCGTGCAGGTGAGCCCGAACTTCTTCGGCACCATCCACTCATTGGCCGTCAACAGGTCGATGCCAGTGATGCCCACCGCGGCGACCTTCTCGCAGAAATCCGCGAGCGGGATGTTGCCGTAGATCCACCGGCAGACGGATTGTTTGAGCCTGGCTTTGGGTGCAGCCGCGGGTGCCTGCGGATCCTGGGCGCGAACGCTGGACAGCGGCAGAGCGGCGGCACCGGCGGCGCCGGCGGCGAGAGCGAGCAGATGGCGACGATCGAGCGTGGGTTCTCGGTGCATCGCCACATTCTGGCGCGGCGGCCGCGTCGGCGCGACCCTGCTCCTCCAGAAGGCCTTCAACTGAGGGACTTCGGCACGGGCCCGCTTCGGTACGGGCCCACCGCCGCTACTTGCCCAGATTGGCAACGATCGGGGCCGAGAGCACATGCCCCCCGAACCGCACGGTGAGCGTGCCGTGGTCGTTGGCCTTCTCGTCGGCTTCGAGCGTGATCTCGAGGTGGTCAGTGACGTCCTTGCCGCCCACGTGCTGCAGCGGCAGTTCGATGCCGCCTTGCAGCTTCTGGCACTCATAGGCGTCGAGGTGCAGCTTCTTCACCGCCGCCGCGTCGTGCAGGGCGAGCAGGAACGACTGCTCGTCGCGCTGCTCGGCCGTCACGTAGTAGTAGCCCGCCGGCACCTTCACGCCGCCGATCACGAGGTCCACCGAGGTGTCGAGACTGGTCCAGAAGTTGGACCCGAGGCGCCACTTCGTGCCGCGCAGTTTGCCCGCAGCAAACGCGGCTTCGTACTTGGCCTGCCAGGGCACCGGCGAGTAGTCGAGTGCCACCTGGCCCGGGCTACCCTTGCCCGAGAACCACGCGATGCGCGTATTGCGGCGCTCGACGGTCTGCACGTAGGCCTGCATGCCCATCGGCGCGTCCTTGGCCATCTTCTGCACGCCGGCGAGGATCTTCTCGAAGCGCGGCTCCTTGCGCAGGAAGTCGAGGTCCGTGTCGGTCTCGAGATACTCGGGCTGGTTGAAGCCGCGCTCGATGGCCTTCTCGAGCCACTGCATCGCGTTCTCCTTGTCCTTCTTCAGAGCAAACACGCACGCCGCGTTGTAGGAGGCCACCGCAGCCACCTCGGGGAACTCACAGGCCTTCTGGTGGATCTTCAGCGCGTCGTCGAGTTTGCCCTCGGCGTGCAGGCAATAGCCCAGCATGTGCCAGGAGCGCCCGTCCTTGGGATCGGCTTCGGTGAGCTTCTGGAACGCGGCTACGGCCTTGCCAAACTCGCCGGCCTGCACGGCCGCCTGGGCCGTCTTGCGCAGTTCCTTCTGCTCGGCCGAAGCCTCGACCTTGCCCTGGCAAGGACTCATTGAGCCAAACCCGAGCGCTGCCGTGACCACCCAGGCAAACATACGAAATCCAACCCGATTGGAACGTGACCGATCCGAACGTGACTGCTGCATCGAAACCTCCATGCGAAGTGGGGAATGGGCGCGTAGTCGCCGCATTGCCCGCCACCTCTACATCCAAGTGCGGAAAACCCGCGGCGCCGTGGCAGCTAGACTGTCCTGCCATGCTGCTGCGCACCCTCGCCACCTCGGCCCTGTTGGCCACCCCCGTCCTCGCCCAGCTGCCACCGATCCAGGTCCCCAGCCAGAACCCGCTGACGCCCGAAAAGGTCGTGCTCGGCAAGATCCTGTTCTGGGACGAGCAGCTCTCGAGCGACGACTCGATGGCCTGCGGCACCTGCCACCTGCCCGAGTTCGGTGGTTCGGACCCGCGGCTCACCACGACGGCCGCGGTGAACCCCGGCCCCGACGGTTTCTACGCCACCGCCGACGACGTACACGGCTCGCCCGGCCTCGTGCGGCAGGACAGCAACGGCGACTTCACGCCGGTTTTCAACTTCGGGCTCCGAAAGCAGGTCACCGGCCGCCTCGCCAATACGACGCTCGGCGCCGCCTACCACGACAACCTGTTCTGGGACAGCCGCGCGAGCACGGTCTTCACCGACCCCGAGACCAACCAGATCCTCATGCCCTACGGCGGCGCCCTCGAAAGCCAGGCCGTGGGACCGATCGTGAGCGCCGTCGAAATGGCGAGCGAAGGCCGAACGTGGCAGGACGTGCGCCAGAAGCTGCAGAGCCGAACGCCCCTCGCGCTCGCCAGCAACCTGACGCCCGATATCGTGGCCGCGCTGCAACAGAACCCGACCTACCCGCTGCTGTTCACGGCCGCGTTCGGCGACCCGGCGATCACCGCACAACGCATCGCCTACGCGATCGCGAGCTACGAGCGTACGCAGATTCCGGACGACACACCCTGGGATCGTTTCATGGCCGGCCAGACGGCGGCGATGAGTGCCACCGAACAAGCCGGCTGGGTCCTGTTCCAAGGGCCCGGTCGCTGCATCGCCTGCCACCCCGATCCACTCTTCCAGGACGAGATGTCGCACGTGCTCGGCCTGCGCCCCGCGCGCGAAGACTACGGCCTCGGGGCGATCTCCAACGTGCCGATCGAAGACGGCGCGTTCAAGACGCCGACGCTGCGCAACGCCGGGCTGCGCCCGCGCCTGTTCCACAACGGCCAGAGTGTGGCGCTCGGCGACCCGAGCCAGGCGAGCGATCCAAACTCCGTCCACAATATCTACCTCAACGGTGGTGGCGTCGACCGCACCAACCTCGACGCGTTCCTGCTCGTGCTGAGCCAGCAAGGGGTCACCCCGCAGGACATGACCACGATGCTCGAGTTCGTGCGCACGGGACTCACCGACGCGCGCTGCGCGCAGGCCCTGCCGCCGTTCGACCACCCGCAATTGCGCAGCATGACCACGCCGACCGCGATGGCCTTCGGGCCATCCCTCGCCGGCGCGAGCGAACCGCTGCTGCTCGACACGGTGCCCTCCTTCCTCGGCAACGCCGATTGGAAGCTCGGCCTCGCCGCCGGTTCTGGCAATACGATCGCCTACCTCGGCTACGGCCTGCAGGCGATGGGGCCCGGCATTCAATACGCCGGCATCCCGTGGCACGTGAACGTGCTCGACGGCCGCCTGCTGCAGCTGCTCGGCACGCCGGGCTCGCCGGGGCTGGCGACATGGCGCCTCGCGATTCCCAACGACAACAACCTCGTGAATCTCGACCTCTACTTCCAGCTCTGGGCGTTCGACGCCTTGGCGCCAAACGGGGTCACGACGAGTCAGGGCGAACGCTTCACGATCCGCTGAGGCGCCGCCATCACTTCACCGCGTCGAGCACCTTGATCTGCATGCCGCGGAACGCGACGGGATCCTGGTGCCCGCAGAAGCCGAAGTGGCCTTCGGTGCGGTCCTTGCCTTGGTGGCCCTTCAGGTGCGATTCAAGCCCCTTGGTGTCCGCATCGACGATCGGCGTGCCGTTCAGCATGACCAGGAAGTGCGAACCGCGCACGGTGACTTCCTCGAAGTTCCACTCGCCCACCGGCCGCTGGTAGCCGCGGTGGCTCGCCACGAGCCCGTAGACCGAACCGTGGTACTGGTACTCCTTCAGCGTCTTGTACTGCGGCGCGCTGTCGTCGAGCACCTGCACTTCGAAGCTCGCATAGGCAGGATCACCTTCGCCCGGATAGCGGATCGCGAGGCCGTTGTTGCCACTTGGCGGCAGCTTGAACTGCAGGCGCACCGAGAAGTCGCGGTAGGCCTTCTCGGTGTAGACATTGCCGCCCTTACCGGCTTTGCACTGCACGGCACCGTCCTTCACTTCGTAGCTGTCGGTATCGCCGAGCCAGCCGGCAAACGACTTGCCATCAAACACGGATTCAAAACCCTTGGCGGCGTGCGCTGCGAGCAGTTGGTTGGCTTCTTCGCCGCCGATCTCGCGCACCATGAGGTTGCGGAAGCGGATCTCGCCGCCGTGCGTCTGCAGTTGCAGAGGGCCCGTGCGCGGCAGCGGCAACTTGCGATTCCAGTAGTTCTCCATGACGACGCCATCGACGGCGACCTGGCTGTTGAGCTTGACCCAGGTGAGCGAACCGATCTGACGGATCTCGAGGTGGTTCCACTCACCAAACGCCTTGTCGGCGAGTTTCGGCGGGAAGCGTTCGTGCTTCTCGTTGTTCCAGAGGCCACCACTGCCCTTGTCGGCGCCGAGGTTCCACTTGCCGCCGGCTTCCGTGGTATCCCAGATCTGCACCTGCGGGCTGCCGCGCAGGTAGATGCCCGAATCGGCGAGCGCCACGGTCTTGTAGTCGAGCGAGTACTCGGCGTCGCCGTAGTCCTTGTCCGTCGTCAGGTAGGCGCCCTGCCCGTCGTTGACGAGCTCGCCGTTCTGCACACTCCAGTGCTGGGCCACCGTCGCGTCGTCCTCGGCGCGCAGCTTGCTGCGTTCTTCGGGCGACATCGCGGCGAGCTTGTAGGGATCAAAATGGCGCTGGCCGTGCCAACCGGCGAGGTCCACGCCGTTCCACAAGGGTTGGAACGAAGATGGCGCCGAGGTCCCTTGTTGGGCGACCAGCATGGCACAGGGGAGCAACAACGCGGTCAGATGGCGCATGGCCGAAGGGTAGCCAATCGGCACGGCGAGAACGAGATGCCGTGCGGTTTCGGGGTCGCGGTCGGCCGGGGCTCAACCCGTTCCGGCTACCCGCCTGACCACCGGCCTCGTCACCCGCCTCGTCACCGTCGAATCACCGAGCGGTGACGAGGTAACCATCCGACACGCGCACGCCGCCCCCTGGCTGCAGGATCAGGAGCTGCGAATAGAGCGTGATCGGCCGCACGAACGCCGGAATCGGCAAATACAGTGTGCCGGTCCGCAGTACCGTATCGGGCGACGGCACCAGCAGGCACGGCAAGGACGTCAACGTCAACGACTGCGGCAGCAGGGTCGGCTGGGCCCCAAGGCCCAACACATGCCATTCGCTGCGGCTGCTGCGCATTTCGACGTCGGCGAACGTCGTGTCAAAGAATGGTTGCACCGTGTAGGTGGTAAGACCATTGCTGCAGTTGGCGGCAATCGGGGTGACCACCACACCGTTGTCCGGCACGACCCGCAGGTCGAGCCGCAGGATCTGCGCGCCCGGTTGGGTGCGTGGTTCGCCGAACAGCACTCGCAGCTGCAACGGCTGGGACGTCAGGTCGGCGACCGAGCCCGCGAAGACGCCACCGCCCATCGTCCAATCGATCGTTCCGTCGTTGTCGCGATCGACCCGGACCCAGGGCGAGCTCCCCCCGCCGCTCAACACGGAGAACTGCGCTACGTAGCGGACCGGGAACACCGTCGGGCTATTGCCGGCAAACGTGATGAGGATCTCGCCAGGATCTATGCTCGTGCTGCCTTGGCCATCGAGCTGGTTGGCGAACGTGAGCGACACCAACGACTCGGTGTTCGACGAACCCGAGTTCCAGCCGAGGGTGGCCGAGCTGGTCGTTCCCGCGGAGCCAATCGAAGCGGTGACCTCGCCCCAGGTTGTGAGCGGACCGGCAGGCAGCGTCTGCTGCGCGGTCGAGGTGCCCTGAACCACCGTGCACTGCAGTGGTGTCAGCGCCACCAGCGAGTTCGTAACGGTCTGAGCCAGCAGGGAAGTGCCGAAACACGCGCACAGGACGCCGATCTGGAGAGGAGCCATGCCGACGATAGTCGCTCATGGCAGCGGCGGTAACATGGCGCCGAGGCAAGGAAACCCGGTGCCGCTCACGCCCTGTGAGTCTCCGCACCTTGGCCCAGGATGTCGCCCAAAGAACGCCCTACGATTACGCGCATGCGACGTAGCTGGATCGCCCTCGGGTGTTGCCTTCTCCCCGCGTTCCTGCCCGCCCAGGCCCAGCGGCTCGACCTCAACCAGAGCTTCGTCCTCCCGGAGACTCCGAGCACCTACGCCGCCCACTTCACCCGGGTCGGCAACGAAGTCGCGTTCTTTGGCCGCACCCGCGAGAACGCCGCCGTGCTCTGCTACTCGAACGGCACGGCGCAGGGCACGCGGTTGGTGCACTCGTTCCCGCTGCACTACGACGACCACAACACCACCACGATGTTCGGGTTCGGCAGCCAGCTGCTGTTCACGCGGCATCGAATCGACACCGGCTTCGAATTGTGGTGCAGCGATGGAACGGATGCGGGCACGCGCCTGCTGCGGGACTTCCTGCCTGGGCCGGCGAGCGGCTTGCCGGGCCCGACGGTCTTTGTCGAGTTCCAGGGCCTCGTCTGGTTTGCGGCCGCCGATCCGGCCCATGGCCTCGAACTCTGGCGCACGGACGGTACGGAGGCCGGCACGCAGCTGGCCGCCGATCTCTGGCAAGGTCCAACCGGCAGTGGCATCACCGCGATCGAGGTTGCGGGTGGCCGCTTGTTCCTGCTCGCTGGCGATGGGGCCTACGGACGCGAGCTGTGGGTTTCCGACGGCACGCAGGCCGGCACGCACATGGTCGCCGACCTCAGCATGAACTCGGACATCAGCAACCTCATGGCGATCGGCTCGGGGGTGGTGTTCTCGACCTCCGAACGCACCTACGGCAACGAACTGTTCTTCAGCGACGGCACGGCCGCCGGCACGCACGTGCTCTTGGACCTCGTGCCCGGCGTGGGCGGCTCGACCCCGAAGTACCTGCAGCACTTCGGTGCCGAGATCGTCTACGTCGCGCGCGATGCCCAGGGAGTGTGGCGCAGCTTCCGCACCGACGGCACCCCCGCGGGCACCGTGCCGATGCTGCCGCAGTGGACGTTCTCGGAGTACTTCTTCCCGGTGCTCGCCTCGGGTTCCACGCTGTTCGTCTGGCGGCCGGCTGCGAACACGGGTTGGGATTTGTGGCGCACGGATGGGACCACGGTCGATTCGAACCCCGTGCTCACCACCATGCCGATGAGCGGCTACTTCAATGTCTGGGCAGTGGCGGCGAACGGCGGCCTGTTCGCGGCGTTCGACGATGGTGTGCACGGGCGCGAACCGTGGTTTGTACCGACGCAGGGCCCCGCGATGCTCATCGGCGACCTCTTTCCCGGCACCTCCACCTCGACCACCAACTTCGTCACCGGACTCGGCAACGAGGTCTGGTTTCCTGCCGACGACGGCGTGCACGGCATCGAACCGTGGGTCTGGTCGGCAACGACCGGGGCAGCCCACATGGTCGCGGACCTGAGCCCGCCACTGCCAAGCAGCTCGGCCCGGCCAGTGTGCGCAATCGGCGAAGATCTGGTGTTCACGGCGCGCACCGATGCGGTAACCGCCGGACTGTGGCGAACGGACGGCACGCTGCAAGGTACGGTGCCGCTGCAGTTGTGGCCCACATCCGCGAATCCTGGCGCCGTGCCACTGTCCTGGTGGCTGGCCACGGACCACCAGCGGTCCTGGCTCAGCCACGACGATGGCATGCACGGGCGCGAGCTGTGGGTCACCGATGGCACGGTCGCGGGTACGGCGCTCGTGCAGGACCTCACGCCGGGCCCGGCCGATTCGTACATCCAATCTGCCGTGCTGCAGGGCGATCGGCTGCTGTTCTGCCGCTACACGTCCCTCGGCAGTGAACTGTGGATCTCGGATGGCAGCGCGGTTGGCACCTCGCTGGTGCAGTCGCCATTCCAGGCTAGTGAGATGTGTCGCATCGGCGACGTGGCCCTGCTCGCGGCCTACGCGAACGGCTCCGGCAACGCGCAACTGTGGCGCTCGGACGGGACCGGGCCAGGTACGACGCTCGTGGCCACCAACTTGAACGTGCAGAGGCTCGTCGGGCTCGACTCGTTCGCGCTGGTGTTCACCTACAACGCCGGGTTGTGGCGCAGCGACGGCACGGCGGCTGGCACCTGGCAGGTCCTCGCCAACGCGCCCCAGCCATCTGGAATCATCGCGCGCTGTGGCGATTGGGTCGTCTACAGCGCTAGCGACGGCCAGGGTTACGAACCATGGCGAAGCGACGGGACCGCGGCCGGCACCTACCGGCTCGCCGATATCAACCCAGGGCCTTCCAGCAGTACGAGCAACCTCTTCCGCGCCGCCTGCGCCATGGACCGCGTGTTCTTCACCGCCTGGTCGCCCAACGAAGGAACCGAGCTATGGAGCACCGACGGCACACCGCAGGGCACCAACCTCGTGCGCGACCTGATGCCCGGCCCGCTGTCGGCGCTGGCCAATGGCCGCCTCGCGCTCGGCCAGGACGGTCGGGCGCTCACCGAGAATCGTCGGCTCGTGTTCCTCGCCGAGGATCTCGTGCGCGGTGAGGAGTTCTGGGTCACCGACGGCACCGCTGCGGGCACGCAGCTGCTCGCCGATGCCGCGCCCGGCAGCGCCTCGTCGTGGACACAGAGCTTCGTGCGCGCGGGCGAACGGATCTACTGGCAGGGTTTCGACGCCGTAACCGGGTATGAGCTGTGGAGCTTGTCGCTGGCCAACGCGGGCCTGTCTGCAAAGACGACGTTTGGCACTTCGTGCGACCTCGGCAACACCGCCCCACGCATCGCGGCGGTGGATGTACCGCGCCTTGGCAACCCGGCCTTCGGCCTCCGCCTCACGGCCGCACCGCCGAGTGCGTTTGCCC
>Ga0075163_10007185_pt1 | contig 14747 bp, 15 predicted proteins | sample JI1023141ADNA_FD_71478 | JGI IMG/M metagenome (GOLD analysis project Ga0075163, IMG submission 71478) | Wastewater effluent complex algal communities from Wisconsin, to seasonally profile nutrient transformation and Carbon sequestration -... | ecosystem: Engineered > WWTP > Effluent > Algae...
GAGACCATGGACATCGTCGAGATGGTGCTGGCCGGCCAGGTCAACAAGGAAATCGTCGAGCTGATCAACCACGCCGGTGGCAAGGCGGTGGGCCTGACCGGCCAGGACGGCGGCCTCATCCGGGCGCGCAAGATGACGCTGTCCTCGCGCGACAACCCGGGCGAGCAGATCGACATCGGCCAGGTCGGCGAGATCGAGACCATCGATCCCAGCGTCATCCAGACCCTGAGCGCCAGCGGCTTCGTGCCGGTGATCGCGCCGATCGGCTCGGGTCGCGACGGCGAGACCTACAACATCAATGCCGATGTCGTCGCCGGCAAGGTCGCCGAAGTGCTGAAGGCTGAAAAGCTGGTCTTGCTGACCAACACGCCGGGCGTGCTCGACAAGAACGGAAACCTCATCACCGGTCTGACCGCCCGGCAGATCGACGACCTGTTCGCCGACGGCACGATTTCGGGCGGCATGCTGCCCAAGATCTCGTCGGCGCTGGAAGCGGCCAAGGGCGGCGTGAATGCCGTGCACATCGTCGACGGCCGGGTCGATCACTGCGTGCTGCTCGAGATCCTCACCGATCTGGGCGTGGGCACGATGATCCGTTCGCACTGATCCGCCGTTTTCCGGTTTCTCCCGAGCCGCGCCCACTTGCCCGCCCCGCCAGTCTGGCTGCTCGACCTGGACAACACGCTGCACGATGCCGGGCAGCATGTGTTCCCGCGGATCAACACCGCGATGACCGACTACGTGGCGCGCCGCCTGGACCTGGCCCCGGCCGATGCCAGTGAATTGCGCATCGACTATTGGCGCCGCTACGGAGCGACGCTGCTGGGCATGATTCGCCACCATGCGATCGATCCGCATGAGTTCCTGCGCGAGACCCACCCGTTTCCCGATCTGCACCGGCTGGTCGCGCGCGATCACCACCTGCGCGACACCCTGCGCCGCCTGCCGGGCCGCAAGGTGGTCGTGACCAACGGTCCGCGCGCCTACGCCAGCGCGGTGCTGCGGCTGCTGGGCATCGCCCGGATGCTCGACGGCCTGGTCTGCGTCGAGGACATGCGATTCGCCGGGCGCTGGCATCCCAAGCCCTCGCGGCGCATGTTCCGGCTGATTGCCGCCCGCCTGAGGGTGCCCACGGCGCGCTGCGTCCTGGTGGAAGACTCGATCGCCAATCTGGCCGGGGCGCGGGCGGTGGGCATGCGGACCGTGCTGGTTTCGGGGCTCACCTACCGGTCAGGCGCCCGCGCCGACCGTCCGCGCGCCGGCGGCGGGTGGCGCGTAGGCGTTCAGCTACAATCAATTTCACTATTGCCCCGCCTGCGATCCCGCCTCCGATGAATCACGTCATAACACCCATGGTTCGAGCGGTGCGCCCGAAGCCGGGTGAGCGTCGGCTGCAGATCCTGCAGACTCTGGCGGTCATGCTCCAGGAGCCGGCGGGCGATCGGGTGACGACGGCCGCGCTGGCCGGGCGGCTGCATGTGTCCGAGGCCGCGCTGTATCGGCACTTCGCCAGCAAGGCCCAGATGTTCGAGGGCCTGATCGAATTCATCGAGTCCACCGTCTTCGGCCTGATCAACCAGATCTCCAGCAACGACGACGACGGCCTGCGCCAGCTGCGCGGCATGGTGGCGATGCTGCTGGGTTTTGCCGAAAAGAACCCCGGCATGACGCGGGTGCTGATCGGCGACGCGCTGGTGACGGAAGACGACCGGCTGCAGGAGCGCATCAACCAGCTGATCGACCGCATCGAGGCGTCGATCAAACAAAGCTTCCGGCAGGCCATCGCGCAAGGCCGCCTGCCGCCCGATACCGATCCCGTCGCGCGGGCCGGTATCGTGCTCGCCTTCATCCTCGGGCGCTGGCTGCGGTATGCCAAGAGCGGATTTCGGCGCATGCCGACCGAACATTTCGAGCACCAGATCGTGCCGCTCATCGGCTGAACTTCCGGACCCTCGTCCCGGCGCGCCAGTGCCGCGGGGGCGCCGCACGCTTTATCCTCTCCGACTCGACACGACGCGGGGCCCGACATCCGGGCCTGCGGACTCCTTTGGACGGCGGGACACCCATGAGCGATGACATCACGAGCCTTGGCGCGCTCGACCTCTCCACGGCGATTCATGCCCGCCAGGTTTCCTGCACCGAGGTGATGCAGGCCTACCTGGCGCGCATCGAGCGCGTCAATCCCGGGATCAATGCGCTGATCAGCCTGAAATCCCCCGAGACCCTGCTGGCCGACGCGCGCCAGATGGACGAACTGGCGGCGCGCGGCCAGTGGCTGGGCTGGATGCATGGCATGCCGCAGGCCATCAAGGATCTGGCCGCCACCCGCGACATCCGCACCACGTACGGCTCGCCGCTCTACCGCGACTTCCAGCCCACCGAAGACTCGATCATCGTCGAGCGGGTGCGGCGCGCCGGCGCGATCCTGATCGGCAAGACCAACACGCCCGAATTCGGTCTGGGGTCGCAAAGCTACAACCCGGTCCACGGCGTCACCCGCAATGCCTACGATCCTGCCTTGTGCGCCGGCGGTTCCAGCGGCGGCGCCGGGGCGGCGCTGGCCGCCCGCCTGCTGCCGGTGGCCGATGGCAGCGACATGGGCGGATCGCTGCGCAACCCGGCCGCCTACAACAACGTCTTCGGGTTTCGGCCGTCGGCCGGGCGCGTGCCGAAGTATCCGGTGCCCGAGGCGTTCATCGAGCAGCTCGGGGTCGAGGGGCCGATGGGACGCAGCGTGCCCGACCTGGCGCGGCTGCTGGCGACGCAGGCCGGCCCGGACCCGCGCGCGCCGCTGTCGCGCAGCGACGATCCAGCCGTTTTCGCGCTGCCGCTGGATGCGCCGATGCGCGGCCTGCGCGTCGGCTGGCTGGGCGATCTCGAGGGCTACCTGCCCTTCGAGCCGGGCATCCTGGAGCTGTGCGAGCAGGGCCTGAAGGACCTTGCGGACGTGGGCTGCGACGTGCAGGCGAGCGCCCTGGGCTTCGCGCCGCAGCGCCTGTGGGAGATGTGGCTGACGCTGCGCAGCTGCGTGGTCGCCGGCGGACGCTGGGACGACTATGCCGACCCGGCCCGTCGCGCCCAGATGAAACCCGAGGCGGTCTGGGAAGTCGAACGCGGCCGCAGCGCCAGTGCGCTGGACGTCTATCGCGCCTCCAAGGAGCGCACCGCCTGGCACCGGCACCTGCTGACGCTGTTCCAGCGCTTCGACATCCTCGTGCTGCCGACCGCGCAGGTGTTTCCCTTCGATGCCGACCAGCACTGGCCCGCGACCATCGCCGGGCGCGAGATGGACACCTACCATCGCTGGATGGAAGTGGTCATCGGGCCCACGCTGGCCGGTGCGCCCGCGATCAGCGTCCCGGTGGGCTTCGGCGCGGCGGGCGCCCCGATGGGCATGCAGCTGATCGGCGCGCCGGGCGCCGATCTGCGGGTCCTTCAGGTGGCTCACGCCTACGATCAGGCAACCCGCTGGGTCGATCGCAGGCCGCCGCTGTGACGGGCGAGCGATGGCCCTGAGCGACGCCTTTCGCGCCCTCGACCATCCGCCATTCCGACGCTTCTTCCTCGGTCAGTCGATCTCGCTGGTGGGCTTCTGGCTGCAGTCGGTCGCCCTGTCCTGGCTGGTCTATCGCACCACCCGCTCGCCGCTGATGCTGGCCACGGTCGCCTTTGCGGGCACCATTCCGATGCTGGTGATCTCGCCCTTCGCCGGCGCGCTGATCGATCGTTTCGACCGGCGCCTCGTGCTGCTGTCGACCCAGATGGTCCAGATGACCCAGGCGGCGGTTCTGGCGGTGCTCGCCTTCTCCGGCCATGCGCGGATCGAGTTCGTCGTGCCTCTGGCGCTGGTCTATGGCTGCGCCTGGGCGTTCGATGTGCCGGCGCGCCAGGCCATGCTGCCGGTCATGATCGGCGGGCGCGAGGACCTGCCCAACGCGATCGCGCTCAGTTCGCTGGTGATGAACCTGGCGCGCTTCGTCGGTCCGGCGCTGGCCGGGCTGATGCTGGCGTGGACGGGCGAAGGCTGGTGCTTCCTGCTGAATTCGGTCACCTTCATCCCGGTGCTGCTGGCGGTACGTGCGCTGCCGCGCACGCCGGCCGCGCACCCGGCGGCGGCGCTGGGGCGCCAGCTGGCCGACGGATTTCGCTGGGTCTGGGCTTTCCATCCGGCGCGCTGGCTGCTCGGCCACCTGATCGTCATGTCGCTGACCGTGCCGGTGTATCAGGCGATGGTGCCGATCTTCGCCAGCGAGATCCATCACGGCGATTCGCGCACCCAGGGCCTGCTGGTCAGCAGCGCCGGCGTGGGGGCGCTGATCGGCACCTTCCTGCTGGCCGCCCGACCGTCGGTGCGCGGGCTGGTCAGGGTGATCGGCGCGTCCAGCGCGATCGCCGCGATCGGCATGGTCACCTTCGCCCGCACCGAAACCCTCTGGATCGCCTGCGCGGGGCTGGTCGCCACCGGCTTCGGGATCATCTCGGTGGCGTCCGGCACCAACACCATCCTGCAAAGCGTGGTCGACGACGGGCGGCGCGGCCGGGTGGTGTCGATCTACGCGATGTGCTTCCTGGGCATCGTGCCGCTGGGCACGCTGCTGACCGGCGTGCTGGTGCGCCATCTCGGCGCGCCGCTGACCCTGACGCTGCAGGGCCTGGTCTGCCTGGCGGCCAGCCTGGCGTTCGCGATCGCCTACCCGCGGATTCGCGCCGGGCTGCTGCCGGTCTATCGGGAGCTCGGGATCATCGAGCCGGAGCCTTCGCGGGAGTAGCCGGATGCCTCGCGCGGGCCGGTATCGCCCGCCTAGGACGGTTCGTAGATCGCGAAGACCTTGTTCGAATTGAAGATGTGGGTCTGCACGAAATGACTCCAAGACAACGGGGCATCGAGCTCCTGCATCGCGCCGAGCAGCGCGCACCAGTTCAGCATCTCCTGCTGGCCGGAGTGTTCGAAGGAGGCCAGCGGGGTCTGTTGCCACGTGGCGTAGTCGCGCGCCGCCAGTGCGTCGTAGAGCCGGCGATCGGCCACGGTGTCCGGCTGCAGCCGCCAGGTGTGATTGCACATGAAGGCATGGGACCAGCTCGACGAGGCGACGATCGCCACCCGCCACGGCGACTCGCGAAGAATGCGCGCCGTCGCGCGGCCCAGGTCCATGAATCGGGCCGGAGAAGGCGAGGGCGGATCGAAGTCCAGCTCCTGGCCGATGTCGGTCATGCCGCCGCGCGCGCAGATCACCGCCTTGCCGTAGCAGTTCACCGCGAACGGGATGGTCGGCCAGTCCCAGCCGAGGGTGCGGTCGTAGTCGAGGAACAGCAGCGCATTGGCGAAAGCGTGCGACAGGCTCTGGTGATGCAGCGGGCGATAGGCATAGGCCAGGTCGAAGTTCGCCTCGATCAGCCGGGTTGCCAGGTGCTTGGCGATGTCGCGGCGCCCGCGCACTCGATAGCGCTTGTCGGTGCCTTCGCCCCACACGTTGGGCCGGCCTTCGCCCATTCCCGCCGAGTCCTGCGCGTGGCGCCAGGGGAAGAAGTCGAAATCGTCATAGGCGAGGATCGCGAACGCGGGAATCAGGTCCTCGCGGAAGTTTTCGTACTGGTCGTCGCCGAACACCAGCACCACGTCGGGCTTGAAGTCCTCGAGCGCGGAGCGCACCCGCGCGAAGTCGGCAACCAGCGCGGCCCGGTGGGCCGCGGCGCTGCGCGCGCCACGGTCCTCGCCCCATTCGGCGCGCATCGCGGCCGGCCAGTTCGCCGGGTCGAGCTGGGCCGGCGGCACGCCGGGATCCTTGAGCGCGCGCTCCATGATCCAGGCCATCTTGTCGTCCGTCACGCACAGCGGCGGATAGTGCGTCAGGCCCAGGCCCAGGATCTCTGCCATGTTCGGTTCTCCTTGTGAAGGCGCTCAGCCGCGCGCCTTGGCCGCAGCCTTGCGCGGCGCAGCGGCGGGCTCCTTGCGCGGCTCGGCCGCAGGCTTGGCGGTCAAGGCCGTCGCCTTGCGCGCCGCGCCCGGATCGATCTGGCGCGTGCGGATATGTTCGTGGATGATGCCGCGCCAGACTTCGAGCTCGGGCGCGAAACGGTCCCGTGGATTCACCAGCAGCGTGCGCACCGCGAAGCCGCGCACCAGGCTGAGCGTCAGCGTCAGGACATCGAAGGCCAGCTCGGGCGGCATGCCCTGATCCTCGAGCACCTGCTGCCATTCGCGCTCGATTTCGAAGCGGCTGGGCCCCATGTAGGGATTCACGCCGCGTTTGAGCTCCTCATTGCGTTCGTCGCTCATGCTGACCGCCAGCGAGATGAAAAAGTAGTCTCCGAAGAAGAAGTCGCAGGCATCGGCAATCAGCGCCGCGACCGGATCGGGCCCGCTTCGGGCGGCCTGGGCCCGCTCGCGGCTGAGCGTCATCATCGACTGGTTCAGATGCTGCATCGTCGCGATGACCAGCGAGTTTTTGGTCGGAAAGTGATGCAGTTGCGCGCCGCGTGAAACCCCGGCCAGCTCCGACACCTCGACCGTGCGCAAACCGCCATAGCCGCGGATGCGCAGCAGCCGGACCGTGGCCTCGATCAGCCGTTCGCGCGTGGCTTCACTGCGTTCGGCCTGGGTGCGCCTTGGCGGCGAGTCAGGCGACGTCTTGGGCATAGACATCGTTTCCTTCGAGAGTCACGGCATAGGTCTTCAAGGCGACCGAACAGGGCAGGCCGACTGGCGCGCCGGTGGTCACGTCGAAGGTGCCATAGTGCCAGGGACACTCGACCAGGCGCCCGCAGAGCTTGCCTTCGTCGGACAAGGACGCTTCGCCGTGCGTGCACCGGTCGGCGGTGACGTACACATTGCCCTCGACGTTGAAGACGGCAACCACCGTGCCGTCGGCCAGCATGGATGCGCGGACCTCACCCTGCGGGAAGTCGTGCAGGGATCCGATCAGGCATTTTTCCGTCATCGGCGATTCCTCTCAGAGCAGAATGCTCAAGCGCCCGGAGGGACGCAGCCCGTCGCCATCGAGCAGGCAGCGCTTCGATCGAATCCGGTAACTGTCGTCATGCACCTGCAGCACATGAACTGCGCTGCCGAAATACAGATCGGTATTTCCGTCCTTGGTGCGGTAGGTGGTGAACACCGAGCCGATCTCGAGGCTGCCGTCCTCGCGCGCGCGCACCCGCACATTGCCGACGATGCGCCGAGTGCGCGAGTGAGGGAACTCGGAGTGTGCGGTCTTTTTCATCAGGCGTTTGACCCTTTCGCCCAGCCGAAATCGATCATCGGCGATATAGAACAGATTCTCGTCTGGGCTGGCACCCGCGGGCAGGTCGGTGCAGGGCACTTCGTAAAGCGCGTCGTCGGTGAACAGCGCCAGCCACTCCGGCAGGCGCCATTGATCGAGCAGGTCGGCTTCGAAGTACAGGAAGTCTTCGATTCGTGAACGGTCGTGGGTGCTCATCGCAGTCTCCAGTTCGGGCGGCGTCGCTTCAGGCGGCGGAGCTCTGGCGTGCCGCAGCCGTGGCGGGGAACAACAGCTTGTTCCACTGCGTCCAGAACGCGCGCATCTGCAGTTCGTCGTCGTGGCGAGGCCGTTCCTTGTTCATGCCCTTGGAAATATCGTTCCACTGCAGTTCACGGGCGTTGCGAAAACCTCGCTGGCAGTGTTCCAGCGCTTCGGCATCGTCAGGCGTCGCGAACCCGCCCGGGCCCAGAAACTCGAGAAAATTGCTGAGCCGGTACTTGCGCGCCCAGGCGCTTTCTTCCTTGGGCGCCAGGGCCCAGGCCGTGATGACCATGTAGTCCGGCGCTTCCGGGTAGTAGGTCCGGATGGTGACCGCCATGATGTCGTTGACGACCAGATTGGGGAAGATGAACAGGTTGCGGTTCAACTGGGCAATCCGCCTGGCTCGCTCCTCGCCGTATTTTTCGGTCAGTTCGGCACGCTTCTTGTCTACCTCGATCTTGCCCTGCTCGCCCCAGGCCGGGATCCATCGCGCGACCGGCCTTCCCCAGGGGGCCGGGTATTCGAGCACCGCATGGCCATTGCCGAGATCCAGGCCGACGCTCCCCACGTTGCCTGGGTCGCCCACCACGAAGCCGCCGGTGGTGTTCATCAGATAGTCGAAGTAGCTCGCATGCGTGGTGGCCGCGTGATAGCCATCGATGCTGTTTTCGGTGAGCAGTTTCCAGTTGGCTCGGATCGAGTATTCCTGCGTGCCGGCAACCACCGTCATGCCGGCGTCGCTCTGGTCGCAGATGACGTCCAGGTACTCCTTGGCGCCGGCCAGGTAGTCGGCAAGGCTCTGGGCGTCGGGATCGAAGCACACGAAGTAGAAGTCGCGATAGCCGTCGAATCGTGGCGGGGCGGACATGCGCGAGGTGTCGCGGCTCTTGAAGTCCACCGGGTACGAGGCCTCGCCGGGCTGGCTGCGCAGGGCGCCATCCTGGCCGAACACCCAGCCGTGATAGAAGCACTGGAACGACTTCGAATTGCCCTTCGATTCCCGGCAGACCTGTGCGCCCCGGTGCGGGCAGGTGTTCATCAGCGCCCGCACCGCGCCCTGGCTGTCCCGACTGAAGATGATTCCGCGCCCGGCGACCTTGCGGGTGATGAAATCGCCCGGCTTGGGAATTTCGGAGGCATGCCCGAGGTAGATCCAGCAGCGGTTGAAGATCTGCTCCTTCTCGGCCTCGAAAATGTCCGGATCGACGAAGTTGCGCCGGTTCACCTTGAAGGTGTGGGTGGCGCTGTCCACCAGGATCGCGGGCCGGGTCTGTGCTTGGGTGCTCATCGGGGTCTCCTCGTGGCCGCCGTCGTGGCGGATGGGTGGTCTCGCCGGCAACTCTTGACGATCAGAATAAAACAATCTAGCCTGCTTGTAAATCAAAGGGCAATCGCTATTCAGGCGATGCCCATCCGAGGGGACGACTTGGTGAAGCCCGCTCATGGCCGCGAGTTGCAAACGACCTCTGAACTGCCTGCGCGCGCGGGGGCCGCGCAGCGATGCCGTTCGCGCCAGCAGTTCTGCGCGCTCGGTCCGCCGCCGCCCAGGACCCCGGGCCGCGCCGACCCGCAGGTGCCCACCGCGCCGCGGGCAACCGCCGTTCGGCACGGCCGCATTCCCCATGTCTATTTCTATCTGGACGATGACTGCGAAAACACCGCCTTCGGCCTGCTCGACCTGGAGATCGCCGTCTGCGAGCCGGCCGGCGGGCGCAGCGTCGTGGAACTCTACTGCCTGGGCGACGGTTTCCAGGCCGGCACCGGAACCGCGCGCGGCGAAGCGCTGATGTTCGAGCTGCGCGATGCCGGCGGCGTCGTGGCGACCGTTCCGTGGCACTGGCCGGATGTGGTCTGCGGCCGCTCGGAATCGATGGTCCTGCTGACCGACCTGCCCCTGTCCGGGGCCGACTTCGCCAGGCTGGACCGGATCGCGCTGCCGCCTGCCTTCGGCTGGGCTCTCGCCAGCGGGAGCCACTGCTGATGAGCCGCCTTCAATCCACCGGCTGCGGCTGCGGACTGATCGATGTCCACACCCACTTCGTCCCGAGCGAGTTTCCCGCCTACGCCGGCGCCGGCGGCGCTTCGCAGTGGCCGTCGATGGCGCCGGCGCAGGCCTGCCACCGGCATGTGATGATCGACAGCAAGGTCTACCGCACTGTGTCGGACCAGTGCTGGGATCCCCAGGTGCGCCGTGCCGACATGCAGCGCACCGGCGTGACCCGTCAGGTGCTCTCGCCGATGCCCGAGCTGTTGTCGTACTGGCTCGAGCCGCGCGACGGGGCGTACCTGTGCCGGTTCCTCAACGAGACCCTGTCCGCCTTCGTTGCCGCCGATCCGGCCAGTTTCACCGGCCTGGGCGCGGTTGCGCTGCAGGACGTGGACGCGGCGATTCGCGAGCTCGACCACGCGGTGCACACACTCGGACTGGCCGGGGTCGAAATCGGCACCAACGTGAATGGGAAGGCGATCGGCGACCGGTGCTTCGAGCCGTTCTTCGCGGCCGCGCAGGAATGGGGTGCGGCGATCTTCGTCCATGCCCTGCGTCCCGCCGGCATGGACCGGCTGGTGGGTCCTGCGCTTCTCGAACAGGTGGTCGCATTCCCGGGCGAGGTCGGCCTGGCGGCCGCGTCGATGCTGACCGGCGGAACGCTCGCGCGCCACCCGAAGCTGCGGATCGCGTTCAGCCATGGCGGGGGCACCCTGCGCTCGATCCTGCCGCGCCTGCAGCACGCCTGGAGCGCCTTCGAGCCGCTGCGCCAGCTGATGCCGGAGTCGCCCGGCGAACTGGTGCGGCGCATGTACTACGACGACCTCGTCTACGACGGCGAAAGCATCGGCGAGCTGCTGCGGGTGTTCGGTCCCACCCAGGTCATGGCGGGCACCGATTACCCGTTCGCCATCATGGACCGCGAACCTTCCGCACGCCTGGCGGCGCTGGCCGTCGATGAACCCACCCGATACGCGCTGCGATCGGGCAATGCTAAACGCTGGCTGGACATGACATGAAACTCGCGAACAAGGTCGCCATCGTGACCGGCACCAGTCCCAATATCGGCGGAGGCATCGCGGAGTGCCTGGCTGCGGCGGGAGCCGCGGTCGTCTGTGTGGACGCGAACCCCGCGAACGCCGACGACGCCGCCCGTTACCTGTCCAGCACAGGCGCGCGCGCGCTGGCCATTGCCTGCGACGTCTGCGACGAAACTCAGGTGAAGGCGGCCGTCGCGGCCACGGTCGAGCACTTCGGAGGGGTGGACATCCTGATCAACAACGCCGCGAAGTTCAATCGCAAGGGCGTTCTCGACATGCCGGTCGCACAATGGCGGGCCCAGGTCGATGTGATCCTGACCGGCGCATTCCTGTTCACGCAGCACAGCGCCCGGGCGATGATCGACGGCGCGCGCCGGGGCAGCATCGTCAACATCATCTCCACCGCCGGCCATCAGGGCGAACCGAGGAATGTCGCCTACAGCACGGCCAAGTGCGGCCTGATCAACTTCACCCGCTCGATCGCGATGGAACTGGCCGACAAGGGCATCCGCGCCAACAGCCTGACGCCCACGGCCACCGACCCGTCGGAGTCGTTCGAGCGGGCGGTGCGCTGGGGACGTCCCGCGGCTGACGGTTCGGCCATCCTGGCGGTCATGGAATCGTTCCGGCAGCGCGTGCCCTTGCAGAAGCTGCCGGTGCCCACCGACTACGGACGGGCCGCGGTCTTTCTGTGTTCCGAGGACGCCGGCATGATCACCGGCACCGACCTGCGCGTGGACGCCGGTGCGGTCGCGCGCTACTGGGCGTGGGATCCGACGATGCCGATGCGCTGACGGAAGCCGGCACGCAGCCGTCGGCCGGCACGTAGCCGTCGGCCGTGCATCGGCCGTGCGCCGGCGGCGGCAGACGTTCCGTTCACGCCCCCAGGATGCCAACGGCGCCCGATTCCAACGGGTTCGTCGCATCTCCGGATGCGAGCCGACGGGCGCCGGCAACATGGGGTCTCGTTCGATGCAGGTCCCTTTCAGGAGCCCCCCATGTCCCGCCACGACTCGTTTTCCACCGATCCCGTCCTGCGCCTGGCCCAGCGTCGTGCCCGCGCCAAGATGGGGTTCTTCATTCACCTTGCGGTGTTCGTACTGGTCAATGCCCTGCTGGTCACGATCGACCTGCTGGCACTGCGCCGCCACGGCATGTCGATATTCCCGGCCGTGGGCTGGGGGCTGGGCCTGGCCATCCATGGTGCGGTGGTGTTCTTCGCGGGCTCCGGCAGCGCGCTGCATCAGCGGCTGGTGGACAGCGAACTGACCAAACTGGGGGCGCACCGGCCGTGAGGGTGCTGCGGCGGGGCCGCTCCGCTGGCGGTCCGGGCGGTCCAGGCGGTTCGGGCGGTTCGGGCGGTTCGGGCGGTCAGGCCGGTCAGGCCGGTCAGGCCGGGCGCAGCGCCGCGCAGACCGGGCAGCCGGGGTCGCGCGCAAGCCGGATTTCACTGATCTGCATGTCGCGCGCATCCAGCAGCATCAGCCGCCCCACCATCGGGGTGCCGAAGCCGCCGACCACCTTCAGCGCCTCGGCCGCCTGCATCGTGCCGATCATGCCGGTGAGCGGCGCGAACACGCCCATGGTTGCGCAGGCCACCTCCTCGGGCGCGTCCTGGGGCGGAAACAGGCAGGCGTAGCACGGCGAGTCGGCGCGCCGCGTGTCGAACACCGACAACTGCCCATCGAAGCGGATCGCCGCGCCGGACACCAGCGGCACGCGATGCCGCACGCAGGCGGCATTGACCGCGTGACGCGTCTCGAAGTTGTCGCAGCAGTCGAGCACGACCGAGCACTGGGCGACGCAGGCATCCAGCGCGTCGCCGGACAGGCGTTCGATGATGGCCACCACCTCGATGCCGGGGTTCAGCGCCAGCAGGGCTTCGCGTCCGGACGCCGCTTTGTCCTGCCCGACCGATGTCTGCCGATGCAGGACCTGGCGCTGCAGGTTGGTGAGGTCGACCGTATCGCCATCGGCCAGCAGGATGCGTCCGATACCGGCGCTGGCCAGGTAGAGCGCCGCCGGCGAACCCAATCCGCCAGCGCCCACGATCAGCGCGGTGGCGCCGAGCAGCCGCTGCTGGGCCTCGATCCCGATCTCGTCGAGCAGGATGTGGCGGCTGTAGCGGAGCAACTGCTCGTCGTTCACCGGGCGCGGGCGCTGGAGTGGGCTTAAGGACAGCCGGGCGGCGTCCCGCCTGCGGCGCTTAGCCCCGGCGGGGGCCCGGGCGCGGCGGCGCGCCGGGCGTGCCTGCTTACTTGGATTTCTCGACGGCCTCGGCGCGCGGCGTGTCGTCCTTGGGCTTGGCGATCACGACCGGTTTGCCCTTCAGGTGGTTCATGGCCTGGGCAAGCTGGTAGTCGTCGGCGGAACCGAACTCGACCGGTTTGCGGTCCTTGAGCTTGGCGTCGGCGGCCGGGTCGGTGGGCTTGGGCACGATCGGCTTGGCCTCGGACTCCTTGTCGTTGGACAGGTGGCGCGTGAGGTCGGCTTCGCGCAGCCGGAACTGGCTGACATCGCCTTCCGGGGTCTCTTCGACCAGGAAGTCGGGCGCAATGCCCTTGGCCTGGATGGAGCGTCCGTTGGGCGTGTAGTAGCGTGCGGTCGTGAGCTTGATCGCGGTGCTGTTGGTCAGCGGCAGGATCGACTGCACCGAACCCTTGCCGAAGGTCTGCGTGCCGAGCACCACGGCCCGCTTGTGATCCTGCAGCGCGCCCGCGACGATTTCGGACGCCGAGGCCGATCCGCCGTTGACCAGTACCACCATCGGCACCGATTTCACGGCCGCCGGCAGTTTGGCGACGATGTCGTCGCGGCTGCCGCGCAGGTAGTCGTCAGGGCTGGCCAGGTACTTGCGCTTGGCGTCGTCGGTGCGGCCGTCGGTGCTGGTGATGAGGGTGCGGGCAGGCAGGAAGGCCGCCGACACGCCGATCGCACCGTGCAGCAGACCGCCCGGATCGTTGCGAAGATCGAGCACCAGGCCCTTGAGCGGGCCCTGCTGCTTGTACATGGTGTCGATGGCCCGAACCATGTTCTCGACGGTGTGCTCCTGGAACTGGGTCAGGCGAACATATCCGTAACCCGGCTCGAGCACTTTGGACTTGACCGACTGCACCTTGATCACGTCGCGGATCAGCTGCACGACGATGGGCCGCGTCTCGCCCTTGCGGGCCAGGGTCAGTGTGACCGGCGTCTTGGGCTTGCCCCGCATCAGCTTGACCGCTTCGTTCAGCGGCAATCCCTTGGTGGGCTTTTCGTCGATCTTGACGATCAGGTCGCCCGACTTGATGCCGGCTTTCGAGGCCGGGGTGTCTTCGATGGGCGAGACGACCTTGATGAAGCCGTCCTCGGTGCCCACTTCGATACCCAGACCGCCAAATTCGCCCTGGGTGCCGACCTGCAGCTCCTTGAAGGCTTCCGCGTCGAGATACTGCGAATGCGGATCGAGCCCGGAGAGCATGCCGCTGATGGCTTCGGTGATCAGCTTCTTGTCCTCGACGGACTCGACGTAGTTGGCCTTGATGGCCCCGAACACGTCGGAGAACTGGCGCAGCTCTTCGAGCGGAAGCGGCGGACGGGCCTCGCGCTGGGCAACCGCGGAGATGCCGATGCTGATCAGCAGGCCGGCGACCGCGCCAACCGAGAGCAGTCCGATTTGCTTCATTTTGCCTTGCATGGAGTCCGCCTGCCTTGTATCACCGGGTTGGGCAACGCTGCCGTGCGCATGAGTCGCACGGGCAAGATCGTCATTGCAACCGTATATGGAGATCGATTGTCCAGTATAAACCCGGCTCCTGCCCCTGCGTCAGAGTCCCTGTGCACCATTCGTCAGCGTCCCGCCGCCTGTGGCGATCCCAGACCCCGAAAGCGTTCGATGTCTCATCCCGTCATAACCGCCTGGCATCGCATCGTCGACAGCCGTGACCCGTCCGGCCTGGACGATCTGCTGGCCGACGACGCCGTCTTTCATTCGCCGGTGGTGCATACCCCGCAGCGCGGCAAGGCGCTCACCCGGGCCTATCTGACCGCCGCGATGCAAGTGCTGACCGGCGAGGGCTGGCGCTATGTGCGCGAGGTGGTCTCGACCCATGACGCAGTGCTCGAGTTCGAGACCGTGCTGGATGGCGTGGTGGTCAACGGAGTCGACCTGATCCGCTGGGACGACAGTGGCCGGATCGTCGACTTCAAGGTGATGATCCGGCCGTTGAAGGCGATCGAGAAGGTGCACGCGCTGATGGG
>Ga0075163_10007186_pt1 | contig 14746 bp, 10 predicted proteins | sample JI1023141ADNA_FD_71478 | JGI IMG/M metagenome (GOLD analysis project Ga0075163, IMG submission 71478) | Wastewater effluent complex algal communities from Wisconsin, to seasonally profile nutrient transformation and Carbon sequestration -... | ecosystem: Engineered > WWTP > Effluent > Algae...
AGGCGACGTCGGACATGCGACGGATGACGGCCTCGGTGCGATCGAGCGACGCGGCCTCGGGCAGTTGGGCGAACGCGACCAGGTATTGCTTGTCCTGGGTCGGAACGAAGCCCGAAGGCACCTTCTGGAACGTGGTCCAGGTGAACCCCAGCAACACGAGGTAGCCCACCACCGCGACGAAGCTGAAGCGCACGAGGCGTCGGACGGTGGACGCGTAGCGGTCGCCGGCCCAAGCGAACACGCGGTTGAACGGGCGGAAGAACCATCCGAGCAACACGTCGAGCGTGCGCGTGAACCAGTCCTTGGGCGCGTCGTGTCCGCGCAGGAGGAGGGCGCTGAGCGCCGGCGACAGGGTCAGCGAGTTGAACGCCGAGATGACCGTCGAGACGGCGATCGTGATGGCGAACTGCTTGTAGAACTGGCCGGTGAGTCCGCTGATGAACGCCGTCGGGATGAACACCGCGCACAACACGAGTGCGGTCGCGATGATGGGTCCGGTGACCTCGCTCATCGCACGTTTCGTCGCCTCGAAGGGCGACAAGCCCAACGCGATGTTCCGTTCCACGTTCTCGACCACGACGATGGCGTCGTCCACGACGATGCCGATGGCCAACACGAGGCCGAACAACGACAGGGCGTTGATGCTGAAGCCGAGCCACAACATCACGGCGAAGGTGCCGACGAGCGACACCGGCACGGCGGCCAGCGGGATCAGGGACGCGCGCCACGTCTGCAGGAACACGATCACGACGATGACGACGAGCACGATCGCCTCGAGCAGCGTCGTGACGACGGCGTTGATCGACTTGCGCACGAAGACCGTCGGGTCGTAGACGATCTGGTAGTCGATGCCCTCGGGGAAGTTCTTCTTCAGCTCGGCCATGGTGCTGCGCACCTGTTCCGAGAGGTCCAGGGCGTTCGCACCCGGAGCTTGGAAGATCGGCAACGCGATGGCCGGCTTGTTGTCGAGCAGGGAACGGATCGAGTAACTCGCCGAGCCCAACTCCACGCGCGCGACGTCCGACAGGAGCGTCTTCTGTCCGTCGGCGCCCGTCTTCACGACGATCTTCTCGAACTCCTCCTCGGTGACGAGTCGACCCTTCGTGTTGATCTGCACGGCGAGGTCGACGCGATCCCGCATCGGATCCTGTCCGATGCCGCCCGCCGCCACTTGGACGTTCTGTTCGCGGATCGCGGCCACGACGTCGGACGCGGTCATGCCCAGGCCCGCGATCCGGTCCGGATCGAGCCACACGCGCATGGCGTATTCACCGGGACCGAACACCTCGACGCTGCCGACGCCCGGGATGCGCGCGAGCACGTCCTTGACCTGCAACGCCGCGAAGTTGCGCAGGTACTTCTCGTCGTAGCGCTGATCGGGCGAGACGATGTGCGCCACCATCGTGAGGTCGGGCGACTGCTTCGTCGTCGTCACGCCGAGTCGCCGCACGTCCTCGGGCAGCTTGGGCAGCGCCTGCGACACGCGGTTCTGGACTTGGACTTGCGCCTTGTCGACGTCGGTGCCGAGTTGGAACGTCACGGTGATCGTGACCGTGCCGTCGCTCGACGCCTGCGAGAACATGTACAGCGAGTTCTCGACACCGTTGATCGCCTGCTCGAGCGGCACGGCGACCGTCTCCGCCACCGTCTTCGGGTTCGCGCCGGGGTAGTTGGCGCGCACCACGATCGAGGGCGGCACCACCTCGGGGTATTCGCTGATCGGCAGTCGGAACATCGCGATGCCCCCCAGGAGGAGGATCACGATGCTGAGCACGCCGGCGAAGATCGGCCGACGAATGAAGAAGTGCGAGAAGTTCATGGATGGGCTCGTGCGGTGGTTCGGAGCGTGCTCAGCGCTGGGTCGGCGCCGCGGTCTCGGTCTCCGGGGTCACCGGGGCGCCGGGGCGCGAGCGCTGCAGACCGTTGACGATCACCCTCTCGCCGGGCGTGAGCCCCTTCGCCACGACGCGTTGGTTGCCGACTTGCGGGCCCAACTGGATGGGCCGGTAGGCGACCAAGTTGTCATTGCCGACGATCAAGACGAACTTCTGCGACTGATCGGTGCCGATCGCGCGCTCGCTGACCAGGACGGTCGGCTTCGCGGCACCGAGCGGAATCCGCACGCGCACGAACATGCCCGGCACGAAACGCTTGTCCGGGTTCGCGACGAGCGCACGCAGCGGAATCGATCCGGTCGCCGGGTCGATGCGGTTGCCCATCGAGTCGATCACGCCCTTGTGCGGGAATCCCTCTTCGTCCGAGATCCCCAGTTCGATCTGCACGCGACCCTTGTCGTCGGTGGGCAGCTGTCCGGCCTCGACGGCGCGGCGCACGCGCAGCAACGTCACCTCGTCCAAGTCCGCGTCGACGTACACCGGATCGACCGACACGATGGTCGTGAGCTCCGTGCTGGCCGATGGAATGCCGCTGACGAAGTTGCCGGGCGTGACGAGCGTGCGGTCGACGCGCCCGTCGATGGGCGAGACGATCCGCGTGTAGTCGAGGTCCAGCTGCGCGGCCGCGACGGCGGCTTCGGCCGACAGGAGGCTGGCCTTGGCGTCCGCCAGCCGCGACGTGCGCGACTCGGCTTCCTCGGCCGAGATCGCCTGCTTCGCGACCAGCTGTTGCGCGCGCTTCGCTTCGCGGTCGGCGGCGTCGACGCGCACGCGCGCCTGTTCCAGGGTGGCCTTCGCCGCGGCCAGCGTGGCTTCGTACCAGCGCGCGTCGAGCGTGAAGAGCGGATCGCCCTTCTTGACCAGCGCACCGTTCTGGAAGTGGACCTTCTCGAGGTGGCCGTTCACGCGCGCGCGCACGACGACTTCGTCGACGGGACGCACACGACCGGTGAGCTCCATCGTCTCGGCGATCGACCGCGATTCGGCCGGCGCGACCGTCACGGTGGGCGGCGGCGGCGGCGCGGACGCGGCGGGCGAGGTCGACTCGGCGGACGCGGGGCCACACCCGACGGCGATCCAGGGCGCGGAGGCGAGGACGGAAGCGATGGCGATGTGGTTCCACTTCATGGGATTCGGCTCGTGTCGAGGGATGGTCTCGTGCTGTTTGGGCGTGGCGTGTGCTAGCGGCGCGTCTTCGCGCGCGGTGTTCCGGTCGTCGTCGTACGGCGTCGGGCGGCGGAGGCCGACGATGCCGAAGCCGGCTTCGAGCGCGCGACGGCGACGCGCTTCGCGACCTTGGCGGTGCTCTTCGGCGTGGCAAGCGCGGTTCGTGCTCCCACGAACTCGAGCACCTGTTCCGCGAGCCCCGCCAGCACCGAAGGATCGTTGCGCAGCTTCGCTTGCAGCTTCGTGCCCAGCACGAGTGCCGCGATCGCCTGCGTCTTGGCGTGGAAGTCGGTGGCCGGGATCGCGCCCTCGGCGTGGGCGTCGCGCAGTGCACGCTCGATGTGCACGAGATCGCGCTCGATCAACTCGTCGGTCTTGGCGCGCAGCCGCTGATCGACGTTGGCCATCTCCGAACCGACCGTGCAGAACGGGCAGCCGCGGACGTGTCCGGTCTGCTCGAACGCCTCGACCTCGCGTCGGTGGAACTCGGTGAGCAGCCCGGTGAGGCGCTGGAGCGGCGGGACGTCGAGGGCGAAATGGCGCTCGAACAGCGGCCTCGATTCGAGGGACCAGGCGACCTCAAACGCCTCCAACGCCAGGTCCACCTTGGACGGGAAGTAGTGGTAGAAGCTCCCCTTGTGGACCGCGGCGCGCTCGCAGATCTGATCGACGCTGACCGCGCCGAAGCTCGACGACTCGATCAGGTCGATGGCCGCCCCGATCAGGCGCTCGCGGGTGTCGTTGGGTCGTGCCATGGAGTCCTGCCCTCGGCCACCGAAACGGATCGGCAGGCAACGTGGGCGAGAGACTCTAGGCCTCTTGACCGAGTGGTCAACTACTTACTTCGAGGTCACCTCGCGCAATAGCACCGGTTCCCCGGCCGCCCCCGAGTCCGGCGTTCATCAAGACTTGGAGAAGAGAGAGGTGCACGGGGAAGCCGTCGCGAGGCGGTCCCCCCGTCGCGAGCCTCAGCCGTGGCTCTTCGCGATCAGCTTGCCGATCGACGCCAGGATCCGATTCTGGTTGGCGAGGATCGTGTGCTGGTTGCGACGGATCTTGTCCTGATTGGTCAGGACCGTCTTGAGATCGCGGCGGATGTTCCGCTGGTTGGCGAGGATCGTGCGCTGATTCTTGACGTTGGCCGGCGTTTCGCTGGGCATGGAGCTACCTCGTTCGTGGTTCGGTTCGGACGCGACGACTGTCGCAAGCGGCGAGCTCCAATGCAACGCGTCCGGTGCAGCGCATCCGGTGCGTCGCCCGCGTCCCCTACTCCCGCGGTCGCGAATCGCCGGCGTAGATCCAACCGAATCGGCCCTTGATGCACAGGTGGCCTTCGGTCACGGTCGAATCGGCGGGCGACGTCACTTTGACGATGCGTTCTTCCTGCGCGTGGAGCTCCAGCACGCACCCGACACCGCAGTACGGACACACGGTCTCGGTCCGCGTTTGCTTCGATTCGTCCCACGTGCCCGCGGCGCGCATGTCGAACTCGCTCTTGAACACGAGGGCGCCCGTGGGGCACACCCCGATGCAATTGCCGCAGAACACGCAGGCCGAATCGTCGAGCGCGACGTCGAATTCGGTCGAGATCCGGGCGTCGAAGCCGCGTCCGGCCACCGCGATCGCGAACGTGTTCTGCGCGTCGGTGCCGCAGGCCTCGACGCACTTGTAGCAGAGCATGCACTTGGCGTAGTCGCGCACGAACAAGGCGTTGTCGACCTTGGGCGGTTGCGCGACGGTGGCGGCGTGGGATCCGTCCACGTGAGCGTGATGGCCGGGACACGCCACGTCGCGTTCCCCCTCGGCCGCGGGAGCCGCCGCGACGCCGAATCGCGACGGATCCGCGCCGTAGCGCGTCATCCACACGCCGATGCCGGGCGTCGTCGACAGGTCCACCGAGGAACCGAGCAGCTCGAACACGAGCTTGCGCGACGTGCGCACCCGTTCGCTGTCGGTCCGCACGACCATGCCCTTCTCGGCCTTGCGCGAACACGACGGCACCAGCGTGCGCGCCCCTTCGAGCTCGACCACGCACACCCGACACACGTTGACGGGCGTGAGGTTCTCGGCGAAGCACATCGTGGGCGTGTCGACGCCGGCGGCACGGCACGCGTCGAGGAGCGTGTCGCCCTCGCGCACGCGAACGGGCGTCCCGTCGACCGTGACCTCGATCTCGGGCAACGGTCCGTCGTGCGGACGACGTTTCGGGACGGGGGGAATGGACTGCGGGTTCACGACGCGTGACCTCCGCCGCGCGGGCCGTTCGCCGTGGGCGATCGCATGTCGGTCGCGGTCGACGTGTTCCACGGGTCGAGCTTCGCGACCGCGCTCTCGATCGCGCTCGAGGCCGTCTGGCCGAGACCGCAGATCGAAGCGTCGCGCATGACTTGCCCCAGGTCGCGCAACAGCACGCGTTCCGTCGCGTGCGAGCCGCACGGCTTGCCGTGCGACAACCGCTGCACGAGCTCTTCTTGCCGCACGGTCCCCACGCGGCACGGGATGCACTGACCGCAGCTCTCGTCACGGAAGAACGACGCGATGCGCTCGAGCACTCGCGGGATCGACACGGAGTCGTCGAGCACGAGCACGACGCCCGAACCCAGCGTCGCGCCGATCTTGCGCGTGTCCTCGAACGTCAACGGCACGTCGAACTCGTGCGGCGCGAGGAACGTCCCCGCCGCGCCGCCCAAGAGCACCGTGCGCGTCCGTTTCGCCCCGCAGAGCGCGAGGAGCTCGGACAATTTCGCCCCGAACGGCAACTCGTACAGCCCCGGAGCACTCACGGCGCCCGACACGCAGAAGAGGCGCGTGCCCGGCGAACCGGTCGTTCCGGCTCGACGGTAGGCCTCCGGACCGTGACGCAAGATCCACGGCACGTTCACGAGCGTCTCGACGTTGTTGACGACCGTCGGTCGCGCGAACAGACCGGCTTCGACCGGGAACGGCGGCTTGGTGCGCGGTTCGCCGCGGAAGCCCTCGATCGAGGCGAACAGCGCCGTTTCCTCGCCGCAGATGTACGCCCCGGCGCCTTGACGCAGCTCGACGTCGAATCGGACGCCCTGGCCCATCACGTCGTCGCCGAGCCAGCCGTTCGCGCGCGCTTCACGGATCGCGTGCTCGAGGCGCGCGTGCGCGAGCGGATATTCGCCGCGGACGTAGAGGAAGCCGAGCTCGGCGCCGATCGTGACCCCCGCGATCGTCATGGCTTCGATCACGGCGAACGGGTCCTCCTCCATGATCACGCGGTCCTTGAACGTGCCCGGTTCGGACTCGTCCGCGTTGCACACGAGGTACTTGGGCCGCGCGCCGGCCGACGCGACCGCTTGCCACTTGCGACCGGTCGGGAACGCGGCACCACCGCGGCCCACGAGCCCCGAGTCGGTGACGTCGCGGATCACGGCCGCCGGACCGCGTTCGAGTGCGAGGCGCAGCGCTTCGTAGCCGCCGGCGGCGCGGTACGCGCTCGCACTCGTCGGGTCGACGCGTCCCACGCGCGCGAGGAGGCGCAACGGACCCGCATCGCCGAATGCCGGCGCGGAAGACGAGGGCGTGGTCGTCGAATTCGTGGTCGAGCTCGTGCTTGCGGTCGTGGTCGAGCTCTTGCTCGCGATCGTGGTCGAGCTCGTGTTCGTGGTCGCGCTCGCGTCCGAGACCTGTGGGACGAGCGCGCGCGCTGGAACCGGCGCCGTGCGCGACGTCAGCGCGGCGCAGATCGCGTTCGCGTCGGTGTTGCCCCACGCGCCTTCGGTGGCTCGCGGCCCCGCGACCGTCAGCATCGCGGCCGGAGCGCGTTCGCACAGGCCCAGGCACGGGCTGCGCAACCACGTCGCGCCGTCACGCGTCTCGCCCGCGGGCCCCAGACGATCGTGCAGCTGCTTCGTGATCGTCTCGGCACCCGCGGCGTGACACGCGACGTCGTCGCACACGTGCGCCACCACCGGCGCGCGCTCGACGACGCTGAACAACGCGTAGAACGTGGCGACGCCGTAGGCCTCGGCCGGCGGCACGTGCAGTCGCTCGCACGCGTACCCCATCGCACCCGGCGTCAACCACCCGAATCGACGCTGGATCGCGTGCAACACGGGCAGGAGCCAATGGCGCCAACCGCGCGCCTCCAAGAATCCGCGCGTGGCCGGCGAATCGACGGCGGGACCGAGGATCCGATCGACGACCGCGCGTTCGGCGTCGTTCGGCAGTGTGGAGATGGGGCGGAGGTCCAAGGGATCGTGAGTGTAGCAACGTCGCGGGGTGGCGCGGTCCTCCGCGAGCCGCGCTCCGTGGTCGAATCCGGTCGTCAGGCGGGGATCGCGGCCAGCTTCTCGATGCGCACGGCGGAGGCTTTGAACTCCGCGGTGCCCGACTTGGGATCGGTGGCGTCGATCGTCAGCACGTTCGTGTCGACCGAATCGGGGAAGTGGAAGGTCATGAACACGAGGCCGGGTCGCAGATCGCGGTCGATGCGCACCGGCACCGTCACGGAACCGCGTCGCGAGGACACGCGCACCGTCTCGCCGTCGACGAGATCGAGTCGCGCGGCGTCCTCGGGCGACACGTCGATCGTCTCCTCGCGCGCGAGCGGCGACACGAAGCTCGACGACTGCACGCCCGTGTTGAACGACTCCAGACGTCGACCGGTCGTCAGTCGCAGCGGATAGTCGGCGTCGAGGACGTCGACGGGCGGCACCTGTTCGAGCACGTGGAACGGCGCGAGCATGCCTTGGACCGGATCCGCCCACAGGCGACCGTGCAGGAACGGCGAACCTTCGCTGGCCTCGTCGGGGCATGGCCATTGGATCCCGCCGAGTCGCTCGAGCTTCTCGTAGCTCATGCCCGCGTGCATCGGCGACACCGTGCGGAGCTCGTCCCACAGTTCGCGCGGCGTGGGATCGCCCAAGTCGCGTCCCACGCGGCGGGCCATCTGCGCCAGGATCGCGATGTCGTCGCGCGCGTCGCCCGGAGGCGACACGGCGCGGCGCACGCGCTGCACGCGACGTTCACTGTTCGTCACCGTGCCCTCCGACTCGGCGAAGCTCGCGCTGGCCGGCAGCACGACGTCCGCGAGCTCGGCCGTGCGCGTGCGGAAGATGTCCTGCACGACGAGGCAGTCGAGGCCTTCGAGCAAGTGAACCGCGTGCGTCGAATCGGCTTCCGATTGCGCCGGATTCTCGCCGATCACGTAGAGGGCGCGCAGGTCGCGGCGTTCCATCGCAGCGAACATCTCGGTCAGGGTCCAGCCGTTCTTGGGCGGGATCTTGGCGTTCCACAGCTTCTCAAACTTGGCGCGCACGGCGTCGTCCTCGACGTCCTGGAAGCCGACGAGCTTGTGAGGCAACGCACCCATGTCGCCGCCGCCTTGGACGTTGTTCTGCCCGCGCAACGGGTTGAGGCCGGATCCCCACTTGCCCACGTGGCCCGTCAACAGCGCCAAGTGGATGAGGGAGAGCACGTTGTCGACGGCGTTGTGGTGCTCGGTGATGCCCAGGGTCCAACAGATCATCGCGCGTTCCGCGCGTGCGTACTCGCGCGCCGTGCGCACGATCGCCTCGGCCGGCACTCCGGTGTCGCGCACGACTCGTTCGAGCGGATAGTGCTCGAGGACGTGTTTGCGGAACGCGTCGAAGCCCGTGGTCGCGCGGCGGACGAACTCCTTGTGCTCGAGCCCCTCGCGCAGGATCACGTGCGCCATGCCGTTGGCGAGCGCGATGTCGCTGCCCACGTGGAGCGGCAACCACTGATCGGCCCATTGAGCGGAAGTCGTGCGCCGCGGATCGATGCAATGGAGCTTCGTCCCCCGCCCCACGCCCTTCAGGACGTGATGGAAGAAGATCGGGTGCGTCTCGCGCGCGTTCGAACCCCACAGGAGGATGACGTCCGTCTCCTCCACCTCGCGGTACGAACTCGTGCCGCCGCCCGCACCGAAGACCGTCGCCAGACCGACGACGCTAGGCGCGTGTCACGTTCGATTGCAGCTGTCGATGTTGTTGCTGCCCACCGCGACGCGCACGAACTTCATGGCCATGTAGTTGACCTCGTTCGTCGCCTTCGAGCAGGAGAACACACCGACGCTCTGCGGACCGAAGCGTTCCTTGCTCGCGCGGATGCCGGCGGCGGCGCGGTCGAGGGCCTCGTCCCACGTGGCGGGGCGAAGCGGACCGCGCGAACCGTCGGCACGACGATCGCGGACGAGGGGCTGGGTCAGACGCGGAAGTGCATGTCTCATCGGAGAATCTCCACGCGCAGATCCTAGCAAGGGAACGCCCGACGGTGAGAACGTCGCCCGTCGACACGACGCCGCGCTCGCGCTCGAAGCGGCTCGCTCGGACCTCGAACGCCGATCGCCCGCTCCTCGCGCACGGCGGGGAGCGGGCGATCGTGTGTGCGCGTCGGCCCGGGCCGACGATGCACGGGTCGGGCTCAGAACTCGATGAACCCGTCCGTGTCGCCGTCGTCCTTCGCGGTGGTCGCGACCTTGGCGGTCGGACGAGCCGTCGTGGCGCGATGGCGCGTTCCGCTCGCGCGCGGCAGCGGCGCGGGCGTCGAGTGTTGCGACGCGATCACCGGCGCGGTCGCCGACGTCGAGATCCCGTGGGTACCCGCTCCATCGCGACCTTCGGAGAGGCGGAACTGCTGCACGAGGCCGCGCAACTCCGTGGCCTGGGCGGACAGCGAGCGCGACGTGCTGGCGAGCTCGGTGGCCTGGCCCGCGGTCGACTGCACGACCTGGTCCATCTGCGTGACGGCCCGGTTCACCTGCTCGACGCCCGTCGCTTGTTCCTGCGACGCCGCGGCGATCTCGGCGATGATGTCCGTGACGCGCTTGACCGAGGCCACGATCTCGTCGAGCGATTCGCCCGAGCGGTGGATCAGCGTCGATCCGGTCTGCACCTTCTGCAGCGACTCCTCGATCAGCGACTTGATCTCCTTGGCGGCCGTGGCGGAACGTTGCGCCAGCGTGCGCACTTCGGAGGCCACGACGGCGAACCCGCGACCTTGTTCGCCGGCACGCGCCGCTTCGACGGCCGCGTTCAGCGCCAACAAGTTCGTCTGGAACGCGATCTCGTCGATCGTCGAGATGATGTTGGCGATCTTCTCGGACGACTTGGAGATCTCCTGGATCGAGACGACGGCCTCGGCCACGACGCGGCCGCCCTTTTCGGCGATGCCGTGCGAGGCGACGGCCAGCTGATTGGCTTGGCGCGCCGACTCGGCGTTCTGCTTGACCGTGCCCGTGATCTCCTCGAGCGACGCGGCCGTCTCTTCCAGCGCGGCGGCCTGCTGTTGCGAGCCGTCCGACAGAGTCGTGGTGGCACTCGAGACCTCCATGGAAGCGGTGGCCATGCGTTCGGAGGCCACGCCGACGGCACCCATCGTGCGCCCCATCTCGGAGATGGCGGTGTTCAGCGATTCGGCCATGCGACCGAGCTCGTTCTTCTCACGGACTTCGACGCGACGCGTGAGGTCGCCCTTCGACATCGAGCCGAGGACGGAGACAGTCTCGTCGACGCTCCGGATGATGCGCCGGGCGTAGACGATGCCCATGATCGCCGTCAGGAGCGCGAATCCGATCGCCGCGCCGACCACGATGGTCATGGCCTTGCTCGTCTGCTCGAAGCGATCGACGGCGGCCTGTTGGTCCGCTTGCGACATCTTGGCGATCTCGTCGGAGAGCGTTTCCATGCCGCCTTCGAGGGCCTTGAACGACGCCTCGAACTTGGGGTACTCCGCGCGCGCCTTCTCGAGATCCGTTTGGCTCAGCGCCAGGATGTCCTCCGCGCTCGAGATGTAGGCGTCCAACGACGGCTTGATCGTCGTGATGGCCTTGTGCACGTCCTCGTGCACGTCGAGCTTCTGGTTGGCTTCGATCGTCTCGCGGAAGGTCACCGCGTGTTCGCGCATGTCCGCGTCCATCTGCGCGCGATCGACGCCGACGACTTCGGACCCGAGCAGCCCGGCGAGCACGTCGCCGCGCAGGGCGTCGTGCATCATGTCGGCTTGCATCTGATTGCGGATGGCCTCGAGGTCGCGGAGCGCGGTCGTGTCGTTCGTGTGCAGGCGTTCGATCGAGGTGTACGTGTATCCCGCGATGGCGAGGCTGATCGTGCCACCGGCCAGGGCCAAGAAGAGGAGTCGCGCGCGAATGGAGGTCAACATGTGGGTGTGATCGTGGGAGAGTCGACGTCGAGGCGGGACACGAGAAACGGCAAGGCCCCGCGGGGTGAACGTCGGATTCTCAGGATCGACGTATGCCTTCGATCACTGGAGTTTCGTTTCCACGATCCGCATCACTGAGGTCCGATCGGTGACGCCCGCGTCGCACCGCAGAAGGATTTTCGGGGCGTCGCGTCTCGACTCATGTCGACTGCACCGAAGTGCATGCGCACTTCGACCCATCGTGTCGCGCGAGGGTGCGCGATGCGAACGATGGTTCCGGCGTCTCGAGTTGCGAGCCCAAGTGAGCATCACGCTGGTTCGCAACCTGCGTGTTGCCGCCGCCGCGAACTCGGTTCACGACGACGCTGCGGACGTCGGCGGGAAGTACGGTGGTTCGTTGCCCGCGCGCCACTTGATGTTGCAACCCAAGCTGGGCTTCTGGTCCTCCGACACGGCGCGACCCGCGAGCACGGCGTCGACGGCCGCGCGCAGATCGGAGCCCGTGACCGGCGTGTCGGACTTGGGGCGGCTGGCGTCGAACTGCCCGCGGTAGACGAGCTCGCGCCACGCGTCGAACACGAAGAAGTCGGGCGTGCACGCCGCGGTGTAGTCCTTCGCGACCGACTGCGTCGCGTCGTGCAGGAAGGGAATGCGCCACCCGCGCGCCCGAGCGGCCTTGGCGATCTCGTCCGGTGCGTCGTCGGGGTGTTGCGCGGCGTCGTTGGACGCGATCGCCACGATCGCGACGTCGCGCGCGAGCGGATGCGCCGGATCGAGGCCGCCGTAGTCCCCCAAGAACGCGGTGAGACCTTCTTCGACGTGCTTCACGTACGGACAGTGATTGCACAGGAACATGACGACGAGCACGCGTCGCGACGCGAAGTCGGACAAGGTCGTGGACTTTCCCGTCACGACGTCGCGGAGATCGAACTCGGGGGCGCGCGTGCGCAAACGGAGCATCGTCGAGGGAGTGCGGACCATGCGCACAGCGTACACCGACGCGCGGCGGATCCCTCGCGTCGCGCCTCGACGGTTTCCGGCGCGTCGACGCGTCGGGTCGCTATCCTCTGCGCGCGCTCGTCCCGTCCGTCGACCGCGTCACCCGCCCGCCACTCGGAGAGTTCGATGTCCGCCTCGCGTCCGTCCGACGAAACCTCGCCTCGACCTCGCACGCCGCACCAGCAGATGGTCGAGGAGCGTCGCGCGCTGCTCGAGGCGGCGCACGCACTCCAGACCCTCGCGCCCTGGAGTTGGATGAGCGAGGACCTGATCGTCGGCCTGCGCACCGCTTCGGTGACGGAACCCGATTGGATGTGCGTCCTGGGCAGCTCCGAGAGCCCCAGCGGTTTCGCGTTGCACGAGGGTTGGGGCGGCTTCGACCTGTTCGAGGCCAGCCGAACGGGAGAGGTGGACTCCGACGACGTGTCGGCGATGCAGAGCTCGATGTTGTTGACGTACCTGCCCAAGTCGTCGCTGCGTCTCGCGGAGCGCGACGAACTCGACGCCAGCGGACTGCGGTTCGACGCACAGGTCGGATTCCCGGTGTTCGAACGGCACTTGCCGGGGCTCGTCCGATCGCGGTTGACGATCGACGAAGTGCGCCGCCTCCGCGTGGCGCTCGAGCAGATCGTCGACGTGTCGCGTCGCGTGCGCGACGAGGGCCTCGTGATCGATCCCGAGGACGAACCGCGCTTGTTCGTGCGCACCGAGAGCGTCGAGGGTCACGACTCGTCGTGGTCGGATCGACGCGAGGAGATCCCGGAGCTGGTCGCGTCGGTCGTCCCGCCGATGGACGAGGACGTGCTGGCGCAGTTGCGCACGCGCCCCTTGAACGACGGTGCGTGCGTGCAAGTCGACACGTTTCCGCTGCATTCCGCGCCCGATCGCGACGGTGTGTCGGTCGCGTCGTTCACGACGCTGATCGTCGATCTGGCTTCGGGGCAACCGCTCGACGTCGGACTCGAGGCGCACGCGTCGGAACGCTATCCGCGATGTCGCGACGTGGTGGCGCTGTGGATGAAGCGCCAACCGAGTTTGCCCCGGCGAGTCCAGGTGTTGCGCCCCGACCTGGCCGATTGGCTCGACACGCTGTGCAAGCCCCTCGGGGTCGAGGTCGCGCTCGTGCCCGAGATCCCCGAACTCGAGGAAGCGCGCGCCGCTCTCGAGGACGGCCTCGACGAGCCCTGACCTCGCGAGTTGTGTCGGTCGCCGATCACCGGTCGTCCACCCCGGCGAACCCCAATCGGGCACGCAATCGGCTGCTATTCCGCGGGCTCGGCCCTCGCGGGACACGGCTCGATTCCAGGGTGCACCGCGATCCGGCGAGTCGAGTTACGATTCGTGCGTTCCCGTTCGAATCCCCCACTCGAGCACCCTGTTCGACGAGCGCGACGCACCGGCGTGACCGGTCGAGCGCGCGTCCGGTGCTCCTACTCCACGTCGTCACCATGTCCGAGCTCCATCCCACCTCCGGCGCGACGCCCGAACCCTCGCACGATTCGTCTCCCCGTCTCGATCGACGCGGCTTCCTCGTCGGCGGCATCGCCGCGGTCGGAGCCGGTGGCGTTCTCCTGCCGGCACTCGCCGGCACGAGCCAGGCCGCGCCGCCGCCGATGCCCTCGACCGACCAGGAACGCGCGAGCGCGTCGGCGCGCATCCGCACGTCCGTGGCACGCGACAACTTCAACGCGGGCTTCGTCGCGCATCCCAAGAACGGCGACGAAGAGCTGTATCCCGACCGCATCGGCAGCTACTCGAAGGGTCTGCCGCACAACGCGTTCGGCGAGGTCGCGGTCGCGACGTACGACCAATACGTCCAAGCCCTCAAGACCGGCCGCCAGCTGGACCTCGAGTTCGTCCAGTCGGGTCAACCGAACTCGCAGCAGCGCATCAAGCTCGTCAATCCGCTCTCTGGCTTGGCGTACGACCTGCAGGGGTGCGACGCGCAGAACACGACCGTGCGCGCCGCGCCCGCCTTCGCCAGCGCCGAGGCCGCGGGTGAGATCGTCGAGAACTACTGGATGGCCATGCTGCGCGACGTGCCGTTCGTGCAGTACGCGTCCAACCCGATCGTCGCGCAAGCGTGCGCGGACCTGTCGGCGCTGAGCGACTTCCGCGGCCCCAAGGTCGCCGGACAAGTGACGCCGCAGACGTTGTTCCGCGATCCCGCGCCGGGCTGTTTGCTCGGGCCGTACCTGTCGCAGTTCTGGTGGCGTTCGCAACCGTTCGGCGCCCAGTACATCGAACCGCGCATGCGCACGATCGTGCCCGGTCTGGAGTACGGCACGACCGAATCGAGCTGGCTCGCGCTGCAGAACGGCGTGAAGCCGATCCAACAGCACACGTACGACACGACGCTGCGCTACATGCGCAACGGTCGCGACCTGTCGCGCTGGGTGCACATGGACGTGCTCTACCAGGCCTATTTCCAGGCCTTGCTCACGATGATGGCCGCTCCCGAACCGACGAACCCGTTCACGGGCGGCGGTCTGGGCGTGCCGCCGAATCCGGGCAATCCGTACCTGCTGTCGTTG
>Ga0075163_10007187_pt1 | contig 14746 bp, 7 predicted proteins | sample JI1023141ADNA_FD_71478 | JGI IMG/M metagenome (GOLD analysis project Ga0075163, IMG submission 71478) | Wastewater effluent complex algal communities from Wisconsin, to seasonally profile nutrient transformation and Carbon sequestration -... | ecosystem: Engineered > WWTP > Effluent > Algae...
AAATGGGATGAGTATTGTATTCATTGGGTTACCGAAGGCAAGGCAAAAGATAAAGATAATTTTGTCGATTATATCATTGGTTTTATCGAAGTTTATAGTGATCCTATTGGTATGACTGGTACATTTGAATCAGTCGTCCAGATTATCGATGTCGAGGCGACAAATCAGATGAAAGTCTTGCAAAAGAATGCTCAATATTTCGAAGATAATAGTCCTATTCAAAAAGAACATAAAAAAGAAAATGTCGTCGGAATAACATTCAATTTCGTTAATGTTGCTAGTACAGGTGGTGATAATAGTCCCGCCTCTGCTATCGGTATTAATCTTCCTAACTCAGACTGGATCAGAACCGAATATGGTTCAAAGAGTGTTACTCTTGCCAATATAAGCAAAGCTGGTGCTTCTACCTTAAAGGATGAGTTCTGTCATTCAAGTCTTATTTATGAGAGAGAACAGAAATATGGTGAGGCTGCCGATCTTTTACATACATCACTGCATGAAGTTATTGGTCATGGATCTGGTAAATTAGAGTTAAATGTAAATGCAGAGGCATTACAGCAATATTATTCGACAATCGAGGAGGGTAGAGCGGATTTAGTTGCATTATACTATATGATGGATCCAAATTTGGTCCAGCTCGGTTTAATGGAGAATATGGATCTGGGTAAGAGTGCCTATGATGATTATATTACGAATGGTCTTTTAATACAGTTAAGAAGGCTTAAATTGGGAGATAAGATAGAGGAAGCGCATATGAGAAACCGTCATTGGGTCTCTTCTTGGGTCTATGAAAAAGGTAAGGGTTTAGGTGTTATCGATAAAGTTAAGAAGGATAATAAGACGTATTTTGTGATTAATTCATATGAAAAGTTAAGAGAATTATTTGGGCAGCTGTTAAGGGAGGTGCAGAGAATTAAGAGTCAGGGTGATTTTAAAGCAGCGCAAGAGTTAGTCGAAACTTATGGAGTAAATGTTGATAGAGAATTGCATGAGGAAGTCTTAGATCGAATTAAGAATTTGCCAGTGCCACCAAGTCCTTATAAAGGATATGTGCAAGCAATGTATAAGATTAAGAAGGATGAAAAAGATAATGAAATAGTTGATATATTGTTAGATAATGTGAATATTGGATTCATGGAACAGATGATGTATTTCTGCGAGCATTACAGCTTTTTATAATTTTTTTAACTGTTTATTATGTTACTACTTTCTTTGCTTTTAAAAAAATGAAGAAGTTCTGTTTTCTACAGCTATTGTTATTATATAGTAACAATAATAGAAAGATATAAAAATGGATTATGATAGTGATGTCAGTGATAGTTGCTTTAATAATTGTTATGATATTGAAGATGATGTCTATGATGATAAATATACAAAAGCTATTCGAAATGGTGATTTATCTGAAGTTGAATATCTTGCAAAAATATTTTACAGTGATATATCACCATACGATGATATGTCAATGAGAATTGCTGCAAAATGTGGTCATCTAACAATTGTAAAATATCTGTCTACATTATCAGAAGTTGATGTAACATCAAAAAAAAATAAGTCATTTAGATTGGCAGCAGAATACGGGCATCTATCAATTGTTCAATTTTTATCAACTTTAGCAGGAGTTGATGCATCAGCCTGCGAAAATTATGCAATACGAATTGCTGCAAAAAGAGGTCATCTATCAATTGTACAATTTCTTTCTACATTACCAGAAGTTGATGTATCAGCTAATGACAATGATGCAATTGTATTTGCTGCAAAGAAAGGTCATTTGTCAATTGTTCAATTTCTTTCTACTTTTCCTAATGTAAAAAAAGAGTTAAATTTAGCACTTACATTCGCTGCTGAAAACAATCATTTATCAGTTGTAAAGTTTCTATCTACTTTACCTGGTGTTAGTGCAGCAGATGACAATAATGAAGCTATTAAAGTTACAGCAGAATGTGGTTATTTATCAGTAGTGCAATTTCTTTCCACTTTACCAAATGTTGATGCATCGGTTGATAATAATTATGCAATTATAATGGCAGCAAAAAATAATCATTTATCAATAGTACAATTTCTTTCTACTTTACCAAATGTTGATGCATCAGCTGCAATTAGATATGCTGCAAAAAAAGGTCATTTATCGATCATAAAATTTTTGTTAACTTTACCAGGTATTGATTTATCAGACAATAATCAAGCTATTATATTTGCAGCAGATGAGGGTCACTTGTCAGTTGTAAACTTTCTTTCTACTTTACCAGGGGCTAATGTTTCTGATGATGACAATTCTGCAATTAAATATGCAATGGAAGAAGGTCATTTTTCGATAGTGGCAATGTTATTATATTATGAACCTCAAGTTAAGCTAACCTTACCTAAATTTATTTATTCAGACTTCCATAAAAATATTTTAAGATTAATAACAAATACTGTTCATAAGGTTGCAATAAGCCTAACAGAATTACCCACTCCTCTTATTATTGATATAATTGATGCATCAAATGATATAGCATTATATGTACTATATCATATTAAATGGAATATGGTCGTAAAGATAAAACACTTAAAACCACCTAATTATTCTCAGTAATCATATTATTTTATGTTTTTTTGTTCATAACTTTGACTTTAACAATTTCTTTTAAAATTTTAAGCAAAGAATGTAGATGGAACTGGTCTATTTCTGCAAATAATTAAATTACCATTCTCATCTCTTACATCATTTGAGCAATTATTTCTATTATTTAAGCACCGATTATTTGCACCATTTCGTCGTGTAATTGCTGGATTACGAATACGTCCTCTTCTATTAAGGACTATTCCACTACCTGCAGATACTCTGACTCTCATATTCTTTATTATTTAAGATGATATTTTAATAAGGTTATTTTTTAATTTATGAATAAAATCAGCAATAATACTATCGATCTTGTAGAAATCTTTATATGAAATTATTAACAATCGATCAGAATTACCACTATTTTCCCAATATTCTACTTTAATCTTATCCCTTGCTTGCCGCTCTATAAACCCTTTTTCACCACCAAAATACTCAACTATCTCATAATGTTGAATACCATGATATTCAATTGCAGCATTATACTCATCTAAATAGAAATCAAATGGTAATGGTAATATATTCTTACAATTTGGGAATCTATATTGAGATTTATAACTTACATTTCGAAGTTCTAAAATGGTAGCAACCTTTCTCTCACCAATCGACATTGGATCATAGCATTTAGGACATCTTCCACCACATTTAAACAAGAAATAAGATTTACTATATTCATTCATGCAGTTATTACATTCAATTCGTAAGATAGAATCATAATTATCATATTCATTTGCATATGACAAACATTTTTCACCAGTTTCCTCAATAGTCTTAATTACAGTATCAAATGATAGTTTAAATTTTTTTGCTGTCTCCTTTGCAACACAGTCGCGATGTCTAGATCCATCAATAAAATGATGTCCTTTCATTTCATAATCAACACTGCATATTCCACATTTTAATTGTACTTTATGATTAACTGTTTGAAATTTACCTACTAATTCATCTCCACCATAATGAACTAATTCTTTAAATTCTGCTTCTGTATATTGATGATCCCTTAAACATTTACACCTATTTCCTTGATAAAAATAATATTGCCAAGATCTTGTATAATTTTCATGACAGACACCACATTCAATATCCAATAATTTGGTAGTACTTACATATTCTGTAGATTTAAGTATATCACCAACATCAGCTATAATCCGTTTTACCAAATCGAATGAATAGGTTTTACGACCAGTCTTTCTACATTCGCATCTTTTTCTTTTATTTACATAATAATTAAAGTTTGTGTTATAAACTTTTTTGCATTTTCCGCATAATATATCTAAATTTGTGCCTGCTCCTTCATAAGAGGTAGACACACAAGTATCGCTTGTATCAATAATATTTTTTGCCTTAACAGAATTAGGACATGTAGCAGAATCACATTCACTATGATCATTATCTTCACACATTATTTTAGTTAAAGATTTCAGAAATTCTGGTATTTTTCCACCATAGTCATCTTTACTATTATCCTTTATATATGATTTCACATAAGTAATATCATGTTTATAGGTTGGGTTTTCTATCTGTCTTTGTATCCTCTTTTTTTCTATTTGACATTTGCAATTGCATTTTCCATTCTTAAAATTAGATATAGAAGCATTATAATTAGTTTTGCAATGATGACATTCAATACTTAGCATAGTTTTCATATTTTTGACATATGTATTTATTAATTTATCATCCCTTAACCCTTTCACAAGTTTCTCAAGTTCATCAAAAGATATCTTAACCGGCATTTAATGATTTTAATATTTTTCCTTGAATTTTAGAAAATCAGAACAATAATTTGCATCATCAATTTTTTAAATAAGGATAATTTATTTTAATAAAATTTTATTTTTATATATATGCAATGTTATTATGAAAAAATTAAATATCATCTTATTTTGGTTTTGCTAATAATATTTCATATTATTTTTATATATGCAATGTTATTATATGAAAAAATTAAATATCATCTTATTTTGGTTTTGCTAATAATATTTCACCCGTCAAAATGATTGATTCTTTGAAAGGCTCTTTAAATGTTGTTCCATTCTACTTTTACGCTTTCTTTCAGCAGCCTTTGCTCGTTTTATGATTAATTTTTCTTGCATAATCATCTCTTTCTTTTTTTGTTGTTCTACAGTATTTGATTGTTTTTTCCGTCTTTCTTTCATTAAAGAATTAATATGAATCCTTCTTTTTTCTTCATCTTGTGCGAATGTGTATATATCTTCTATTAGTTTACTATATTTGATCGGATCTAAATTATATAATTGTATGATTTCTTCTTTATTTTTTGGTAATTTTGTTTGTGGTTTGATTTTATTTATTGTTAGTTTAATCTTAGTTTTACCATTAGAATCAGTTACAATTTGTTTTTCGTTATTATAAACCTTCTTTTCTGATTGAAATTCTATTCCATTTTCATTTAAAAGTTGTTTAACTATATTAATATAGCTTTTATTCTTCTTTCTAAGATTATCTTTAATTATAGCTTTTGCTTTCCTATCTTCTTCTATTTGATTTAAGTTTATAGTTTCAAGATTAATTTGCTTTTCTTGATATTCCAAATCTACTTTAATAGATAAATTAGAATCATCATTTGATATTCTATTTGAACTAAGTAAATGATTATATCTCTTTATTGCAATAAATTGTTTCCACCATTCAAAAATTTCGTCAACAGTTAATAATCGTGATATATATTGTTTTTGTACTTCTTCATATGATAACTTATCTAGTGATGCTAATACATTTGTATCAGCAAATAATTTTTTTGATTCTGGATATAAAAAGCTAAAATATACACCTTTTGGATTAGTTTCAACAAGATCTTTGGGTAATTCTAGCATAGAAATTGTTTTACGCATGATGTAACTCTTTCTATATCCTGATATATCATATCCACATTGAATTAAATATTGTTTTGCTAGGTCGTATGTATTACCATTAACTCCATATGAAATATAAGATCCTGTTGTGTTTCCAAGGTAATTTAATTCTACTACATTTTTTTGTGTTTTAAAACAATCATTATGATCAAAATTAGGTAATTGATTTTTGGGAATTTTACATTTATTATACATAACTCCTCTGCCATTAAGAGATGTCGTTGTAAATCCTAAAGGTAATTTTCCTTCTGAATTTGTTTTTGATAAGTGTAAATATATTTTTTCAGAAACCTCTCTTGAATGCATAAGACAAGCTAATAATTTTCCAGCATTATAATTATAACTAAAAGGTGGTAATGGAACACACGTACTAATATTATATATATATTTTAATCCCATATCTTTGTGATCTTTATCTGAAAATCCAACAAATGTGTCACGTAGTGGAAGTGCATAATAATCTGAGCTAAGACTGCAAATACCTAAATATTTCTGACTATAATTATCTTTAATTAAGATAAAATGACGTCTACCAACTAAGTTACTATTAGATTTGTGCATCATACTGGATATATTTATTTTGTACCAATTCCATATATCCATTAAATGTGGCTCTGTCCCCACGAATATTATTTCTGGCTTTATTTTGTGAAAATCATCGAAGGATTCATTCCATATTTGTTTAATATAAAAATCATCACTATTGTTAAATCGTTTAGTACTATCATTTTTACTTGATTCATTGCTTGACAAAAGCAATAACAATTTGTTATGCAAACTATGAATAGATGGAAAGTCTGGTTGAATATATTTATTGTTTATAATTTTTAAACAGTGGGACATCATATCAGTTTGTTTATTAATAAAAGGGCCTAAGTTATTAGCCATATTTTTGGTATAAAAATAGCAATCTTTTAAAAAATTTCTCGTAGTTAATGTATTTTTCATAGTCATACAAACATTGCAGATACCTGCTACATTATTAATAGTTAAATCACCAAGTTCATCAATTATAAATGTTGATTTGGATATTGACTTACAAAAACAACATGATAATTTATTTATTATGTAAAACTCAGATAATGTAATATTGCATTTTTTATTAAGGATAACTGCATTATCTATAAATTTGTTATATTCTTTTATAATACTATTATGTAATCTATTTGAATTGTCTAAATCTACACATATACCAGTTGCATTTATATTCATGTTACTAATGATGTTATTATCATTTGGATTAGATACTGGATTGATTGCTGTTTGCGTAACTGGTAAATTTTTATCTGCTTGTGATAAAATAATTGGTAAATTTTTATCTGCTAAATCATTCGATAAAATAACTGGTTTTAAAATTTTTGTTAACACTGGTATTATCAACTGTTGACTTCTATCTGCTGGTTGTGATTTGCATTTTTTGATCTTCTTCTCGTTTTCTCTAGCTTGTTCTAAATGATATAAACATCTGGTATAATCTTTGTAAACTTCTTCTATACAACCAAATCTACTACATCTAATAAAATCTGGTGGTTTAGTAACTAAGATAGCTTGATTACCATGTTTTAGACAAAAACCATTATTAGAAGCAACATTAGAACATGTCTTTCCCTTATTGCATCCTTGTTCTATAACAGCTTTACATTTTGTAGTTTCGACACTGTCTTTTTCCTTTTTCTGTCTAAATTCTATGAGTTTGTTATGACACTTAAGACATTGGTTTTCGTATTGCACAGATAAGTCTAATTCTTTTCTGCATCCACGGCAAAAAAATTTTCCATTTTTCTTTGCATTTATATCCTTTAAATCATTCTCACACTTAAGACATAAATTATAATTTTTACGACTTTTCATTGGTTTGCTGCATAGTGTATTAGTACAAAATTCAGGCATTAATATTGTTAAAAAGATATTTATCTTAGTGTAAGATAATATAAATAACTATCATTTTTTTCCTAAAAGATAATGATCCGTTCATAATTGTCGAATGATTAAAATTACCCAAGAACCAAATTTAATATTAAATATTAAATCAAAATCCTTTTATGTCACACTAAAAAATGTTAATATAGTAAATACATTAATAAAATGTCACACTAAAAAATGTTATTGCTATCAATCATACAAAGTATAGAAAAATGTTATTATAAATTACAAAAATGTTTATTATTCTATAATATTGTTTTCAAAATCTATAATAAACATTTTATTTTTAAGATTAAACCGTTAAAATATTTTTATTTATATTAATTTTTAATATTTTTAATATTAAATTTAGCTAATATTAAGGTTATCTCAAACAAAAAAAAATGTATGATGATTATATAATATAATACTTTACTACAATGTCAGGAGGATTAATGCAGTTGGTTGCCTACGGAGCCCAGGATATCTATTTAACAGGTAATCCACAGATCACTTACTTTAAAGTTGTGTACAGACGTCACACAAACTTCGCCATTGAGTCGATCGAACAAACATTTAACGGTGTTGGTGATTTTGCTCGTAAGGTTACGGTTACAGTTGCCAGAAACGGCGATCTTATCTGGAAGGCTTACGTCCAGGTTAAACTTCCACGTGTCGAGACTAACGGATGCTCATTCCGCTGGGTCGATGATGTTGGTCACCACTTAATCAAGTGTGTTGAAATTGAAATCGGTGGTCAGCGCATCGACCGTCAGTTCGGTGAATGGCTCCAGATCTGGAACGATCTTACCATTCCCGCCGGTCAGCGTCGTGGTTACCAAAAGATGATTGGTGGATCCGTCCGTGGTGAAGGCCAGCTCCCTGGCAGCTTACAGCAATGGTCACCTGCCACCCGTCTCTCGCGTGTTCTTTACATTCCCCTCCAGTTCTGGTTTAACAGAAACATTGGTCTTGCCCTTCCTTTAATCGCCCTTCAGTACCACGAAGTCAAGATTAACGTTGAATTCCGCCCTGCCTGCGAGCTTGTTATCACCGCCAACCCTGCTCTCACCAACCTCTGCTTAGATGCCGCAACCATGTACATTGACTACATCTATTTAGATACTGATGAACGCAGACGCTTCGCCCAGGTCTCGCACGAATACCTCATTGAACAGCTCCAGTTCACTGGTGAGGAATCTATTTGCAACAATGCCAACAAGTTCCGTCTTAACTTTAACCACCCAGTCAAGGAACTCATCTGGGTTATCCAGCACGATGATTTAATCTGCCACAGTGACGTTAACGATCTTGAAGGTGTTCTTGCCAACAACCAGTGGTCGAACTTTACCGATGTTCTCGGCTCGCTCACCTATGACCACGCCTTCCCACTCCTTTCGGGCAACCCTGTTGAATTCGCCAAGCTCCAGCTCAACGGACACGACCGATTCTCAACTCGTCTTGGTGACTACTTTAACTTAGTTCAGCCTTACCAGCACCACACCAACATCCCATTATCGCCTGGTATCAACGTTTACTCGTTCGCTATCAGACCCGAAGAGCACCAGCCATCTGGTTCATGCAACTTTTCGCGTATCGATAATGCCACCCTCCAGATCACCGTTAAATACTGCAACACTCTCTTAGAGGACTGCACTGTTGACACCACTGGTCTTCCAGCCTCGTTCGTCGAAGAGATCGAACCATTCTTAGGCTGCAGTTTAGAGGGATGCAACTTAGATGCCAAGTTCCGCATCTATGCGGTCAATTACAATGTACTTAGAATTATGAGCGGCATTAAAACGAATCAAAATGATTCCAACCTGTGCCCAACAGTTAGCTGCCATTAGGTTTCATTATCACCTAATTGGATAAACAGTGTAAATAATGAACTTCGCTCCTTTCTTTCCTAGATAAAAGAAGAGTGAAGTATATAACTAACTAGTCTTACTTTAAAAAGTAAGGCAACAATCCCAAATTGCGGGAACCTCCTTAAGATTTTGCTACTACTTATGAGATTACGAAAGACTCATAATATCCGGGGTAATGACCTAGGACATAGTAAAAACGCAAAATATTGGAAAATCCGCAGCCAAGCTCCTAAAACCGCGTCTTATCTATGGATAAGACAATTCAGGTCAAGGAGAAGGTTCAGAGACTAGATGAGATTGGGTCGGAGGAAATTAGAAACTTCCTATGATGGCTTAAGGTATAGTCCGGCTTCTAACGAAAGTTAGAGGATAGCGCAAAATGAGCGCGGCAAGACCGGGGTGGACTTGCTTATAGCAATTAAGCGGACTGGTGGGTTTATTGTGCAGTACCGCACATTGAATACATTGGTTACTTTATTATCATTTTTTGAATAAAATGGTAAAATAAATTATTAATTTTTAAATAATAATTTATATTTAGGTTACCCATTTTTTTTTTAAATTTGCTTTTTTCTTAGATCAGCATTTTTTATCTTTTGCAAGAAAAAATAAAAATTGAATCTTTCTATAAGTTTAATTTTAATTGGGTTAATAAATGACTAATTGTATATCTTGTGGAAAAGAGCTTACTGAATCTAGAGCTAAACGTCAATACAAGAGATGTATTCCTTGTCAAGACGGTTTTAAACTCGAGCAGGCTAAAATAAAGGATCCTACAACCATCATGTGTAGAGGATGTAAAAAAATGTGGTCATCTAATGATCTGAGTCCTTGTACTTGTGCTAACCGAGCAAACACTAATAGAGATGAGTTAAAGAAACATGACATTTTGTGTAGAGGCATTATTGCTCAATCAAAAAGTACCAAAGGAGAACCTTGTAAATTTAAAGCCAGACGCGAAGATTTTAACGGATACTGTGATAAACATCAAGCGCAAGCCTTTAAGAATAGTGTTCCAGCGGACGAACCTTTATGTTCTTATCGGAATACTTGTCGAAATGTACCTGCACCTGGTAGAAAATGGTGTGAAGAACATTTACAAAAAGATAGAGAAAAAACAGCTAAAGCTAAAGGCAAATTAATGCCCAGCTCTATTGTTCTAGCTAATGAAGAGAATGATTTAAAACAGGATGAGTGCATTGAAAAGACTGTTAGCATAATTGAAAGTTCAAACACTGTTCAAATAACTCAAAAACACTTAATAGTGCCCAAAATATTTAAAAGACTATCAATAATAAATTTAGCATCTTCAAAACAAGATTATAGTAAATTTATAAATAATGAATCTAATACTCAGTCTCTCGAAAAAATACCTTTAAATGACACTAAAACTTATATTCCAGTAAAAGTACTACCCAAAACCTTTTCTGAAATTAAAATTATAGAACCAACTAAATCATTTAATACCACCTTTAAAATCTTACCACCCAAAATAATTCCAATGTTGAACACTCAACTAAATCCAGTAAAAAAACTACAATCAGCTTCAATCAATCAAATTCTAGATTATTTGAACGAAAATATTCGCATATTACATAGTTTTTTAGAGTATAAAGCACAAAAAGACCATAAAGAATTTAATATTTCAATTGGACAAATATCAGTAATACACAAATTACCTTGCAGTTATTGTGGCGATTTTCATAACACAAGAATATACCTTAAAAACGAAAATGAACACTACAACGTTTCTAATCTTCACCAAATATGTGATACATGTTATTACATGAAAGAGGGATTTAATGAAGCTGATTTTCTAATTGCATGCCAAGCTATCTGTTTCTCTGATATCATAGTTAAAGAAATATTTTTAAATCAACCACCAAAACTTGATGATTATATTCAATTTGCTAAGGACAATAATCAATTATTCACAATAGACGATTTTCATTTTAAGTGTAAAGAGCGCGATGACTGTCAATTATGTAAAAGATCTTCCGATAAACCGAATTTAGTAGTACAGTTAGACATTGACAAATATTATGGAGTTTGTTTTCGTTGTCTAAAGCTTATGAAAAATTTAGACCTAAATTTAGTATTAAAAAAATGCTCAATAATTGTTACCCGCATGAAAAGAGAATCACTATTCTTAGCCAATATAGAACTTAAAGAAATAGTTTTACAACGAAATACCATAATCGAAAACTTGTGTAAGAGTCTTAATCACCAAGATTATCTAGATTCACCAAAATTTTTATACTCAAGTTCTATGTATTATATATCAAAGATGTGGACAGGACTTAAAGAAAACATCAATCATATTAAATTGGAGTTAGAAATATGCAATAGGAATCCTATTTTAATTGACTTATGGAAATGGTATAGAATTAACTTATGTAAGCTAGTAAGTATATACGATCCAAAGGTATCAAGGGATTCACACTATATTCTTGTCAAAGATCGAGTGACTAAAGACTATGTTGGTTTGATAGGTTTAGATTGGTATACAAATGTTGATGGTAATAGTTTTAAAGTAAATTGCATTTCAGCTATTGGAGAATATAAGAAATATGATAGAGATAATTCTTTTCTGCAAATATTAAAGAGTCGGGAACTAATTACCTATATAAATAAGTTTTGTAATGATAAAATTATGATCGAAAGGAAAAATCATCGAGCTTATGATCATCTTGTTTCGATACCCAAAAACTTCTTAGTGAGAAGTTTTGAAAATTTGACCCAATTATTTCCTGGTTCAGTAAAGCTTGAAATAGCACCAATACCAAATTTAACTGAGCTAACATCTAGGCTTAAACAATATTTAAGTTCTATAGATTTAGGTAATGAAAATTATGTAGTGGCCTTAGAACAAATAGGATTACCGTATGATTTATTGGGATATGACACAATAGATGAGTATAGTGTACCTATTTTTAATGATATTGATATGTTGATGTCTTGTCCCATTATAGAACAAATAAATAAACTCCCAAGTATTTGTCAATACAACACTATTGTTATAGATAGACCAAAAGTACACACTTTTGAAATGTTAATACAATATTCATTCATAGATGATAATTTAATGGATAATACTACAGTTCAAGAGATATTGTATCAACCTGATAAAAATGAAAGATGGGTAGATATTCCAGATTATTTGATTAATCATAATGTGGGATATACTATCAGTGATAAAGGAGATATTTTATTCAATTATGAATCTGTATCCTATAAGTATTCATCCTATAATAAACATGGAAAGTATAAAACAGTTAAAATTGAAGATCAACAATATTATGTTCATAGATTAGTATATTTTTCTTTTAATCAAGAGACACCTTTACATCGAAGAGTTCTTTTCAAAAACTATTTTTGTGATTCTAATGGTTTTTTGGATTGCAATATCATAAATCTAATATGTCCAAAAAGTGATTCATGGGAAATCCCACAAACCGTTTTTTCAGATAAACCCTTAGAATATATTCATCCAATTTATGGCTTGTATTTCATTAATAAGTGGTATCCTGTCAGGGCACATTACACACCAAAGGATTGTGACTCTTGCACTCTAGATTATTCTGACACTCATGAAATTATGATAGTAAATGCAGAATTACCATATATAGTGAGAAGAAAAAATAAAGATAATTACATTAAAATATTTGGTAATCAAGATCCTTATATCAGTTTGACTAATAATGGTATCACAATAAAGTTTCAACTAACCCATGTAGTCCTCTCATCTATATTTCCATTAATACTTCCTCAAGCAGAAGTAGATCATCTAGATAGAAATCCATTCAATAATTATATAGACAATTTTGAGTGGGTAAGTAGAACAGAAAATGCAGTGAGAAATCGCTTAAATCAAATAGGTGAACCGAGAAATGGTATTGCAATTGAAATATTTAACAATTTTGGAATCAGAGAAAGATTTATATCTATCCAAGAAGCAGCACGTGCTATTCATTTTGTGACCAAAAATTTATATAATGCAGATGCAGAACAAATAGCCACACATCTAGCAGATTGTATATCAAATGTTCCAAAAAGATTGAGTGTCAGAGGATTTTCTGCACGTAGACTATATGATTTTGAGGACCTACCAGATGAGATATGGTTAAGATATCCTAATGATCCTAGATATTTAGTTTCTAATAAGGGTAGAGTAAAAGGCAAAGGAGGAAACTTACTAAGACAAAGATATGGAAGGAATGGTCCTTATTCGGATGTTTGTATAAAAGGTACACGTTATGTACATATGCTAGTGTGGATTACATATAACGGACCGATTCCTGAAGACATGTATGTATTACATAATGATAATGCACCTAAATACCATGGTATATATCGAAATTGGTTAGAAGATCTATCTCTGGGAACCCAAAGCAAGAATAATCTTCAATATCATAAACACATCAGATTATAGATTTTACTAATGAAACTCTGTATTAAAATAATGTGCTTCTTTAATTCCTATCCACTCATCTGTATCATCATCATAATCAAAATCGTAAAAGATTTCACAATCTCCTTTGTAATACTGTATTGCATCTGTGGATAAATCACTACAAGTTAATAATTTTAAATTTGGCATTTGACTATAGATTGTTGTAACAGGCATAAACCCTTTTAAATAGATTACTGTAGCATGATTCAGAAAATTTGATAATTGTTTAGGGATAGAGCAATTCATCACATCATTATCTGTAGTATTAAAGAAATAATGTAATTCACGATTGTCACTAAACATATAGTGAATATATTTTTCATCAATTATAGTGTGTCTACTCTTAATGGTAAGATAAGACCATTTTAATATTTGTTTTTCTAATCTATTCAGCAATGTATCAATAGAATTATATTTTTCATGTTTAACATATTGACTATCTGGCATACCATCAATATAAACGAAGTATTTAACATGTGGTGAAAATTTATAATGACGTATTAATGGTGAACCATCAATTAATGGACCAAAATAAATTAGTATTTCTTCTCTGCCTAGCTTACTGCATTGTGCTATTTGTATATTCATATATAAATACAGATATTCCTTTTTCTTAGCATCTTCATTTTTTTAAGACTGGAATATTAAAAATTGAATATTTTTATTTTTTCTACTTTGTAATACACCACAAAAGCTAAAAAGATGTCGCTTGAAACTGATATTAATCATTTAATATCCGTTGCAGAAAGTCTTATTTTACCAATGAATACAGTGCTAATGCAATGAGACTAAGATTGAAAGGAGAAGCGGTCCGATACAATATGACATTTAAAGTTGGAGGTCAGGAGTTGTGGATATGCTGGTGGTGCCCCAATAAGCACTGTCTGCTCGCCGAACGTACTGGTGTACCTATGCCGCCATCATGTTATCACTGGACACACCATCCTGAAGAACAAAATTATTGGAAGAAAATACAGTATCACTACATTGTTGCCAAGTCATCAAGTTTTGTGAAAGTTTTCTCACTGTTGAGCCGACTGACAAT
>Ga0075163_10007188_pt1 | contig 14745 bp, 18 predicted proteins | sample JI1023141ADNA_FD_71478 | JGI IMG/M metagenome (GOLD analysis project Ga0075163, IMG submission 71478) | Wastewater effluent complex algal communities from Wisconsin, to seasonally profile nutrient transformation and Carbon sequestration -... | ecosystem: Engineered > WWTP > Effluent > Algae...
GCGTCACACCGGAAGCCTTGGGAGAACGAAATGCTCTGCTGACTGCCCCGCGGGACAAACAGCACATGGTCGGGCACGTCACCCAGTCCGGGCGCCGTCCCCCGGTCAAAGACCTGGAAGTAAAGGTCGCCGCCCGTGGGGTTGATGACCACGGCGTCAATCAGCGTGGCTGACCCGGACACGGCGCCGGTCGCGGCCACGCCCTTGGAGGCGAAGCCCGAGAAATTGTCGTAGTGGCCGGCGCCGCCGGCCAAGGTAATGCTCCCGTTCATGCGTGCTCCAATGAATCGCGCCAGCCCAATTGAATGCGGGTGCCCGTGCTGGAGACGCGGCAACCCGGGTTATCGCGGAGGAATTCCTTCTTGAAGGTGTCATCCTCCCAACAGCCCTTCTCCCGCTTCTCCCAGTAGTAATAGGAGTCGAGCGGGATACGGGCCACATGTTCCCCCAGAGCTTCGTTGGCACGGGGGCGTGGGGCACTCGCGCCCCGGCGGTTGGCCAGGGCGCGAGTGCGGGCTTCCATCGCGCGTTCTCCCCGGCGCAGAGATTCGTGGAACGCGGGCACCGCCGTGAGCGGGAACCCCAGACTTTCCAAGAAGTCCGCGACCGACATGACTTGATTGCTCATGGCGCGATGGGAATGGATTCAGGAGTACCAAATACGGCCGCTGGCCGACGGGTTGTGGCAGTGCAAGCCAGCGTAGGTCCGGAGGACCTTGCGGTCGCCGCCACCGTTCTTCGCCAGCTCTTCCACCTTGACCAGGCTGCCGTAGCGCACCTTCCACAGCTCCTTGCAGATGATGTAGCCGGCCTTCGTGTCCTCGGTGAAGACGCGGTTGGCCCGGGTGGCGGTCACCGCGGCGCCACTGTCCCGCAGCGTCTTGCCGATGAGGTTGGTCGTGATGAAGTGCAACTCGCCGTTCGTGCCCCGGTAGACGTCCACCACCGAGTTGATTTCGCGCGAGTCCTCCTGCCGCATCTTCATCATCACCTTGGTGGCAGTGATGCCGATGGTGGCGGCACTCTCCTGCACCGCGGGATCCACCATGGCCGCCACCGCGTCCCGGATGTCCTGACCCACGATGCAATGATACGTGCGGGACCGCTTGGTCACCGCTCGCAACGCTTTGAGCGCCGCCTTGAGGCTGGCCTCATTGAAGTTGGTCGCGTTCAGCGTGGAGCCGGCGGCGATGGCGCCCGTGCTCACCGTCAGCACCGTGCCACCCAGGTTCGAGGCGGAGGGCGGCAGATACGTGCTGGGGATCTGGCCCGCCACGGCGGAGAGACCCGTGTTACTGTTCGTGCGCTCGGTGAGCGCGCCGAGGCCGGCGGTGAGGCTGCCGTTCGTGCCATCGTCATCGGTGGCCATCTGATCGAGGGAGCACATGCCCGCCTCGATGTCGGTGCGCAGCTCCATGAGCTTCTTCTGCACCGCGTCGACCATCTCGTCCGTCACCCCCGGCACGTTGCCGATGTTGCCGGCGATGAAGCCGACTCCCGGCAACCGCTCGAACACCTGCCCCAGGTTGTTCATCCGGCGCCGGTTCGCGCCGGCGTTCTCCGTGCTGGCGGCGGTGAAATCCACACCGTCCGCATGACCCACCGCCCCGCGGGGGTTGTCGAACTTGTCCACGTTCCAGTCGAACTGGACCTTGCCGATCTGCTCGTCGGTGCCGACGAGGCTCATGAACGGGGTTTCCGCCAGGTTCATCTTGTGCATGAACTTGTGGAGGTCCTCCGCCGCAAAAGTCCGCGTGCCGGCCGCTCCGACCGAGCCTGCGGGTTCCAACAGTGCTGCCATCTTAGCCTTTCCGTGCCTAGCCGGAGAGTATGTCGCGCAAGGCGCTCCGGCTGGCTCCTGGATCCTTCCCAATCGGAGCCCACTTATCCCCGCCGCCAGGGGCCGGGGTCGGTGTCGGGGTGGGGACGGGCCGCGGCTTCGGCTTGGGCGCCGGCGCCACGTTCGCCTTGCCAGTGAAACCACCATGCTTGCGCATGGCGCTCAGGACGTGGGGTTCCAGCTTTCCCTCCAGGGCAGCCTTGACCAAGGCTTCCCCCATGAGGGTGTAACCGATCACCACATCCGCGTGCGGCAGACGATTCAGGGCGGGGAACTGGCGCCGGGCTGCTTGCGCCGCGGCGTGGAGCGGGTCGGCCTTGTCTTTCAAGTAGCCGAACTGCTCTTGCGCCGTGCGCTGGTGCGCCTGCCGGGCCTGGAGGAACTTGGCTCGCTCCGGGATGCCGGAGCGGATGTCCGTCCGCACGGCGTCCAGGCGCGATTCCAGTTCATCCACCGACCACCGCTTGTCCGGGCCATACTGTTTCACCCAGATTTCCTCGGGCTCTCCGGCGGCGGCGGCGGCCTGTTGCACGGTGATTTCTTCGGCCCCATCCCGGCTGGCACGTCGGAGCATCTTCTCCAACACACCTTCCGTGGTCTGGGCCGTCGTGTAACACCGCTCCAGGTCGTCCAGGGTTTGGCAACCGTCGACCGTGGCGCTGGCCTTGGCCACCGCTTCATCGACTGCTTCCAATTCCTCCCGGAGCGCCTTGCGCTCGGCCAGCTTGGTCTGAAGCTCCTGCTTCTGCGCTTCGAGTCGTTCGAGGCGCTTGGTCAGGCTCTTCGAGCCGTCATCCTCTGCCTTGGCGTCGTCTTCCCCATCCTCGTCCGCCTCACTGGCGTCCGTTGTGGGCTCTGATTGAGAAGGATCATGCCCGCCGCTGGCGTCATCGCCCGCGGCGGAATTCGGTTCCTCGCCGGTCGTTCCCGCGGACTGTTCGTCCGGGGCCGGCGGGTTGACGTCTGTCTTGTCAGTCGGTGCGGGCGGCAACAGAACGTCGCGCAGGATGGCCGCCATCTCACCGCGGGTGTCGCCACCCGTTCGCGTGTCTGTCGCCGAACCTGCCGGCGACTGATGGCTCGACACGGGGGAGCCGTTGGGTAATGCCATGGGGAGTTCAGTGTTGGTAGGCGGTCACCGTCCGCCGTGACTACAACTGCGTTTCAGTGCGAGAGAAACGGGTGGGTTACCCTGCCCGCCGCTGCGTCACACCGGCCGCAACGTTCTTCGCTTGTATCCCGGTTTTGCGCGGCGTCTATGAACAATCGGCAAAAAAAAGACCCGGCCAGGTCATGGCCGGGTCGGGGAGCTGCCAGGGTCGGCGGGATCATTCGCCCGGAGGCGAACCGATCAACATCTGATACACGTCCATGATACCGCGCACTTCCTGCCGGCTACGCTCGGCCTTGACGGGATCCGGCTCGACCAGGTGTTCGTCCAGGCGGGCGCGGCCCTGAATCTCCAGCACGGTGAGCACGTCGCGCACCGCTCGGCCCGTTTCGCTGCCCGGGTCGGCCCGCAGCGCCCGGGCCACGCGCTCCAGCGCCTTGGCCTGCACGTCCTGCACCTTCTCCCGCTCTTCGAGGGGAGTCCAGGCGTGCCAGTTGGGGGAGCCCAGCGGGCTGAGGACGCCGCTCACTCACCACCTCCGCAGCAGCAGCCGCCCGCATCGCCGCCGCCGCCGTCAGCGGCGGCGCCATCACACGGCGCATCGGCCGCCGGTCCCGCCGGCACGTCACAGACGGCCGGAATTGCTTGGGGTTCTTCTTTGTCGTTCATGCTTCCAACGATTTGCCCGGCTCGACCCCCACGCGGCCCGTTTGCCGGTTGGGACCCATCTGCTGGGCGGTAAACATCAGGTGCTTCACGTAGGCCACCAGGCGCGCCGCAAAGATCGGGTCCGGCGCTGCCTGCGGGTCATACTGCTCGAAACTGCCGGGGAACTGGCGCAGCAGGTCCATGCCCCGCGTCACGTCCCCGGCCAGCTCCTGGAGATACTTCGGGTTCGCCCCAAGGATCTGCGCCAGGAACTGGAGCTTGGCCGGCGCCGTGGCGTCATTCTCCACGTACTCCGCCTCGTTGCCCTGCTGCATCGAGACCACGGTCGCCAGCACCTCGCGGTAAATGCGCTGGCTCGCCCCGGCCGTCTCACTGGCGATCTCCTGCCCGAACACCGGGTCCAGGAACGAAAGCATGAGCGGCACCAGCTTCCCGGAATCAATGGCCCCGGTGCGATCCAGCGGCAACACCGTCTGGGTGATGGCCTGCATCATCTCCAGCATCCAATCCCGGTCCAACGTGGCGGAGTTGAACTTCATGGACACGCGGAACTTGCCGATGCGCTCGGCCGTCAACACCGGCGGGCGCCCCAGGATTTCCTCCAGCTCCAGGGGGTCGAGATTCTGGTACGCCTGCACCAGCAGCAGGTAAAGCGCCGTGGCCCAACCGCGGATCGTGCGGCTCACGCGCCGCTGCGTGCGGAGCTGATGCAGGATGGGCGGCAACTCCGCGTGCGGCAGGCCGAAGTAAGCGGCGATCCGCCGGTCGAAATACTGCACCATGTTCAGCCCCAGGCCGGCATCCCCGGGCGGGATCGGCATCAACCGCGCCTCCCCATACCGCCGCTCGTCCAGGACCGCGCCCGGGCCGACCCGGGGCGGCGGCGTGCCGGAGTGCGACTTCGAGTCATACCCGCCAGACCGCACGATCAACGGCGGGTTCAACGTCACCTGCATGCGCCCGTTCGTGTCGTCCACGATGGATTTCACCGAGGATTCCCACGTCTGCATGATGTCCACCACCCCGCGGGCCGCGCCCAACTGGGGGTAAATCACCTCGCTCTGCATGAACACCAAGGGGTAACCGTCCACCGCCGCGTCTTCCTCCTCCTCCTTCGCGAACCCCTCCACATTGGGCACATACACCCGGCACCGGAGCACGCGCACATCCTCGGCGTCCAGCTCCCACGAAAGGTGGGTCCGCACCTCGATGCGCGGTTCCCGGTCCGTGGTCACGGCGGCCATCAGGTCCAGCCCCGGGCCGGCGGTGCGCTCGGAGGAGGCATCCCGAGCCGCGGCCTGTTGCACGGCGGCCTCCACCCACGCCGGTGCCCACTCCTTGGCCTTGGCCAGCACGCGCAGCTTCTCCTCGGTCATCCACTCCCGAAAGCAGACCCAGCGCGCTTCGTGAGCGCGGAGCACATGCGTATCCCGCGGCCACACCACGTCCTCCACCGGCCGCAGGACGTGGATGCGCGGCCCGTTGCGCAACACCACCTCCACCGGCACCCGCGCCTCCCCCTCCGCCAGCAGCTTGTCCGCCAGATTGGCCGCCTTGGCCTCCGTGAGGCCAAACCTGGACACCAACGCCAGGGCCAGCTCGCCCGCCCCCGGCTGCGCCGGCACGGCCGTGCCCTCCGCCCGCAGATCCATCATTTGCGGCAGGGTGACCGTCTGGTAGCGCCGCCCCTTCACTTCCTCCCACTCGCAATGCAAGACCACACAGCCGTGGGTGCTGCGCGTGCTCTCGGCCAGCTCGGCCGTGTCTTCCCAGTGCTCCGCCAGGGGCCCGTTCATCATCCACCGCACCATGGCCTGCACCTCGGCGGTCTCGTCCGCGGTGAGGCGCGAGACATGCGCCGGCGTGGCCCGCACGGCGGCACTCATGAGCGCCACCACCGCCACGTCTGTGAGCGTGCCGATGATTTCATCCGAGAGATACAGCCGCCCGTCCGGGTAACCCTCCCACGGCGAGACTTTCTCACTTTCCTTCAGGTTCCGCTGGTGGCGCTTACCATCCCGGTCCTGTCCGGCCCAACGGTTGAAGCGGATGTCCTCGCCCAGTTGCAGGTTCTGAAGCGCCACCGCCGGCCCCGTAGAGGCGGCGGTAAACAAATCCTCCAACTCCTTCCGCTTGTCGGTTGGTTTCTGCATTTGGTCTCAGCGTAGGTTCAAATTTCGCGGCGGCAATGTCTGGTCAATGCCCGCATGGCTCCTGACAGCCGGTGTAGCCCTCCGGCAGATAGATCGGCTCCAGGGCCAGCAACTGCCGCAGGGTGTCGATGGGATCCTTGAGCGGATCCTTGAGCGCGTCCCTCCCGCCGGAGTCACCGGCGCCCCGCCACTCCCAGTTCTGGAGCGCCCAGAGCAGGTTCTGGCACTCGTCGCAGATATGCAGGCGCGGCCGGTTGATCCCCCGCACCACCGGCTTCTCCGGCTCGTAGGACAACCACTGGTTGATGACCGTGATGTCGGCGTCGACCTCGCCCGTCGGCGCCGCGTTGAGGAACATGGGCTCCTCGCCGTCCCCCCGGGCGAAGTTGTCGATCAGGTTGTCCGAGGTCTCCCGCGTGGCCGTGGTGGGTGTGCGGCCGAACCGCTTGTCCACCCCCCGGGCGACCACGTTGATTGCTTCCACGCCCAGGCGCTTGGCCAGCCCGGCCTCGACCCCGCGGATGAGGCGGATCAATTCCCCCACTCGCTTGCCGGCGCCGCGGGTCTGCCCGTCACCGATCCGCCCCTGCGGCGTGACCCACTCGCCCACCGGGCCGTCGTAGGGGCCTTCCCCGCACGGCACCTTGTTGGGCCACTCGCGCACGATGTAGAGGTCACCATCCGGCACTACCGCCCCCCAGAGCATGAAGGGATTGCGGCGCCCGGCCGGATCCGTGGCGAAGTAGAAGGAGGCTTTCATGCTGGGGCCCGGAGCTGACTGCGGTGCATGGAGAGTTCGCGCATGGTCTCCCGGTCGTCGGTCACCACCACGCGCTGGAATGACCCGAGGCCCGGCATGGTCTCCGGACCCACCAGCACGCCGCGGCGCCAGATCGGCCGGCCCGAATCATCGGCGCCGATGTTGATTTCGATGTCCGGGTGGCTGGCGGTTCGGGCTGGGCGCTCGCCGTTGGGGTATGGCCCCATGACTACAGGTAGTTCCTTCATAGATTTCAATGCTTAGACAGCCATTCGCCCACGCGCCCAATTCCCAACACCATGCCGACCATGATGGTGAACCAGCCTGTTACCGGCATTCCTCCGTCCACCACCAATCCCCCTGCGATGATTAGGGCCGGACCAGCCCAGTCACATGCCCACCACCGATTACTCGGCTTCGGCTGCACGGTGGGGCCGTCTGGATACAAGGCATGCTTTGCATCACGCCACTTGCCCACTACCCGTTGCCACTCCTCCGGTTTGCAATGCGCTTCTGGCTGCGCGTTGCACAATAGGGACTCGGCCCAGTCCGCCAGGCCTTTGTGTTTGGTGTTCATGTCGTTCCTTCTACTCCGTTGTAACGGGTTTGCTCGGTCTCTTACGATACTCGCGGTTGTAGGCCGCCTTGGCAGCCCGTCGAGCGGTCCGCAGTCGCACGGCTGCGCCGGGACTACCTTTCCAAGGCTGATTGTCTTTGGGTTTCATCAGTTGCGCACCGCGAGGCGCAGCATCGTATCGGCCACCAGGTCGAGGAATCCCGACTTCTTCAGCTCGTTCAACTTCTCGCAGAGAGCCACGAAGTCCTTGAGGCGGCTGATCTGCTCCGCGTAATCATGGGCCAAAAAGAACTGGCGCACATCCTTGAGCGCGGTGGTCATGGCGGCCACCTCAGTGACCGCCGCAAAACGGGTCTGGCGCAGCGCCACCAGGTGGGTGGAGCAGACTTCATTGAACCGCTCCATCTCATGCCCCAGGCCCTGCATCAGTTCGTCCATGATCTTGCGCGCGTCCTTGGCGGCCTGCACGTTGGGTCGCACCTCACCCGCCAGCTCGTTGATTCGCCTGATGATCAACTGGTCAACCTCACCCTTATCGAAGTACTGCTTTCCGTTGATGACCATGGGCGTCAACTCCCCGGCCGACAACGCATTCTCACTGGGCGGACCAGGCCGCACGCCCGTCGCCGTTCCTCCAGATACCGTCATGCCTTTACTCATATGTGTTGTTTTTGTTGTTGGTTTGAAGATTTCCAGTGGGGCCGGCTCAGCCGGTGGCGGGTGGGCCCACCAAGGCGCCCGTGAGACCAGCATGCCGGCGGCCCGATCAATGGGTGACCATGATATGTCTCCACCCACCACCCGCCGGCGTTCCCGGCGCGGCTCCCGGACGGGCACCTCGACCACGGCTGGGCGGCGCGGTTGGGCTGGCGCTGGTGGCGGCGGTTCCACCCGGAATCCCGCCAGGGCGTGTTTCAGTTGCGGGTTCACATCAATCCTTTTACCCCTGCCACTGGGTCAATATTTCCAGGTATTGCTGAATCAACTCCGCCGGCAGCTTGCGGCGCCGCAGGATGCCAATCCACTTGGCCAGCACGTCCCGGTCTGCGCTCTCGATGACGGCTTGGCGCAAATGACCCACGGACGCCACGGGCATTTCCGGCGAATCCATCATCAAATCTCCCGCCAGGCGCTCGCAGTCCTCGCAGCGTTTGGAAGACCCCCAGCGGCGGCATATCTGCTGGCTCCAGGAGTGATACATCTCGCCCGGCTCGATGCGTCCGCGGCAATCGCCACAGGCATGGGGTTGCCGCGCCTTGGCGTGGCGGTAGTGGGGCAGCTTGTTCGTCGGGTTATCGCTCATGCGGAGTGGAGTTCGGCCGCCATGGTCGCCCAGGACATGCCGTGGATGTCGGCGTTGAAGCGCGGGAACTGGGAGCCCATGACCCGCTCGGGCAGACCGTAGCGGCGCATGCGGATGGTCTCCCGGGGCAGCCCCTCGGAGAGTCGCACGATGTCCGGCCAGGGCTGGAACGGGTTCCACTGGGTCCAGAAGAAGAGGATCCCCATGTCCCGCCGGGCGCACTGCATCAGGTAAGGCATGTGCCCGCGGGGGCACCCCGCGTAATGCACTTCCTCCCGGCTCAACAGGCACTGGCTGAAATCCGAGCGCGGACTCATGAGGTAGTCGACGGGGAACGACTTCACCAGTTTGGCGCCCGTCATCGCCTCCTTGATGGACGGTGTGCCACCGTCGATGGGCGTGAACACGCGCAGGATCAACAGCGGCCCCGTGCTGCTCGTGCGGGAGCGGAGCGTTTCGAGCAGGCCCGGCGGTTCTTGCTCGTCCAGGACGATCAGGTTGAACTGGCCACCCTCGAACACCTTGGGGTCCTTCACATACTGCATGTAGTTGCCGAACTTGATGAGGGACCCATTCGGCAGCACCAGCTTGTTGTCCGTGAACCCGCCCGCTTGACTGTAGGAAATCTTCGTGCGGGACCCGATGCGCTTCACCGTCCGCAGGTGCGGCGGCAGCGCCGCAAAGACGTAGGGCTGCTGGAGGTCGATGCTCATGGATTCCGACGTGTGCATCATCAGCACGTCGAACCGGTCACCCGCCGTGGCCAGCTCCACCGCCAGCGTGGCGGCCATGGTGCTCTTGCTGCCGCGGTTGCCGCCCAGGGCGACCAGTTCGGGCCAAGGGCCCACCACGCGGCGTTGGCCGGCGTTATCCTCGACCTCCAGGCCCACGGTCATCACCCGGCGCACGTCTTCCCAGAATTGCGGCCGGTACCCGTGGTGCAGGAAATCGTTGCCCGGGTGCTGGTGGCTGGCCAGGTTGATCTGCTCCTGACGTTCCATCAACCACACCAGCATGTCCACCTGCTTGGTGGGGTGGCGCAGCGCGGCCAGCATTTGCTCCGGGCGCACTCCCATGGCGGTGAGCGTATAGCGCGGATCCGGGCACTCCAGGGTGATGCCCTGCGCCTTGCACTCAGCCACCACCTGCTCCCAGGCCGTCATTCCAGACCCCACTGGTAGAGGGTGCCCACGAATGGGAGCGGCCCGTATTGATTGCGGAACCACGCCCGCATTTCCGCCACGTCCCTAAAGCCGTCCGCCAGCGCAACCAGGGGCTCGTCATGATCCGCCACAATTGTTTCGCGCACCCTGATACAATCATCCTCGATGCAAATCGGGCTGACATCCACCAGCCGGCCCTGCGCCACCAGCTCCTGCTTGCTGCGGTAGGGCTTGCCCACCCACCGCTTGATCGTGACGACCGCGCCCCGTTGCGGCAGGCGCTTCCGGACGGGCCGCACGGTCGTGTATTTGGTGCCGCGCTGGATCGGTCCGACGAATTGCTCCTGCACCATGAACACCACTGCCGCCGGCGGCTTGGCGCTGGGCTTCGGTGGTGGTACTGGCGGAGGGGTCGGCGGGGCGGGTGCCTGTCCATTGGCCCGCCGCACCATGGCCTCGCTCCATCGCGCCACCGTGGTGGCTGCCTGCTCCAGCCCCTTGGCGTTGTCCTGCGCCAGCGGGTCAAACCCGGCAAAGAAGGCCAACGCCTTCGCGCGCACCCTCATTTCCGTGGCCAACCAGCGCAACTCCCCCGCCATTTCGCGGTAGGTCCATTTCTCGTGAGTCGTGGGTTTCATGAAATCAGCGTTTGCCATGCGAGGCGCACCACTGCCGGAACTTGTCCATTGCCGAGGCAGCGCAATCGGTCCACCCGATGGGCCACCCCATGAGCCACTCGACCCACGTCGGGTTCAGTTTCCCACCAGGTGGTATAACGCCCATGGCCGGGTCCGTCAGTTGCCCGCGGCGCTGGCCCGCCTTCGAACTGCCTTTCCAGTCGTTCGCCGATGGGGTTGGGCACTTCATCACCTGACCCAGCAGGCTCGGACGTGTCGATCCATCGCGCTGGGTGTGCCGATCCCGACCGTTGGCGTCCTGCACCGTCGGCGTCTGCCACAAGCGCACCGCCGCATCCAGGCTCAGATGCTTTGCATCCTTGCTCGGGCCGGTGTTGTTGCGTGGCGTCGGCCACCACTGGCCCCGCGCAGCGCCAACCAATGTCTGGCCCCGCTTGCCGTCCGGTTGGTTCTGGCCCTGATCGGCAGACGCTGCGCACGGAGTCGGCCAGAATCCAGATGCGGTCTCGCCGGTGAGGTGCTCCGGCGTGGTGCGCTCCCAGCACTCCCCACCGCGCATCATACCCCAACGCGGCCAGGTCTCCGAGAACGGTTCCAAGTCCCCGAGCAACGAGTGCTGGTGAGTTCTCCACGAGGACGTATCGGGGTCCCACCTCGCGAATGATCCGGGCAAACTGACGCCAGAGTCCGGAGCGGGCCCCGTCAATGCCGGCGCCTTTGCCGGCAACGCTGATGTCCTGACAGGGGAAGCCGCCAGAGACGACATCCACCCGTCCAGCCCACGGTCTCCCGTCGAAGGTGCAGACGTCATCCCAGATCGGGAACGGGGCGAAACATCCATCCATCTGACGATGCAGCAGGGTGTCCCGCGCGTAGTCGTCCAGCTCGACGGCGCAGACACAGCGCCAGCCGAGTAGGTGGCCGCCCAGCACCCCGCCACCAGCTCCGGCAAATAGTGCCAGCTCATTCACCCTTTCCTCCGATTTCGTTCAGCCACTCACCGCTCTCAGGTTTGGCTTCGGGTTGCGGTTTCCGCTCGGCCGCCTGCTTGGTCTTCCAGTCCTGCCGGCTGCCGTGGGTGGTGAAATCCCTGTAGCGCATCTGCGGCAGCAGGAACCGGGCGAGCACGTCGCCCTCGGGGCCGTTGCGGTTCTTCGCCACGATGATGGTCATCAGGCGCTCAATCTGCTTGGCTTCCGGACCCACGCCCTCGGTGCCCGTCCAACCATTGGACGCCTCTTCTTCCTCCAGCTTGGCATCCCGGTAGAGCATCCAAATCCCGTTGGCTACCTGCTCGGAAGCACCATGACCGCGCAGGTCATGCTTGGCCGGCCGCATTCCCTTGCCCTTACCCTTCACGCTCTCGCGGTTGAGCTGTTGCAGGGCCACGACCGGGATGTTGTGGGCGCGCGCGATGTTGCGCGCTGCCGTCACGGCCGCCTTGACGTCCGCCCCCTCGTCGCCCCGGTTGTCGGGATCCACGATCTCGTTCAGGTGGTCGATGTAGAAGATTTCGATCCCATACTGGGCCACCATCCGGGCCGCTATGGCCTCCATGCGGGCCGGCGACACTTGGGTGTCGTCGTGGATGACCAGCTTGGCGTGCATCATGGCAAATCCCGCCTTGCCCAGATCGTAAAGCATCTGGCCCGAGGCATAGCCCGACCGCACCTTCATGAAGTCGACCTCTGCCTCGTTGCAGATCATGCGGCCCATCATTTCCTGAGCCTTCATCTCGATGGAGAGGAACCCCACGCTGCGCTTCTGGCGGAGGGCTTGGTCGAGCATCATCGTCGTCGCCAGGGCCGTCTTGCCGTCACCCGGCCGTCCGGCCAGAATAATCAGCTCGCCCGGGTGCAACCCCGTGGTGCGGATGTCCAGAAACCCGATGCCGGTGCCGATGGCGAAGCGCGCCAGGCCATTGTGTCCGCGGTGTTCCGCTGCCGCATCCCACTTGGCTGTCACCTCCCGGATCAACTCCACGGGCTGGAAGTATTTCCCCACCTCGGCGCCGGCTGCCACCTTGGTCACCCGCTGGGCAATGCGCGCGTGGCGCTCGGCCACATCCTCGTCCGTGACGCCGATGCGCGTGCCCTCCTCCACCAGCACCTGCACCATTTGCCGGTCTGTCCACCGGGCTTTCACCGTGTCCAGGTAGAAGCGGATGTTGGACGCACTGGGCACCGCGTCCGGCAGGGCGGCAACGTAGGGCATTCCGCCACCATCTTCCAGCTTGCCTGATTCCTTCAGGCGGGTCGTCAATGTGAAGATGTCGATGGGGTTGCCCGCCTCGACCAGCTCCAGCATGGCGCCGAAGATGATCTGGTGCCGCAGGTCATAGAACGATTCGACCTTTCCCGCCACTTCGTCGCGTACCAGCGGCATCACCTCCCCGGGCGCCAGCATGATGCTCCCCAGCACACCCAGCTCACACTCCAGCGAGTGCGGCGGCAACTGCTCGGGCACCGCCACCCCGTCCGCGGCTCCATTTCCCCGCCGGCTCACGCTGCACCTCCGTCGATGAGCAGCGCGAACCGCCGCGCCCGGATTTGGGTGCCATCGGCCCGATAGAACCGGCCTTGGGCCAGCGTGAAGGCAAACTCCCGGTGACCGAACTTGTCCTCGGTCAGGATCATCCAATCGGGGATTTCGGCCGGGTCCCACGTCTTGCCGCGCACGGTCTTGACGTCGCGAAATGTGATCAGGGTCGGAGTCATGCGATACGGCGGTGTGGACGGCTGGGATGCAGCGCCAGGTCTTTGTTGAGCAGCAGCCATCTGTTGAGCCGCTTCCGGAGCAGGTGGCTGAACCCTCTCCGGCGCTGGGGCGTCAGCGGGTGCGGGTTGTTGTAGGCCTCGATGGCGGCGCACACCTCGCACATCCTGTCTGCGCCTTTCACTACGGTCGCCGGATCGCCGCATTTGCATCGTTTCATGGATCATTTGCGGTAGGAGTGGTTGTTGAACGCGATGCACTTGGCCCGATCCATGATCGGGTTGGTGAAGATTTCGTTGAGGCGCTCGGCCTCGGCGTTGGTCACCAGCACCGTTGGCCGCAGGTTGTCGTGCCGACCCGTCACGATGGTCGACAGGTTGCGGATCGTCGCATCCGTCTCGCGCCCGGACTGCGCTTCGTCGATGACGAGCAGGTCATACTCGCAGAACGCCATGATCGCCGCCCGGACCGAGACGAACTCGACACCCTCCTCGCCCCCCTGCGTGCGGGCCTCCTCCAGGAGGTCGCACAGCGTGGCCAACGTCAGGTAGCGCACCCGCTTGCCATTCTGGACGGCCGCCATCGCGTAGGCGACCGCCGCGCACGTTTTGCCGGTGCCCGTGCCGCCCAGCAGAATCACCGTGGATTCCTCCTTGGCGAACAGGCCCTCCATTTTCGCGCCCGCCTCCGTGGGCTGACGGTAATTGCTCTCCAACCATTTGACCGGCCGCCGCGGCAGGCCGGCGGCGCGATACATGCCCGACAGCGCGGCCGGGTGCTGACTCACGCTGGCCGGGTCATGCTCAGGCGCGGGCGGCTCTCCGCCCGGGCGCTGGCGTCGCGTCATCATGTCCTGGAGCTGCTGCTGCAACGCCGCCGACGGATCCGGAATCTCCACCGGCGGGTCTTGTGGGTTTTGTGGGGGTGTGTCGTTCATACGAATTTGGGTTTCACCGTGGGTCGTCCTCCGTTGTGTTTGGCCATGGCCTGCCCGGGAGCCGGGCCGCCGTTTTTCGCATTTTTCCGCAGCGCGCCCGCTTGGGCGTCGTGCTGCCAGTTCAGCCGCAGGCAAGCCTCCCAGCCCAGGGTTGCGGCCATGGCCTTTTTCAGGCAGTGCATGTGCCACCGTTCCACCCACTCCTTGGGCATGAGCGGTTCGATCCGGAGCGCGACGGCCATCACCTGCTCCAGGCTGGGCACCTCGGGGAAGTGCTTCTCCGCTGGCTTCGACTGCTTCAGGATGGCGGTCTTGGACTGGTAGCTGTCGCTGTCCAACCCCGAAGCAGCTTCGGGGTTGGCTGAAGGCTCTGGGGGGTGTTCATTATACCCTTCAGTACTCCCTTCATATAGCGTGTCGTCATTTTCGGGGTTGGGCTGCTGTGGATTTCGGGGTTGGCTGTCGTCATTTTCGGGGTTGGCTGTCGTCATTTTCGGGGTTGGATTCCCCGCTTCCAGCCTGCTGGGCGCCGACCAGTTTACCGGGAACTGGACCCAGTATTCGTTCTGCACCCGGCCCCCGCGCCGGTTCACACGGATCAGGTTGGCTGATTCCAACCGTGCAACCGTCTGCTGCACGGTGCGGTCAGTTAGACCCGTCAAGGTCGCCAGCCACCGCGTCGTGACCTGCGCCTTTTTCGTCTCAAAGATGAGAACCTTGGCGATGGCCAGGAGCACGAGCTTTTCGGTTGGTGCCAGGTTTGGCACCATCCAGGCGGCATCGGAGACGGTGTAGCTCATGCCGAGGCGCCTTCCCCCAAATTTTGCGGGGGCAGACCAGTCAGAGAGGTCACCGCCCCCCGATCAAAAACGACCCCCC
>Ga0075163_10007189_pt1 | contig 14744 bp, 12 predicted proteins | sample JI1023141ADNA_FD_71478 | JGI IMG/M metagenome (GOLD analysis project Ga0075163, IMG submission 71478) | Wastewater effluent complex algal communities from Wisconsin, to seasonally profile nutrient transformation and Carbon sequestration -... | ecosystem: Engineered > WWTP > Effluent > Algae...
GAGAGCGATTGGAAGTAATTCCGACCTATTATAAGTAGGCGTAACTATGGTGACTGTTGGTAAATTATCATCAGAAATCTTTATTAATTCCAGAACTTCGGCCTTTCCACCATCCTCAGTATCTTCTCGTTTACAAGTAGCTTTTCTAATACGTTTTCGAGGATCAGCTTTTTCTTTGGTATGTTTAGATGGTTTGTCACTCTTTTTCTTAGTTTCAGCTTTATCTTCTTGCCTTTCTTCTTTTCCTTCTTTTCCTTCATTTCCTTCATTTCCTTCATTTCCTTCATTTCCTTCTGGTTCAAAAGGTTTCTCATTATCAGAGGATGGCTCTCCAGTTTCTATCGAACTATCAGAACCATCAGAACTATCAGAACCATCAGATACATCATCAACTTCATCCTGATCTTCAACTACGAACTTATTAATTTCATCATCTTCATCGTCGTTTAAAAACCTTTGTAAATCACTTAAATTCAGTTTGTCTAAATAAGGATGTTTTTGCAGTTCCTGTTGAGCTATCTTGGCAAATTCCTGACAGGACTCATATACCTTCAAGAAACTTCCTACTTTATCAACTATCTTGTCGTAGTTACAAAAGGTCACCATAGATGACCAGAATTTGTCGAGTAATTTATCGGAACTTGGTTCAGAAATCACGAAGGCTCCTTGTGAAACAAGAGGTGCTAGACGAGTAGTTTCTAAGATAGGATCGGCATAGAAATGTATATTTAAAACTATTTTAGATCGTTTAACAAGGGCTTCTCTTTCTCCACCCCATAAATTATATCCAGCGAGATGAATACGATGTCCGGCAGTTTGCAAATCATCCATGAGTTTTTCACGTCTTGGATTTATTGAACCATAAAATAAAACATCTATGTCCTTTTCGACCTTGGGTTCTAAAGCAGCAAAAGGAGAGCAAAACACAGGTAAGTAGGAGATTGGGACATATCTCGTTTTAGGAAGATTCAACCCTTTTTGCTGGAACAGATTGCGAATATTCATAATATTTTGCATGCTGTAATCCCAAACCTCTAAAGCATTCTCTAAGCGTTTTAAATAAAGATCCGTAAACCAACTCTTTGTCTCACCATCGTTTTTACTAGAAGATGTTAATGGTTTGCTCTGTTCTAACTGATATGCTATGTAATTATGAGGTAAAATGCCATTAAAAGTATTTAAACCCAACATAATTACCAAATCTTTTGAAGATTTGGCACCTAGAGAAGGACATACATCCCTTAATCTCTTAATGCTAAAACCTTTTTCTTTTAAAGCCTTTATTAAAGATATTGTTATATCTTCAAATGCAGGTTCTTCACTGAATATGTAGAGCATATTTGATGTTATTATCTAATAGATTATCCTTAAGCTGTATTTACGCATTTTCCTTTGATTAAATTTGCATTTGATTAAAGTTTTTTTACAAAGATTTGTGTGTTCTGTTCTTTTACAACCCATTTACTTTTTCTGTATTTTAGATCGAACATCCAGGACGACCCACCAATTTTGAATGGTTTAGATACTGCACAAAATTTATGGAACCGTTATATTGGTGACAACACAAGTGGTGGTTATCCAGAAGTCTTTGCTTACTATCCATCAGATGGTCTTGGCATTGGCAGACCTGGGGTACCATTACCTTCCACTATGATTTAATCGCAAAAAACTTGTCCCGATATACCTATGGAGAAAAATAAATTTACGATTAATTAATCGTAAATTTAATCGTATCGTAATTTTAAAATAATTTTTCGAACCATAATCAAGACACTTACACACTTGACATTGCTTCTCTCTTTTATAATTACTCAGACAATCATTACTACATAGATCTACGATATTGAAAACACCACATCCTCTAATGCCTCCAGGAATCTTATGTCGTATGTGTTCTACTGTGTCATCTATCGAACAATATGCATATTGTGAAAATGTCAGCATCTACTTCTTAGTAAGTCTATATATAACTAATTTTAAGCGATAACGCATATTGGAATGAAAAAAATGAAAACAATACAATGTTCTTCTTCTGCAGCAATAATAATTTACAATACAATGTTCTTCTTCTGCAGCAATAATAATTTATTTATGGCTCTTCCTTGTCCACCCCCACCAATTTTGTGCAGCGAATGCCAAGTTTTTCGACCACAAAAAGAAATGAGTAATGCATGTGCTCTATGTGGAGCACATTACTGCATCAAACTACACAGTGACTGCAAAGGGACCTGCACTTTTTGCGGGATACAAGATCTATGTCATAATTGTACAGGTTTTGCTAGATGTTGTCACACCTTTTCACATGAGACTGGGTTTGTTTTCGTTGGTAGAGAAGCGATCATAGAACTTCAACGAAATTAAAAAATAACAAAAAGTTCTAATCTAATTCTGGAATAAAAAGGAATTAATGGTTGTGTTAACACAGAACACCCAGTGTAAAAATACTCCTAATAAGAATAATACCAATAAGACTTTCCAAAACCGATACTTCATATAATAACTTATTAAGAATGCGGCTATAATTGTTAAGACCACATCAACAATTGCTATATTAAATATTCTAAAGCTATGTACACCTTTTTTGGGTACACCTAACATATCCTTATATTGACACAAATTCATATAACCTCACCTCTATATCATACATACCTGAAATAGTTTTTATTAGATATAATGTTTGATATTGGTTGAAAACATCTCATGTGTTGCAGGATCGTGTGTTAATGACCTGATTACTACTCCTTCGCGAAATGTTTTCTGATTTAGTTTATTTTCCACTGGATAATGCGACTAGTGTTGGAATATCATTAGTTAAGATATAATCTTCATCAATAATTGGTTGTGGTGGTGGGTGGCGGGCGCCGCACAGGAAGATGGAAGAGGTTGAGAGTTGAAACCTTAAGGTCCTTATGCTGTATAAGAGTTATCTTCTTTCGTTAGATTAAAGCGCATTCGTAGTATCAAAAGGATTATTATTATGAATAAGATTGGTAGACCAATATTTAAAAAGAAGTACCACAGTTCCGAACCAGATCTAGCCACGATCGGTGCTCGACCAGATATGCCCTGTTCAACATATGAACTTTGCATTATAATAGGATCAAAAAGAGCATTATTCTTCATTATATTTTTATGTAGTTTTTCTTTTACGTAACTTTCTTTATGTGATTTTTCTTTATATGATAATGATTTTGAATAACAATATGAATTATGTAAGGGAACTATATAGTATCAAAGCAAACCTAAACCATTAAACCATTAAACCATTAAACATGACTAGTTATACTGGTAATATGGATCTAGGTTTAATAAATGTAAATCAGTTAAATAGTGCTAACGTGTGGAGCACGACAGGAATAGTGACATTAACCTTAATAGCTATACAAATATTCGCCGGTAAGTCATTTACTAATTGTGATGATACTTCTGCTGGTAGACAGATTTTACATAGTTTAGTTCATGGTTCCGCCGTCCACCTTTTAGTAAATATATTTACCTTCATCCAATTATACCGATTGGAACAAATATTAGGTTCACGCAACTATTTCATTCTTATTTTAATAATCCTTATTCTATCAAGTCTTTTATATTGGTTAATCAATAAATTGCTATATGGATCATATTTACAATGTTCAGTTGGTTTTTCAGGGGTATTATTTGGTCTCTTAGTTTGGTCTCGTATGGTCATTAATGGTGGATCTTTTAATATACGTGAAATCCTCTTATGGTCAAGTTTATTAATCATCCCTGTCTTACAAAATCCTAGAATCTCATTATTAGGTCATCTAAGCGGTTTATTGGTAGGTCTTTTCTTATGGCCTATCTTATCACCAATCTTGTTAGGACAAAGATAAATTGAATTTATTAGCAAAACTTTAATAATGCTGAAACTAATAAGATAAAATGACTACTACACGGGTCTTAGTTGCGATGTGTTTGATATTCATATGTACATGGAACTTGTGGTTCTTAACAGGTATCTTGTATTCAAAATGGACACCAGATTTTGATCCAAAATCTTTTTTACTACCTTTTTCAGATATCAAGGTCGAGTAGATTCGTATATTTGCAGGCAGACGTATATTATATTTAAAAAAGTGAAGTATTTTTTTTATGAATATTCTGCTTCTCAGATTAGACATGAAAGAACGAACACCAAAAACGGCTTACACTATGTTTCTGTATGAGCGTGCTCCCATGCTCTTACGTGGGAGTTCTTCTGCAGAAGAATACTCCAGCTTTTTTCGAGACTGTTCCAAAGCGTGGAAAATCATGTCTAGTGAACAACGGTCACGATATGATTATTTGGTCAACAGAGCAACGACAGCCGAAGAGCTAGTATACCATATGGAACGAAGCAATATTCACAACATCGCAGCCACGAACAATTAGAAGAACAACTAAAACAAAAAACAATACTTTGAATATCTTTTACCAGCTGTACTTATCCGAACGGCCAAGACCACACCGAATATCAGGTAGTAAAGCATCATCATGACTGCAATCGCAGCTAAGCCCCACGCTTGATATTCTCTTCACCCATACTAGGGGAAACGGTACGCTCTTTGATGATACACCAAAGAAACAACGCAGAATACTGTGCGGAGGACTATCCAATAAAATAAATATATATCTTTAAATATATATATTTAAATGTCCGTAGCACCTGCTTTCGTTAGTTCAAACAACACTACATTCTTTGTAGGTCTTTTTAGTTCATTCTTAGTTGCAACAGTGGGAGTTCCTCCTGCTACCATAACTTATGTAGGTACTTTGCCACCAAATGTTACTTTCGTAGATAATAGTGACGGTACTGGAACTCTGAGTGGTATTCCCCAAACTGGGACCGATGGAGTTTATGCCTTAACTTTTACTGCTACCAACATAGCTGGTACTACCAACCAACCATTTACTTTAACTGTATTAACAGCAATCTGTATTCATCCTGAAATGGAAGCGGAGACTATAAATGGAGATTTAATTAAGATTTCAGATGTTAAACCTGGTACTCATCTTAGAAGCATTTGGGGAAGTAGTACTAAAGTTATGATTAATCATCAAAATACTGGTCCCAGTAATAGATTGGTTAAGTTTGAGGTTAATTCTCTAGCCAAGAACGTTCCATCAAAACCATTAAGGATTACTCCTAATCACCCTATTATTATTGACAACAAAAGTGTCAGACCGCGATCATTACTTAACAACGATACCATTAGCATGAGAAAGAGCAATGTGAGAACACATACTATCGTAACAGATAATGGTTTACCAATCATGATCTATAATGTCCCTGTAAGTACTTGGAACATAAACAAGTGGAATCAGAGATTCTCAACACACGTACAACACGACAAATCGAATAAGGTTCTGGGATTGTTGTGATTTGCGAAATGTGAATCGTGATTTTCGGACTAATGTCTCTGGTTTTGTTGTAACAACAAAACCTTCAACCTCGAATAAATTTCGGACTTACAAAAGAAAATTGAACATGAATAAGATTTGTTCTTTTTTGGTTATAGAAGCAAATTCAAAAGATAAAAATATAAAAACGTAGGATGTCTATTCTTGATACATTTCAGAAAAACTTCGATAGTCTAAAGAGTGATTTTACTGAATATAAGGACTACCACGATACCATGGTCACAGTTATACCATCTATTTTGGAACTGCTAGATAGCCTCTTTTTGGAGGAAAACATCAAAAATCTAGATAATTACAAACTCTTAAAAGAAGATTATCTGGATGTCATTAAGAGAACACTCGATCCAGAGAGTTATAAGGACGTAAAGTTTGAGACAGAATTACCAGATATATATGATGCTCCTAGAGCTAGGAAGGAGAAGGCTAAAAAAATAACTAAATTAAAAGCACAGAAAGTTAATACCTTACCAGCGAAGATATCTGTACCAGGAACAGGTACCTCAGTAACACCAGCTACTACTGTAACAGTACATCAGAATATTCATCCAAAGGTTCAAAAGGGTCATTCGACAATTGGTATAGAAACGGATCTTGGAGATAAAACAGCACTTGCACTTTCAAAGGCATTAAATACTAAAATACCCACAAATGTATCTCAACCGTTACCGAAAGTAGATAAAGCATTACAAAGTTATGCCCAAGAAGGTAAACGGTTATATAATTACAATAGTCCATTGGATTGTGAAAGACGTAATCAAAGTCAGACGGGACCACCAGACAAAGTCTTGGTGGAATTCCCAGATGAGACAAGAGCATATTTGCATAATGATGGTAAGATAATTGAACTATCTGGACGAGAAATTGGTAAGATTGATAAGAATGGGATAATTACTCTTAACAATTCAGAGTTGGGAAGGATACATTTAGTTGATAGAGATGAAACGAAATTTGTTAATCTTACTAATAATTTTGGTAAACTCATTTAGAGATTGTTGAAAAAGTAATGCAACCGCTTTTATGGTCTGCGATTTTGGTGACACATTACTTCCTCTTATCTCCAATTTTTTTTAAACGAACATTTTTTAATAGACAAAATCTTTACAACACTTGATCTTGTTGTAGCCCCTTGACAAGACTATCACCTTTTTCATTTACTTCTGACATTCTGGTTAGCTACTCACACTGGGTAGCTAGAATAATTTAAAGTCCGAAAATCAAATCAAGAGTACTAAAGTCCTCTAAATAAGATTATATAATCTTATTTATATAGATGGTCTTCTTTCCTTCAAAGGACATCTTACGAGGATGTTATCCTAACACACTTTTAAACATTACATCGCACAATGTAATCAAACCATATATGGCAAGCAAGAAGGATTCTGAACCTGGAAAAAGGACAATGAATCCTATTGTCGCTGGAAGCATAGCTGGGGCATCTGGTTACATAGGTACATTGCCATTAGATTTTATGAAACAGAGGTTTCAGACCTCAAAAAATGTAAACGAATCTAGGATGTTAATAGTTAAAAGTGTGAAGGAAAATGGTATTAGAACGTTATTTAAGGGAGGACTGATAGGGAGTGCCTCAATAATACCACAAATGGCTATAAAATTTACTGTTAATGATTATTTGTCAAGGAAAACTGAGAAAGCTAAATTTTTATCTGCCCGCGATAAAATGACCGATTTTTCGGTTTTAGGAGAAAAATTAACACCATTTAGGAACGGTTTTATTGCTGGCTATGTTGATGGCTCATTTTTGGGACCCGTTTTAGCAGTTCAAAGTGTTCTTCAGATGGAACTGAAAGGGTCACCTCAAGGTCCAACGTATAATGATGCTTTTAAAGTTTTGAGAAGGGTACCAATCATTCCGTTTACATTTCCATTGGCGATGAGGAATGCGACATACACGTCGGTAATCTTTGGTGGTCAGAGAGTTTATTTAGACACGACAGGAAAGACAGAACAAACTTTTATGAGTAATTTTATCTCTAGTTCTATCTTTAACATTCCCGGAGTTGTTGCTTGCTCACCTTTTGATGTTATCAGGGCCAAACAGATACAATACATATTAGAGAATAAGACGAATAATCCATTTTCCATTGCCAGAGATATTTATAAAACAAATGGATTTAGAGGATTCTATCAAGGATTCGGTTCGCTTTACATAAACTTTGCTATTCGGTTTCCAGTTACATTTTCGCTTTATTTTCTCTTGATGAAAAAGTAATTAAGATATATGTGACAGGACACCTGTAGGTATCTGTCCCTTCATCACCTTTCGTGCCTTCTAAAAGTACGTACGATATAAACAATAACCAAAAAATAAAAACAAAACCTTTTTTTTAATTATTAAATTATATTTATTATTTTAATTTCTATACTAATAGTATAAAAATGAGTTGTTGTGAAAAAGAGTGTCAGTGTTCTAAAAGGAATGAAGTAATGGATAGCTTAGTCGTATGTAAGGCCAAAATTTGTGGAAAACTCAGAGCGGGATGCTTAGACGTAGAAGGTAGTATTCATGCTGATAAAGTATCTGCAGATAAACTCAAAGTGGACAAGATATGTAGCAAAGGTGATTGTTTACATGTTGAGGGCGATATTTGTATCAATGGTCGTGCAATTGAAGGACCTGTCCAAATTATCCACTACCATGACGAAACAATTGACCCCAAGACACGTACAGTTGTATTCGATCGTCTTGATTGGAAACCTAATGTAGGTGGTGGACGTGGTACATTTACGGAAAAATGTGGGCATTTCATGTTGCCAGAAAAACAAAAACAAGGTACACGTATACTATTTTATAATCATCATAAATCAATTAATATTCTTGAGCATCCTGATCCCTTCGGCTCATATCCTGGTGGAAACGCACCCAAGACTAATGCTGAGTTTCGTCATATTTTAATGAATGACAATCATCAAGTAGTTGAACTTGAATGGATCGATTGGAATCATGGGTGGACTATTATAAACATGGAACATGGTCACGGAAATTCGATCGATGTATTGACCATTGCATCTCACCCCCCAAAGTATCTTTATAGCTTATGTACATTTCGTCGTTTGCCAGGTCATTTATATCCAGATGATGCTCGTGATTATGTCGCTACAATTGATATAAATCCAGAATCAGTCCAATATGGTAAAATTGTCAATATCGCTTTAGGTAGCCAACAAGTCATTAAGACTACTAGTGATTTTACTAAGTTTGCTCTGGGTGAAGGAGGTCTTGAATATCATCATGGTGACTTGCTTCATATCAACGGAAAAAATTTCGTTGCGGCACCAAGTTTAAATGTAAATAAATCAGCGTATGACTTTTTCAGTTTAGATGCTTTAAGTGCACCAGCTCTAAGTTCATATCTCACCGAGGGAGAAACCAGTAAGATAGCTTCTGCTTTCCACACTACACATTTTAACAGACAGACAAATAAGATAATTGCATCTGCTTTAGGAAAAGAAGGTAGTCTTCCTGATAGTGCTAATGGTCCAGGCGGATTTGTTCAAGTATCCGCAAATGTTGGTGCATATCGCCTTACCAATCAACCAAACCCGGTTACGATTGAAAAGTATTATACATTAAAGCCCAGTGATTCTCCAACAGGTAATACTCAGGGAAATCCAGATACATATAATTATGATTTTGCTATTGATGAGTGTAATAATGAACTGGCTTGTACATCATGGGGACCGCCAAGTTCATTTGATACTGGTTTTGATACCTTTTTAACCAAACCATATGGTCGTTCTATTCGCATTTACAAAATGCCTCAGGAAGGAACTAATGAACCTGATGTTGCTAATATGTTAAATATTGAGGCTACTCTAGTCACATCACCTACTCCAGAATTGGGAGGTCCATCTGATGGAGAAGGTGTTGTACCATTAGAAGTTCGTCGTGTACATGAACATACTAAACGTATTTATTTTGTTGGTGTAACTCTTCCAGGAGCTATAGATTTAATTTACAAAAATGGAGGTGTGTGGCAAAAGAAGGTAATTGTAACACCCACACAATTGCGCGCACATTGTAAATCTATACTAATCGGTAACCCTGTCACTCTAGGAGTTCCAGTTTATAATCTAAAAGACGCCGGTTTTGGACCAGCTAATTTAGGAGAAGTACCACTTGTTACTGATATTACCTTATCTCAAGATGATCACTTCTTATACGTTTCATGTTGGCTCGCTGGTGCTCTTCTTCAGTACGATGTACGTAAGTTCTTGAATGCTGATGAAGTTTCACCCGCACCAGGTGATTATGCTGATTTCATTGGTGGTGTTGGCAATCTTGGTGGTCTTCGTGGTAACCTTAATCCAGGACCTCAAATGTTCAACCCCAAATCATATCAATATGGCAATATGAGTGAAGTTTATGCGGGTGGACCACAAATGTTACGTCTTGACGCAGATGGATCCAATATTTATGTAACAAATTCACTATTTTCATCTTGGGATGCACAATTCTATGATTTTGTTCCTGGATTATTCAATGCTAAGGGTAACGGTTCGATCGAAGAGAAAGGTGGTATGCTCATTAAAATAAAGACAGGAGTAAAACAAGGTGAAAAAGTCGACGGTCCTGGTCCAATGCAGATTGATATTGATTTTGGTAAAAAAGGTGTTATCGAGTTTAAGAATTTGACTCATCCTGGAGTCAGTGCACCATTCACCTCACGCGCACATGAGTGCCATATCATGGGAGTTCACCATTAAATTATTACCAATTTATTGTTTCTGTATGTAATTCAATAGTTTGCATCACCGAATTTCTCCAGTTTTCTTAGATTGTATTTGGCTTTACGCACGCGTATTCTTACCAGTCGTTTCTTGCATTCTTCAATATTATTTATCCATTTATCAACGTTATTGAAAGATATATGTATAGATATTCTATACCTATATCGCTAAGGCATCATTTTCGGACTTTCATATATCATCTAAGTTCTTGTACTTATCTCGTTAATTAACTAATAAGCCATCGATTTGATAAAATTGCTCTCCGTTGGCGGAGGCCATAAAAATCGGAAGAAACCGTCATTCGATGACAGAATTAAAACATGTGTATTGAAATTTGCCTGTATCAGACGATTCTTACGATATTCCCAGTATTTATGTTGTCCTTTCCTGAAAATTAATTCCGTTCTCAAGAATGGACTAGATTTTAATCTGTTATAAGCAAAACTATCCAACCAGTCCGGCATGATCCACATAAATGCTAAATCAACTTTGTTGTCCTTAGCACTTTCTAGGTAATTGAGGATTAATTGACTAGCTCGGATAAAAATACTTTCAATAAATGGGGGATTCGCTTCATAGAACCCACCCTTCGCAAAATCTTCATAGCTACTTTGGAAAAAGTCTCCTAACGAACCAAAATATCTATCTATATCAAATAAGCTATAATAACTTTTGACATGATGATTTAGAGGACTCGCAAACAATTCAGCTTTTAAATTACAACTATTTGAAAGAACATCAAATGTCTCTGGAGGTAAAGACCATTGATAACTAAGACCATCTAAGAGCGAATAATTGTTAAGAAGCTTCCAGATCCTATACTTAATTGGATAATGTTTATCTGTAGATTTATCAGTAGATTTAAAAAGATTAGCATTAGTTCCATAACAATCTAATAATCTTTTTAAACTTTGACTATCAATCTTATTACTCAAACCTCGGTAATCTATGATTAATTCTACATTCATCTGATCCACGACAGAATTGAGATTTAAAGTACTAGGAACTGATGTGGGTCCCATGTTACTGGTAACTTGAGAACTACCATCTTGCTGTTGTTGTTCTTGCTGTTGTTGTAGTTGCTGTTGTTGCTTTTGCTGTTGTTGCTGTTGCTGCTGTTGTTGTTGCAACATATCTGCATCTTTAAAAATGGAAAAAAATAGATTGGGATGATTGATAGTAGGACCCAATCCATATACAATTGAAACTTTTATAGGGAAACCTGGTGGAAAATGATTTGACACTTGAAAATTATTGCGATCATCCAGAACATTAATGGTTATTGCATTTTCATCGATTTCATCGTCTCTATCATCCTTTTTAAGGAAATGTAGTTTATCAGCTTGATAGTATTCATAGCGATACTTCCATCTTTGGCATTGTTGTATAAAGTTTGAATAAAAATTAATAGCATCATCCTCCGAAATTCCTTTCTCAATTAATAGTGATACTGTCTTATTATCAAGTTCAAGATTCTCTGTGGGCAAAAATTCATCTACCTGTTTTTCACGTACTCGATTTACAATGACCCAATTAGCCCAGACTTTTATAGCTTCATTATTTGATAAATTACAATGCTGTAAAAAATTTTTTTTTATAGACCTTAAAGTGGTCTGTCTGATATATTCAAAATCACTCATTTTATGTTCTGGTATATTTTTATCGTTTTATTATTATCTTAGATAGAAAATAAGATCTGTCAATTTTCATATATTTTCATGCTGTAGTTTTTGATTATCTCAATCCTATTGTAACGTAGATAAAAATGAACCCGTTCCGAATATCTAAACTTAGGTGATAGGATAGATGAGAAAAGCTTCTAAAAGTATCGTAGTTCGAGAACCATATTTTCGATACGGAGAACCAGCACGACTTAGTTTCGACGAAAATGTTAGAAAACTTAATCTTGACTATATAATCACAGCTTGTATTTCTACCAATGATCCTTTTCAAAATGAACAATGTCCTTGTGTTGTTAAATGTCGATTTCCGGATTCACATGTTAGAGATGCATTAGTACGTGTATGGTTAAGACCTATGAGTTCTGAGCCAGATAAAGTAGATAATAGTTATGTGGAAGAATTAATAGATCCCAAATTTTCTCATATTTATCTCTTAGATAGATATGTAAAAGGTCATTTTATCGCCAACAGACTTCTAGGTGAGGTTAAATCCTTGGAGAATAACGAACTTAGTTGTGTCATTTGTGAACAGAACACTAGAACACATGCCCTAGTTCCTTGTGGACATTATTGTTTTTGTGTAGAGTGTATACGTCGTTTTGATAAACTTACCTGTCCTTTATGTGGACAGTTAATCGATAATGCAATACACATATTTCAAACCTGAGCTATATTTCAAAATTGATTAAATAAAATTTATTTTTGTAATTAATTAAAGAAAAACAACAAGGCTCTTTTAATGGCTACAGAAATTAGCAGCACCAAAAATGGTACTCATACTCTAGGGTTCAGCTTCACAAGTCTAGAGTCAAAACCGTTTCAAATCGAGATATCTCAAGATGATAGTGAATTGCGTGTCTCCCTTTATGATCATGTAGAAGACCTTTCCTTAATCAACGTAATTGTTCCAGATAAGGACATGTGTAATCATATCACGACCGTGACCCTCCCCTTACATAAACGACAAGAACTTGCCAAATACTTTCGACAAGTCGCAGACATGTTGTCATCTGATTCTACAAATTCAAACAGTAGTACTACCAACAGTAGTACTACCAATAGTAGTACTACCAATAGTAGTACGGCTAACAGTAGTACTACCAATAGTAGTACGGCTAACAGTAGTACTACCAATAGTAGTACGGCTAACAGTAGTACCAACAGTAGTACCAACGTTGGCGCCAACGTTGGCGCTTGTTCCAGCTCGTTTGACCCAGAATTGAAACTAGGTGTTCACATGGAGCCAGATAGCAAATACCTTAGGCTCATGACAGCGGAGGATGATATTTCAAACCGAGTAGTCTACTTTATCCCGATCAAACGGCATGAGTTCTTAGTGAAAATGTCGCGATCTGGCTGCGATTATCTAAGTAGGTCGGATGGCAAACTTAGAGATAGTTGTAGGTTTCGCTCAATACACCTGGATGCTTCGACGGACCATTATGCTAACAGGTATATGCAGAATAATGATGATCAAGAGCGAAATATTAGTTCTAGTGAAAAAAAGAATGTCAATGTGAGTGCCAAGACAGAAGAAGAACTATTGATCTCATTGCTTGCTATAAAGAATGAGTTAGGAGTGGTCCAAGATTCTAATACTGAGATTATTGAGAAGGGTAGGAAACTTATTAAACCTTATCAAGACCTTCTGGAAGCTAATAATAAGAAAATGGGTGTTCTTATTAGTAAGTCAGAACAGATTGTGGCAGGGATTTGTGCAAATGGTGGGCATAATTTTATGATTGACACCTATGATTCTGACCCACTCTTGGTTACAGCCAATGCTTGCTGTGTTGATTGTGGATATCAGCCATTTATTAGTTACTATAACAATAAGAAGCCTCTGTCTTTTACACAGAAGAGAGGCGGTGTTGATGTTATCTTTAACGAGACCAAACAGGACCTAGTAGATTACAAGAAGGAGATTGGTGAAAGAACAAAGATGTACCAAGAGCGCATTGAAGCGGAATCAGCTGAACAATGGAAGCAACTACGCTCACAACTAATTTCTTGGAGGAGGTGCGCCATGGATCTAGCTCAGAAGAAGGGAAAACAAAATGTCACGATGGAGGATTTCCTTACAGCTGCCAATATTTCCTTGAAAACCTTCCAGGAACACTACACCGATATCCAGGATTTACTATGGTGATAATTTCATTGATGTAACAATTATCGATAGGCTCCCATCAGATAAAATTAATAAGGTAAATACTTTGAATAGAAACAAAGTCGCAAGCATATCTGCCGAAATGAGAAGTTTGGATCGTTAGTTGAATTAGTAGACATCGAAGCTGTTGCAGCATAAATGGTCATGTGATAATAATTCGACCGTTGAAGATTTATGGCATCGGGGGAAGTTTTGGAGTAGGAGAAGTTTTTGGCGGCTTACTTTATCGGCAAATGGGGCTTTCAATTATAAAGAGGTTACAAAGGGTTTGATCATCTTTTCGCCAAAATGGTATATTCAAATTATCTATTTCCTCCACAGGAAAAATAGGTAAAAAGAATTATTTTTCATTTTCACATAATGTAATATATTTAAAAAGTGATTAAAATTTATTAAAGTAATACTTGGCTAAAATATTAACTCAAAAAATGGAGATTACACCAAAAGAATTAGAAGGGATTAAGCTTTATCGACTGACATATGAAGATGAAAAACATAATGGTTTTCAATATCATGATGGATTAAATGTTGATACCCAACCTTTTAATCCTTCTGGTGAATGTGAACCAGGTGGTTTATATTTCTTTTGTGAAGAAAGCTTACATACATTTCCAATATATGTAAGTATGGATACTACTAAATGGATTAGAGAAGTGACTTTACTTCCAGATAGTCGAATTTATAAGATGGAGAATAAGTTTAAAACAGATAAATTCTTTTTAGGA